>Ga0316207_10004689_pt1 | contig 11728 bp, 12 predicted proteins | sample 6weekpyrite_MG_FD_204943 | JGI IMG/M metagenome (GOLD analysis project Ga0316207, IMG submission 204943) | Microbial mat bacterial communities from mineral coupon in-situ incubated in ocean water Damariscotta River, Maine, United States -... | ecosystem: Environmental > Aquatic > Marine >...
AAGATTTAGGAATTAAGGTAAATTCTTTACAATCGAAGGCCCAATAACTTTTGTCAACCAAACCGGTAGCTTCTGCCATACATTAATAACAAGTTTATATTTAGGGTTATCGGGGTTCATTTTGGGTACGTCCTGTCCGGTGGCTAACCAGTAGTGCCAGTATAATTGTTTAGGTTTCGCACCCCACTGCTTTTTAAAACGATAAGTACCGGCATTAATTGTTGAGCGACCGAAATCAAATTGTTTATAACCTTGTTCAATCGAGTACTTAAGAACTTCCCAGTAGAGAAACATATTAACACTAATTTTATTAAACTCACGTAATGCTGAAGCCCAGGGGATCTCTATACGATCTTTATACCCCAGTAAAAAACCAGCTGCCGCAGGTTTATCATTATGATATACACAAATAATATGAGCATTATCAGGGAATGTTTGCAAAATTGATTTAAAGAACTGTTTTGAATATACCGGCGTCCCCAGATCACGCATATTTTGTGCGAATACATTGTAAAAATCATCTAACAGATCTAAACCACCCTGCTTACTTGAAACAGGTTCACGTTGAGGTCGTTTAACCTGCGCTCTGACTTTAGTACCTATATCTTTCCACAGGATATCAGGCTCTGCGGGTAAATCTAAAAGCATAACAACTTTATCTTCTCGACAACCCCAATCACCTTGATATTTTTGAGTATCGCGAAATTCCACATGACTGGCTGAATGTGTATTTGCAAGGTCACCAGCCTGTTGCATTAGCTGTTTAGAAACACTTTCATCATTCGCTATAGCTCCGCCATAATTAAAATAAGGCACGGATACCATGTAGTTACCAAATAGAAAACTTTTCAACTGAACTACAGGCAAAATCCCGGTTATTTCATCGTCAACATTTGTTGAATAAAAATAGTAACTACTATGATTAAATTGGCTCTTGATGATATTCTGCCAGGCACTTAGATGGTAAATACTCCCTTCAGAATGAGATTCCACGTAGCTATCCCATTGAGAAAGTATTTCAGTATTACTATCTTTTTGTGAAAAATCGATTAATTGGTATGACATTCAGAATTTCTTACTGTAATAAGTTTAGTTCAGACAAAACATTTTTCATGGTTGTGAAATTAAAGTCATCGATCAAATTATTCAATCGCGCTTCACATTTATCCAGATTATTGTAATGACGAAACCTGGAGAACCAGCTGGCATCAATTCGAGGTTGCTCTGGATCAACCTCCCAGGGATGCAGGTAAAAAACAAATTGTTCATTTTGTTTGTTGTTAACCGCCTTTAAAAACTGGCGTGTTAAAAAATAGGGATATAACCTAAAGTAACCGCCTCCAGCAACCGGGATATTCAATTTACCCAGCCGTCTAGTCGTTAAAGGAAATTCAACTAACTCACAGCCATTCGGTGTTGTTAATTTATGTGGGATGGTTTCAGCATCAGCAATACCATAGCGATCATGTCTGATTGGGAAAATACTTGAGTCATAAGCAAATCCAGCTTCCTGTAAAATATCAAGCGCCCATAGATTGCGTTTCGTTATAGAATAACTCGCCGCACGGTATCCAAGAATTTGCTCACCAATGAGATCTTCTAACAGTTTTTTAGAACGAAGTGTTTCTTCTTTAAAAACTTCCTGAGACTGATTATAAATTAACTGGTGACTATACCCATGACTGGCAACTTCATGTCCCTTGTTATGAATGTCTTTAACAAGCTGTGGTTCTCTATCAGCTACCCAACCCAGCACAAAGAATGTGGCTTTTATATTTTTTTCGGCAAACAAATCAAGTAAACGATGTGTATTATCAACAACTCTGGATTCGTGCTGTGTCCACTCATTGGTATTGACTGAATTAGCAAATGCAGAAACCTGATAATAATCTTCTACATCTACACTCATTACATTATTTTTCATACTTTTACAGTCTATCGAGTGTTTTTCTTGTTAGTCTCAATTAAAGCTTCGATTAGCATATCGAGTTTCTGTTCTATTTTATCTAATCGGCTATTAATATCGCTACCATCTAAAACCACATCAACTTGCTGCGAATTAACACTGTCGGGTACTGTATGTAAAAACTCATTAGTACGTTCGCCACCAAGTTCTTTATTCATGTCTGCGACAACGATCGATATATCTTTTTTGTTTAACTTAGATTTTTCTTCAAGATAACCATATACAAATAAGCGATCACACAATAAATTTATTCGACGAGGAATACCATCTGACCAGCGATATAGCTCAGCATAAACTTCACGAGAAATAGATGGGTTCTTTTTGTCCCAGCCAACGGATTCTAAACGATAATTAACATAATCTCGCGTTTCAGCTTCATTCAAAGGATCAAGATGATACGAAGCAATGATTCGTTGTCTAAGATGCTCAAATTCTTTGGAAAGAATTGTAGTTCGCAATTCTGCCTGCCCGACCAGAAATACCTGCATCACAGCCCGGCCATTTTGCTCAAGGTTAGAAAGAATTCTTAATTCTTCCAGTGCATCCGCATTTAAAGTTTGTGCTTCATCGACCACGAGCAGGATTCGGTTTCCCTGTTCACGACATTCCAGGAAGTGATTTTCAATCAACTTGAGTAAAGCTACTTTACTCAAATTTTTATAATCTAACGAAAAAACGGAAGCAATCATTTCCAGAATAGCGGTTGAATCTAGATTCGCCGCGACCATTGTTCTAACGATTACACTCTTGTCTTCAAGTTCAGCTAATAAAGCCTGAATTAATGTTGTTTTACCCGCACCAATTTCACCAGTAACCGTTACAAAACCTTCACCTTGTTCAAGCCCATAATTAAAATATGACAAAGCTTGCATATGTCCACGACTAGCAAACAGGCAATTCACATCAGGAATTAACTGAAATGGTTTTCCGGTAAAATTATAGTATTCTTGATACATAATTAATTAAATGTCTGGGTTAATCCAACAGTAAAAATATTTTCATCATAATCAGAATTAACAATAGTCGAATGCCTGTTGCCATGAGAAAGAAGCACTACCGCCGTTAAACGAGGTGATATACGACGATTAATACTAAAATCGACAAATGATGTAAATATTTTCTCTCCTGAGGATGCGGTATAATTACGATTCCATCTTGTTGCCAATATATAACTCATGATGCTTGATGAACGTAATGTTACTGAAAAAGAAGCATTGTGAATACGTGTCAGATCATCTGTTTCCTGGAATTTACGTAGTTCATTGGAGTAGCTTGCCTTAATACTGGTTTTTGAGAAGGTATAAATAGCACTAATAGATGATCGCTCTTTTACAAAAACCTCTGAGGTAATAGAATTACTAGTATCTATTTGTCTGGATTGCTCGGTTAACGTGTCAGATTGCTGCAAATCTATTAACGACAAAGCAGAATTAGACAGCTCTTCTCGGTAATTGGCATTAAGTTTTAATCGCTTGGCGTTGTGCTGCCAATGTAAACTACCTGTGTGACCAAAAAAACGTTCGCCATAGGTTAGTGTGAAAGAATCTCTTGAGCCTACTTTCATATCAATCCCGGCAGTCCAGAATGAATCATCAATACTCTGATTAGTCGTTGTAAAAAATGTATTTTCATCTTTCCCGACTGTTCCGTAAACATGAGCCCGGGTTGAGAATCTATAGCCAAGCAGAATGCTTCCTTTTTTAAACTCAGAGTCGCTACCAGTATCATAATCAGTTTCACGTCTGCTGTAATAAAGCTGCCAACTTATTCCGGCTTGTTTAGATGAACTATTTAATTTAAAAATCTCACCATTTTGTGTTGAATCAACAGACTCGTCTCGTCGATAATCAACCGCTGAATAAGTATAACGCAACAACAAATCAGCCGTAGTAAAAAAAGAATACTTAAGATAAGGTTCAATTATATAATTAGAAACATCCGTTTTATTCCCAGTCACTGCAATATTATTACTCCCTACTGGTGAATCGGCATTGATAATTTGCTGGCTGTGATTTGCGTTAAGGTCAATGAAAAAATTATCATCAACTAACTCGGATGTGCTTTTTGCTGATAGTTGATGATAAATATTATTACGTGAACTCTCTTTATGATAATAGAGATTCTGCATCGTATAATCCACATTTGCTTTAAAATGTGAACCGTTCATAAGCAAACTAAAAGCTGGGCTAACAGTAGTTACAAACTCTCCTGTCTCCTGGCCTTTAGGTGCCAATAAAACATTATCAGTATATGACTCCTTAACACTGATAGAAGGTTTAAGTATTACTTCCCCTGCTATCGTTATATTCAGTAGTAACATTAATACCAATATGCCAGAGAAACGATATGCTTTTAATTTTAAGTTCAAACTATAATTGAAAAAATACATACACATATAATCTGTTTTTAACTCGAACCGTACGCTGAATCGCCGTAATAATCAGAGCCAGTACTAATTTGCGTCTTATTAAGAACAAGTCCTATTGGTTTAGAATTATCAAGCATTGAAACAGCATCTTCTACATCGTGTTTTAATGTTCTATCCGCTTCGACTACCAAAACTATCTGGCCAGCCAACTCAGCAATAACCTGTGCTTCGGAAGTAATAAGTAAAGGAGGTGTGTCAAATATAATAATCCTGTCCGGATAACGTTCGGATAATTCTGAAACAAGGTTAAACATTTTGTCGCTGGCTAATAGCTCAGTACCATGCTCATATTTTTGCCCTGCTGGAATAATTTTAAAATCTGGTAAATCCGTACTTACAACAACGTCTGATAAATCTTTTTTGCCAACTAAAACATCAGTTAAGCCAATTTCATTTTCTAAACTAAATAATTTAGTCAATGTTCTTTTAGGTGAATCAGCATCAACCAGTAAAACCGTTTTATCCAGTTCTATTGCGATACTCATTGCAAGATTAGATGCCGTAAATGTTTTCCCCTCACCTGGCAGCGAGCTACAAATCATCACTATATTACCATTTTCAACTAAAGCAGCTTCTTTACCAAAAGCATTCGCCAGTAGAGGACGCTTAATTTTTCTAAAAGCATTATCAACTACCATACTTCCATCAAGCATAGAAATACTAAGGCCAGCTTTTACAAGTTGCTGTCGGTTTAAATGCAGCTTACATTCATCAGTATTGGAACCGTTCTCCTTTACTTTATAACGGGTTGTTTTTATATCAGGTTGGATGCGCTTTGTAATTGCTCCAGATTTATTTTCCTGTAGCTTGCGCATCGCTTTATCGATGATACTCATTGGCTAGTGACCTTTCCCCATTAAAACAGTTTGGACATAATAGCTACCACTATCTTTAAAAACTAAGGCCATACCAAAAATAATAATTAAACAAGAGCCAACAATTAAAAACTTTGTAAGCTCAAATTTTAGTTTTGCTTTTTGAGCTACAGACCAGCGAATTTTAATTGCCCCAAGAACAGGTAAACCAAGTGTTTCACCAAGTTCATGTGTTGTGATAAAAACTGGCCTTAACATGTATAGTAAAAACATTAGTCCCAGACCTGCTCCAACGCCTGCACCAAGCCCACCAAGCATAAGTAAACCACGCTTTGGACTAGCAGGCTCAATGGGCACAAAAGGAGGCTCTATAATTTTAAACTTAACCCGGTCATTTCCTTTATCAGCCTGTGCTGAAAGTTTTGCAGCTTCAAGTCGAGCGAGTAGTTCTTCATACTGTCCTTTAATTACAGTATAGTCCCGGTTTAACCTTGCAAGCTGAGCCTCAACTTCTGGAATAGTATCAACAAGAGCTTCATATTTTTTTATTTTAATTTTTTGTTCATTTAATTTTGCCTGAATCGTTTTTAACTCTACCGCTGCTGCACTTAATGCAATTTTGGTGTCCTGATAGACTGGATTAAGTGATAATGATTCATTACCAGCAGATTCTGAATTATTAGCCTGAAGCCGTTCCTTTAACTGCCTTTCTTTTTTCTTTTCTAATTGAGCAATTATTTCTTTTTTCGCGATTACATCAGGATACTGATCCGTAAATTTTAACAGTAATTCATCTAAAGCAACTGTATGCTCACGAATCTGTTTATCGATTTCGGAGTCTCCAGCAAACGCAGGCGCCTCACCTTTTAATTGCTTATCAAGTAAATCATATTTATTTTTAGCAATGCGTAATTCACTTTTAAGTGTATCTCGCGCTTCATAGGCTGCTTGTAAACGAGAATAATATCCTTGACCTTCACTTGGCATTAAACCCACATTCTTCTTTTTAAATGCTGCAAGCTTTTCTTCTGCTACGGTTAAGCGAATTTCCTGTTGCTCAATTTGTTCAATTAGAAATTTTTGAGCACTTTTCTTCTCGCTTATGCTGTCGAGTAGCGCACCATCAATTAAAGTCTTTATGATGTTGTCAACAACCTGCTTCGCAATATATGGCTGAGTGTGGCTATAGGCAAATGAATAAAGAGTATCACCTTTTCTCTTAGGCAATTTAATTAGAATATTATTTTGTAGATTTGCAATTAGATTCCGCTTAGCTGCGGGTGATTTTGCATATTTACTTAAATCAGTATTATCAATGATGCTCTCTAAGTTTTGCCTTGCGACAATAATTCGTGTCATAAAGTTGACTTTATCAACCATATTCGTGTCAACAGCCAAACCTTCCAGTAAAGGGTCTAAAGCTGACCTACTTTCAATCTGAACTCTCGAAAAAGCCTTATATTTATCAGGTAGTGTATAAATAACTCCCCAACTAATAAGAGAAATAATCCAGGTTGAAATTAGGCCATACCACCGATAACGCCACATTCCACGTGCATAGGTTAACAGCTGTAATAATTGATCACGCATTTAGAAGACTAACTATAGTTTAAAGTAAGCTTAAGATTTAGAACCACGACTCAGGAATAAGAAGGATATCCCCAGGATGCATAACTAAATTGGCGCTAATATCACCATTTTTAATTAAATCATCTAAACGCACTGAAATTTCTTTGCTCGAACCATTTGTATTGCGAATGACTTTTGCATCATTTCCATCTGCAAATTCGGTTAAACCACCTACCTGGATCATAACATCAAGCAAAGTCAGTTGCTTACTGTAAGGTAAAGTGCGGGGCTTTGCTGCCTGACCGATAACTCGAATTTGCTGTTCCAGATCGCCAACAAAACTGGTGACAATAACAGTGACTTGCGGGTTTCTTATATATTTGGCAATTCTTTTTTCAATATCACGCGCCAAACGTGTCGGCGTTTTACCTACTGCAATCATATCCTCAACAAGTGGTGTTGAAATACGGCCGTCGGGTCTAACAGGAACTGTGATCGAAATTTCAGAATTTCGCCATACAAAGACCTTAACATTATCACCCGCACCAATTAAATACTCAGAAACTGTGTTAATAGGGGTAGATGTATCGGCAGTTGTTGTCACCTTATTGGCTGTGGTGGTGCTGCAGGCAGCAACAGCTAAAAGACTGCAAAGGCTAAATACAGCCTTTAAAATTTTATTTATACTCATGAATACTAACCCTCACTTCAAAATTTATACTGAAACCCTGCAAAGATGAAATAACCCTTTGATTATCATCGTTTTAAATACTTATTATATAAAAATCGCACTCACTCTTATAATATAACTATAAACTATTGAAAAATATATATAAATAGCTATTTACCAACTTTTGGCTAAATTCATAAATTAATCCAGTACTCACCTGTTATTGACATAAAAGCTGGCGTACTAACACTCATTTTTGTAAATTCAGGTTATATTGCCTCAAATCAGGGTCTATCTCTCAAAGCATCAGTACAATTTCGTTATTTACCTTGATCATTTTGCTATGACGATTTCATATTAGTAAGCTTTTTGGATAATAAAATTGATATACAATTTCATTGAAATTACTTACCAAAATATGCAATTTTATACCCAAATTACTTCAGTATCACTCCGAGATTTAAGATGCGTGCCTACGTCAGATAAACTGAACAATAAACTGCTAAATTCCACTACAATCGCTTTTTTTCCAGAAAGCTACTACTAATAACGACCAAAGATTCGATAGCTTTAGAAATTTAAAATCACTAAAGCTTAAGCGAGGAATTCCATAAATTAAATATTTAATACATCTTTTCTTAGTAATATCTCAACTGGCGATTCAAATCAGATCAGCTTAAACATAAAATATGTAAAATTGATCATTTATATAACCAGTAAATAAAAAACCAATGGAAATGGAAATGGAAATGGAAATGGAAATGGAAAAAATTAATATTGAAATCAATACAACACTAACTAAAAATTTCAATACTAGTTAATTGCTCACAAACTAAGTAGAAAATAAAAGTTTCGATATCCCGATATAGGCTCACGCGTGTTTGGCAAAATATGTTCATTTTGTGGAACTGGTTCTCATATTGAATTTTTTTATTTGCTAAACCCGTTAGAAGTAATTTTATGACCAACAATGCCATTACTTAGGAAATTCAAGGAATTATAGATTAATTTAATTTTAAAACAGGGTGGAATATAACCATAACAACAAACCTGGCTTACCTCGCGAGATATGAGGCTTTTCTTGCTATATCATATATAAAGGAATATCATCCCTACAAGTATAAGGATTAAAGAAGAATAAAGATGGGTCGAATAGCACTTAAAAATCTCTTTTTACGTCCCGGCAAAAAGAAAGAACAACGCTCTAAGCTAAGGGAAACGATTTCAAATCGTACGATACTTATCATCGATGATTCCCGAACTGTCGTGCACGCACTCAAAACAATTTTAGAACAAGCCGGTTATTCAACGATTGCAGCTTCTGATGGAAAACGCGGTATTGAACTTGCCCTGGAATATCAACCCGACCTTATCCTGATGGATATCGTTATGCCAGGTATAAACGGATTTAAAGCGACTCGTTTACTTCGAAAAGAGAAACGTACTGAAGACATTCCTATTATAATTATGAGTGGCAATGAACAAGCTACTGAGAAATTCTGGGGAATGCGTTTGGGTGCTAATGAATTTATTTCCAAACCCATTCAACGCGGTACACTGTTTACTATGCTCGATAAGTTTATAATATCCACTAAATATGATAATAAAATCGATGCTAATGAAACCAAAGAATTCGACCTGTTATACGATTAAAATTCTGTTTCTAACACACAACACTTTCCACTAAATTTTTCTTATGTTCCATAACCAAGAGTTTGAATACTCCACCTTTACTCTTCATACTGTTTCCTCTATTAATGAACAAACATTGCAAGAATATAAAAAATTAAAAAGTGCAGATAATCTAAAACGCACTCATTTATTTAACAATCGTTACGAAAACATTTACATTGAAGTTAACCTCATATCGACATTACCAGAGATTATTGATTTTGCTATAAGCTGTGCGAAAAAAACCTTAAACACAACAAGAGAACTAAGTGTAGGTTTCTGGTTTAATGATATGCCACCAGGAAGCATTACGACACGCCACACCCATGATGACGATGATGAATTATTATCGGGTGTTTATTACATCAAAGTTCCAGAAAACTCGGGCAACCTTGTTCTTATAAAGAATAGAATAGAAAGAGAAATAGAATCTAACGCTGGTGAGTTAATTCTGTTCCGCCCGGACTGTCTGCATGAGGTATCTGAAAATAAAAGTACCGAGGATCGTCTATCAATAGGAATGAATTTCGGCTACAAAAAATCTAGCTAATTGAGCATTTCATTAAATTCTTTTTCTTTAAACTGACATTTAAGATGCTCAGCGATAATTTTCAAATCTCCCAAAGCATTCCCCAGACAACTGGTCGCTCCAGGCGAAGGTGTCATATTAAAAATAATTCCCTGTCCGGTATTTATTTTGGCTTCGCCTAGATGAAGCTTCCGATTAATCTTGTCGATCATCACTGGCCTTATACCACCAATCTTGGAAGCAAAACTAAGATCGCCTAACTGCATATCAGGTATAATTTTTCTGGCATCTTTTAAAAATAAATGTGTTCGTAACACAGGCACTTCGAAAAGTATGTTTTTAAAAATATAATTACGAATATCTGACACTTTCAACAGATCCCACATAACCCTTGCAACATTTGTATCAAACTTCATTACCTGAAAATAATCCAGAATAGTTTTGGAATTGTAACGTTCCAACATTGGCAAAACTAATGCCGTTGGCCCAAACCGTGTTTTACCTGGCACCAGTACATCGGGATCACCATGTATCGCCGCAAAGGGTAGTTTTTCGTTTTGAACGGTATACACTTTTCCATTTAACATCGTTGGGGTGTAATAAAAGCTACCCGCCATTGGCAAACATGAGTACTCCAGACAATATCCCATACGATGTGCAAACAACAAGCTATGTCCACCCGCTGAAACAACGACAAACCTGGCATTAATTTGTTTATCGTTGGTTTGAACAACATAACCTGTTTTAGTTTTTTCTATATTCTGAACATGGGTATTTAAATGGATATCAACGGTTTTATCAGTAACGGCTTGTGCTTGTTCGGCAAAAGAGTTCGCCAGAGCTCCGTAGTTAACGGCGGTATATTCATCGAGTACCCCCAATGCCACAATCTCTTCTTTGCGACCTTCAACAACGTTGGGCTCAACTTCTGCAATATCACTTTTTTCCATTACCTGCATGTTTGCAAAGTGTTCTTTAAAAATCTTATAGCGTTCCCTTAATGCATTTGTTTCCGCATGTCCTACACCCAGTACCATTTTTGAATATTTATAGACAAGCCGATCACGATTACTTTGCTTTTTGGCATAATTAAGTACCATCGCGGCGGTTTGCTTTACCTGAATGGCCTTTTCCAGGGTATAGTTTGTTTCAATGTCACCGCAATGTAATGTCTGACTATTATTACGCCCATGCGAATTCACATCAGCCAGGTGATCATATTTTTCGACAATTCCAATACGTGAAAGATCGGTAAAATTTGCCAGCTCATATAAAAGAGCCGTACCGGAAATACCTCCACCGATGATCAATACGTCATATTGTTCGTTGTCCATTTATAATCCACTCCGTGGGCATTGAAATTGCCTTAAAATTATAATCTATGCTAACTATATCGGATAGAAAAAGGAATACTGAAGAATAATAAAATATATATTTTACAATAGCTTATATTTATTCTATACGCTTTATAATCTAACGGAAACTGCCTGGCTAAATTATTTCACACTCTAGAGATTTGGCCGTAAATCCAGCGATAGACTAGTAAAAATGCAAGACCTGACATCCCCGCTGCCACTGCAAAACTGCTTTCCGGACTAACCGACTCCCAGAGTATTCCGCTAATATAGGTGCCAAATGCCCCACCTGCCCCAAAGCTAACACTGCTATAGATAGCCTGGCCTTTGCCTGCATGTTTTCCTGTAAAGTGTTGATGAAAAAGTTGTATCGCCACAGCATGAAAAATACCAAAACTGGCTGCATGCATCACCTGACTAAACAGCATAATGGCAATATTATCAGCAAACATTGCGGTCAAAATCCATCGAAAGGTCGTTAATATAAACACGACCAGAAATAAATTTCTTAAACCAAATCGTGGGACTAAGCGATGCATCACTAAAAAAACCAACACTTCAACAACTACCCCTAAAGCCCATAATTGACCGATGATGATACGGCTATAGCCATAAGACTCCATATACAAAGTATAAAAAGTGTAATAAGCACCATGACTCGCCTGGGATAAGAAGCACACAATAATAAGCGCCAACACTTCAGGACGAAGCAGGATCTGCTTTAA
>Ga0316207_10004690_pt1 | contig 11720 bp, 7 predicted proteins | sample 6weekpyrite_MG_FD_204943 | JGI IMG/M metagenome (GOLD analysis project Ga0316207, IMG submission 204943) | Microbial mat bacterial communities from mineral coupon in-situ incubated in ocean water Damariscotta River, Maine, United States -... | ecosystem: Environmental > Aquatic > Marine >...
TAAAAACAAAAAGACCGGCAAGAAAATTCCAGCACACTTCATTCAAGAAGTTAAATGTGAGCACAATGGTGCCAATGTAATGACCGCCCTTTGGGGACCGGCTGTTTCAAAAAATCCTTACTTGTCGTTCAAGTTCAAGGGTGGCGCTAAAGGCGACAGCATTAAGATTAGCTGGGTTGATAACAAGGGTGAGTCTAGTGTTCAGGAAGCAAAGATTCGTTAAGCCCTGTTACTAGCAGTAAAAGAGAAAGGCCGCTTTATAGCGGCCTTTTTTTATCCTAAAAATTCAATATCAGTGTTAGTCCCATCCTACTTACAAAATAGTAGCTTAAACAAGTATATAGCCGGTCTACTTAGCTTCATTGCCATCTTATTTATGCGATATAGTACTTAATAATTATTTATGGCAGTTAGGTATTGTTACGAGTAAAGTTGGGGGTGTTTTTCTTAACATGAAAGCACATAACTTAAACATTAGGCTTATAGGAAATTACAATTGATACATTTAATTTATATAAGCTCCGCAACAAACTGGCCATCGGAGAATGATCTAATAGAATTATTAGAACAATCTCGCGCAAGAAATCAAAGAAAAAATATTACGGGAATGCTTTTGTATGACAACGCAACATATATGCAAGTACTGGAAGGCTCTGTAGAAGATGTCAATGATATATATGATTCGATTCTTAAAGATTCAAGAAATACTGGCAATGTAACGCTTGTTAAGGAAGAAATCAGTCAAAGAGATTTTCCTAATTGGAGCATGGGATTTAGGAATTTAAAAAGTTGCTCTTCGAAAGTGAAGGTAGGTTATCAAGATATTTTCAATGGAAAGCTCGATAAGGAAATTGTAGTTAATAATAGTTCTAGGGCTTTGCGCTTGCTAATGGCGTTTGCAAAAACTGAGTAAAATGACACTGCTAACAACAAAAGTGTCAGTTGCAATATTATCAGTAAGTTTATTTGATGCGCTTATGCATATGAGTTCCTTTTGAAATTAGTATATGAGCTTAGTAATTAGTAATCCGAAAAAAATCGTTTAAGGAACGGGGCGCGCTAAAGCGCGCCCATTAGCTCAATCGTTATGTGCTTACTGGCAATTTGAGTCGTTCTGAATTAAAAGTGTCGGATGGACTCGCCTTTTCTTCGAAAAATCATCCAAGCCAAGGTACAACGTGCGCTCTATCTCGTAATATCAATTGGGCGAGTAGGGAAATCCTGATGTCAACGTAGGGAAAGGATGATTGACCTAAAGCGATGGCGTACGGCAAGAATAATAATCAATATCTTTGTTATTAGCATAACCCTTAAGATGAAGAATCTATTTAATTTACCTTCATTTTGAGCAGGGGCTTCTATCGGCTGTTTAAAGTCGGGCACTAAAACCTTCAACAACTTCTTTGCCGTTATATCAATAGTATGTTCGGATATGCTAGGCTGTTTATACACTGCTCGCGGTTCATCTTTAATCGTAATGCCAAATTCCTTAGAAAGGTACTCTAGGTGAGGTGTTGATGCGTTCAGTATTTCTTCTTGTTGATAATCGGTTAACAGTATCCGTCTCCCTTTTATTGCCGGTAAAAAAATATTCCCAATGGCTCTTTTATGTTGAAATTCGTATGATGAAAGATATCCATCTAAAATCTCGATCATTTTCTCACCAATTAATTGAGCTTCCCAGGACAGTGAAATATTTTTGTTTCGCCAATTGGATGCAATTTTCTTATTAATAGCACTTGGTAAATCAAGTAAAGACAAGAAGTCTAAAACTACATTTCTTTCAGGCAGTAATTCTTTGGAAAACGGTCTAACGTTAATTTGGTCTTTGCCAAAAACACAAATTAACTTTTCTAAAGTATCTTTATGGTTGTGAATATGAATACAGCAGCCACCTTCACAAGCTTCTAGACACATCTTGACATGTTGACTCATCGCACTTATGGCATGGGATAAGGGCGCCCTAACGTAGTATACAATCTCAATTTCACCCCCATATTTTTCTAGAAATTTTTTCATATTTCTAAATGCATTTTCTGTAAGGTGAATAAAACCTTCATTTGATAGCACCAAGGTGTCGGCTTGTGTTTCGCTAAGCGACTTATCTAATGACTGTAAGATGTCTTCACATTGCTTTATAGATAACTGAGGCTCGTTATAAATAAGATGTTCTGGTTCAGTAGTAAAACAAGTCCCTAAAATATGGTGGTTTATATGGCCTGGATAAACGGAGTTTAAAGGGTAAGAAACACGATTGCTAAGTAGCAAGTTACGATTCTTTTTAAGAGATGATTGAATTGAAGTCGAGCCTGTTTTATCTGGCCCAACATGCAGTATTATTTTTTTAAACCGATTTTGTTTGTTGCTTATATCGGTGTCTATCATTTCAAATCACTGCTTTTGAAATATACGCTTCAGTTTATGGTTTGCAGTATAATAATTTACCTAACAAGCGACTGTGATGTCAACTTCACTGATAAAGCTTAATAAGCCCATAAACATTTATTGCTCACCATCTCATTAAGCATGGATTCGAATATAGGTGCTAGTCATGTTTATTATTTTGCGGCATTTCTGGTAAGGTATTCGATATTCGGGGTCAGAGTAAAAGATAAAATAGGCTGCTTTTACTTAGAAGCCTTCGGGCTTCATTAACCATTCACTTAACTCACATTGTTCGTTCTGGTCTGGCTAAAAGAGGTGATTGGTGATGTCTAAGAAGAGAAAATATCTTTTAGTCATATTCTTGAATATACTCTTCATTTTTCTTATTACCAACAAAGTAATCGCTATGTCAGAAACATTAGAAGCAGTTATTATTGAGCCAGCTGAAAAACCACAGTCGGTGGTTATTTGGTTGCATGGCTTAGGTGCAGATGGCTATGATTTTGAACCTATCGTTCCGGAATTAAATTTACCCGATGATGCGGCAGTTAAATTTATTTTTCCGCATGCACCTGCGATACCTGTGACGGTAAATGGCGGCTATGTCATGCGTGCTTGGTATGACATTGTTGGATCAGATTTAGGTGAGCAACAAGACGAAGACGGTATTAAGAAGTCACAACAACAGCTTACAGCTTTGATTGAGGATGAGATTGAAAAAGGAATTCCTGCCGAGAAAATAGTTCTAGCAGGGTTCTCACAAGGCGGTGCAATTGTGCTCCAGACAGGATTGCGTTATCCGCATCGACTGGGTGGTGTCATGGTGTTATCAAGTTACGTACCCTTAGCGGAAAGTTTAAAAGCAGAAAAACACCGAGCGAATCAGGATGTAGCAATATTTTATGCACATGGTGAACAAGATGACATTATCCCGATTAGTTTTGCAGAGCAGTCTCGTGATTTATTAATAAACCAAGGCTATCAACCGGAATGGAATAGTTACGCCATGCCACACGCTGTTGTGCCAGAAGAAATTGATGCGATAGGTATTTGGTTGAGGAAAGTATTAAAACTTAATTAAGCTTATTTTCGCCAACAGAGAATTCGATTATTTGCAGGCATTTCATAATCATTGCTGAGAAATAAACCACACTGTTCTGCCAGGTTGTTGATGTCATCAATATCACGGATACCACTCAAGGGATTTCTCTGTTTAAGCCATTGATCAAAACGAGCATTACTTTCACTAGTAAATTTACCTTGATAATTAAAAGGCCCGTAAAGGCAGAAAATAGCTTGTTCTGTGAGACAGTTATTTAAGCCTTCAAACATAGATTTAACAGCTGCCCAGGACATGATGTGAACAGCATTGGCACTAAATACAGCATCATATTTTGTGGTTGGCCATCGGCCGGATTGCACATCTAGTTCAATGGGATCGAGCAGGTTTGTAGAATTTGCCTCCGCTAGCCATGCAGTAATACCCGTTAGTTCGGAAAATCTGTCGCTGCACTGCCAGATAAGATGCGGCAAGGCTTGCGAGAAGAATACGGCATGCTGTCCCGTACCACTGCCAATTTCGAGAACACGATGGTGATTTGAAAATTCCTTTTTCAGAACATCAAGTATGACGTGCTTATTTTGTTCACAGGATTCTGCAAAGGGTTTAGTCATAGAGTTATATTTTTAAAAGTGTCATAAAAGTAGTTTACAAAAAAGCCGACCATTAAGAAGTAGTCGGCTTTTTTATAAAAAGAAAAGAGATAAATTAGTTAACAACACGCCATTGGCCATTCTCTCGACAGGCAGTGCCCGTAGCGGTTTCACGACGACCATCAATGATCACCTCAGTTGTGTAATCACGGCATGGGCCACTATTACTTGTATAGGTATTTGTTGGTGACCGTGTATTCATTGCCGCTATCTGGATTACGCCATGAGCTAGCTTGATTCGTTGGATTTGTTTCAAATGCCTGATTGGCCTTGTAACGGTCATTATCATCCATTGTTTTACCAATTTTGCCACCAAGATAACCACCTATTAAGGTACCTGCAATAATGGCGGCGGTTCTGCCTTTGCCACCGCCTACATTGGAGCCTAATACACCACCAACAACCGCGCCAATAACACGTCCTGTATCTTCTTGTGTTGGTGAAGATTGGCAGCCTACTAAGCCAACTGTGAGAGTCGCCGCAAGAATGAGATTGGTTATTTGTTGGCGTTGAATTTTCATATTTATTTCCTTGGATACATTAATGCATTAAAGAGTATGACCTAGTATAGCGGATACAGTTCCACCAAGTGTTAAGGAAAATTGGCGTTTAAAACATGGCGATTGAAAAGCTTTTGAAGTGCGTATTCATTAGAGGGTTATCCCCACTTGCGGCCATATACCAGCCGGCCTTAGTCTCAGATAGCCACATTTTTGGCGTAGAACGGGTTTGTGAAAAACACACAACCTTTTTAGAAGGCTCGTTAGTGTCGAGTAACCAGATATTATCGACCACAGTCGCAATATAGTTAGTAGAAGGTTTTTCTGAAACGGATAACAGAGCGGACATACATTGTCGATTCTGGCAGTTCCGCTATCGTAGAGTTGCCTCGTTAGACCGGTGACTTTACGAGCCAAGGTTTTCACCTTGGTTAGCCCTTTTAAGAACATCTATCAGCTTAACGGGGCCAATATGTTTGTCTAAATGCCAGAGGGAAAAAATGGCTAGGATCGTTACAATTGTTCATGTTCAGGAGAATTTTAATCATTTGAAAGTGAGTCAACTTGTCTATGTAAGCTAATGCTAAATATTAGATTTTATTAATAACCAACTAATTTATAACAATTAAATATTCTGATAAGTTATAAAATCCTGATTTTTATTCGAAAAAGATCAGAAATATCCTACAAAAATAGTGGCTTAATCGATTGATGCCCAATAGATAGAGGCTTAAAATTCATCCTTGGCTCTAAGAAGAATATATATAAGGTATAGGTCTACTCCATGGGGATTGGGAAACTAGGGAGTTGGGGGAAGTAAGTGAGAGGATTTGTGGTTAGTAGGATGCTCGGAAGGGCTATTTTTTTCAGCTTGTGTATTATTTGTACATCAAAGGTTATGGCTGTTGATCCTGTTACGCCTGGCGGTGTCCGGGAGCCATTCAAAAAGGACGCGTTGACGACACCAAGTACGCCAATAGCGCCGCCAGTCCAGCAAAGTGCGTCGCCACGGGAAAAACAAGATACCTCGAAACGCATTCAGGTGAACCGTTTTGAGATTGTCGGTAATACCGAAATTTCTACTAAAGAACTTATTTCGCAAGTTGCCGAATTACAGGGACAGAAATTAACCCTAGAAGAGATCTATGCTGCAGCGGATATTCTGACGGATTACTATCGCACACGTGGTTACTCCTTAGCGCGCGTTACTGTACCAGCGCAACGTATCAATATTGGCATTATTGAATTGTCGGTCGTTGAAGGGGCGTTGAACGCGGTTAAATTTAGTGGTGTAGAAGGTTACGAAGCAATTGATTTACGGCGCTATTTGGCATCTCTAAAAGAAGGCAAGCCAATATCACTTGCAGCGCTTGAGCGTGATTTATTGTTGTTAAATGATTTACCCGGCCTAACGGCACGGACCCTGATTAAGCCGGGGCCAATATTTGGTACCTCGGACTTACATGTTGACGCGAAGGAAGTGCCTTTTCAGGGCCGAGTTAGTCTTAATAATTATGGTCGTGTTGAAATAGGCGAGTGGCGCCTAGACGGTGAGTTTATTTATAACAATCTGACCGGCAGCGGTGATCAGCTTAATTTGGCATTGAGTCAGAGTGAACAGGGACTGCTGAGTTACCTCAATATTGGCTATAACGTCCCTATTAATAATCTGGGTACGCGTATTGGGATAAATGTTTCACAGATTGACTATAAAGTGGGTGGCGAATTTGGCACCTTGAATATTGAGGGTAACAGTACCGATGTGCAGTTAACCGTCAGCCATCCCCTTATTCGTACACGGCGTGAAAATCTATTGATCGGTTTGGGTATCGGTCGTAATGATTCTCTTTCTAGAACACTGGGAACAGTGACAAGAGACGATGACATAAATCTTGCTGAATTAAGTATGTTGTATAACCGTGTACATGAAAATAATTCGATTTCATCTGTTTCTGCGGTGCTATCGAGCAATTTTCGCAGTAATCCAGATGGGCTGCGTAATAATGCACAAAAAGCGAAGTTAATAGTTGACGGTAATCATTTGCTATCTCTGGATAATAACTGGTCAGTGTCGTTACGTGGTTTGATGGCTTTAAGCAGTGACCCGCTAGTAGATAGTGAGAAATTTAGTATTGGTGGTCAGGGTAGCGTTAGGGGTTTTCCTGCAGCTGAGATACGTGGAGATTCAGGCTATGTGATGAATCTAGAATTGCGGCGTCGCTTTAACTTAGAAGGGCAGCTACCGGGTAGTGCCCGAGTCTTTTTTGATCATGGTCGTGTCTATCGCAAATTGCCGACTGCAGTTGAAGAGAAACAGGAAAATTTGTCGAGTGTTGGTTTAGGCTTCACGTTTTTGCCGACAAAGAATTTTTCAATTGATGTCGAAGTAGCAAGACCAATAGATGCTCACGTGACGTCAGATGAACGAGATGGCGGACGTTTTTGGATTAATCTATCAACGATATTTTAGGACAGGTTGCGTAGGGGCAATGCCTGTTACGGGAACACATGAGAATGTGGCAAGGGTAGGGATATGAAAGGGTTAAACAAAAAACATAAATTGTCGACACTCGCGCTGCTAACAGCAACGCCAGGGTTAGCGATTGCTTCACCACAAGGTGGTAGCGTTGTTGCGGGGGCAGCAACGATTAGTAATCCAACACTACAGGGTACGGTTATTGATCAAACCAGTGCGACAGCCGTTATTAATTGGCAAAGTTTTTCAATCGGTGGCAATGAATTTGTCCAGTTTAACCAACCAAATAGCAGCTCAGTTTCATTAAACCGTGTTGTAGGTATCGACCCTTCAATCATCCTTGGTAACTTGTCTGCAAATGGACAAGTTTTTCTCGTTAATCCAAATGGTGTGTTATTCGGTGTAGGTGCAACACTTGATGTGGGTGGTCTAGTTGCTAGTACGCTTGATATTGATGACGATAATTTTCTCAATGGGAACTACATCTTTGCCAAGTCAGGAAATGTAGTTGATAGCGCTGTCGTCAATGCGGGTTTAATACAGGCACGTGACAGTGGTTATGTTGTCTTGATGGGTGAACGTGTCGAGAACAGCGGTACGATTGAAACGAAATTTGGTCAAATAGCATTATTGGCAGGTGGTGAAGTTACGCTGGATATTGCTGGAGATGGTTTACTTAGTTACAGCATTGATTCAGCCGCAGCGACAGAACTTGCTGGCGTTGAGAATAGCGGTGAACTGATAGCCGATGGAGGCCGCGTTATTCTTGCTGGCAAAGTCAGTGATGCCTTGGTAGCGACAGCCGTTAATAATAGTGGTCTTGTCCAAGCGAATGGCATTGAAGAACGTAACGGTGAAATTTATTTAACTGGTAACGGCGATGTTTATAATAGCGGCAACTTAAGCGCATCAGGCGAAACGGGCGGCACTATCTCTCTCCAAGGTAAACGCGTTGCTCAACAAGGTGAAATACACGCCGATGGTGTCGTCGGTAATGGCGGCCAAATTTCGATTAAGGCAGATGATGTTATTGCCTTAGCGGATGCAAGTTTAACGACTGCCAATGCGGGAACTGATGGCAATGGCGGTGAAGTCATTGTGTACACCACTGGTTCAGCCATCTTCCGTTATGGCGCGAAGATTGAAGCCAAGGGTGGCAGTGAATCGGGAGATGGTGGTTTCGTTGAAGTCTCTGGTATTGAACATATCGAAATCAATGGCAACGTTGATGCCTCTGCTACCAATGGGCAAGCAGGAACTTTCCTTATCGATCCAACCGATATAAATATTGTTGCGAATGCGACAGGTGGCGATCCAGATCTCACAAATAATGGTGGTGTTTTTGAGAACGATGGCACTGCTACAAATGAAATTGAAGTGAGTGTTATCACGGGTATTCTTAATGCTGGCACGAATGTTACGTTAGAAACAACAGCAGCTGATCCAGATGTTAGTGGTAGCAGTGGTGATGTCACAATCGAAACAGACATTAATACAGCGATAGGTGGGGACGGTGATGCAACACTGATATTGAATGCAGAGAATAATATTATTGTCGGTGCTGATATAAACAATGATGCTGGAACGTTAAATGTTGATTTTAACGCTGGAAATGACATCACTCTGAATAATGTTATTAAATTTAGTAATTCAGGAATAGTTAATGTTGATTTTAATGCAGGTAACGATGTTAATTTAGATGCAAATATTGATACTAATGGCGGTAGTGTCACGCTCTTGGCGGGCAATAATATTGATTATGCTTCTGCTGCAGATATTGATTCTACGATAAATGCAACAACGGGTGGAAATGTATCATTAACGGCAACAGCGGGTGCGATCAATATGATCGACAACGTCGATATAGATACGGGAAATGGCTCGATTACCCTAACGGCGGGAACTGATATTGCGTTAGCGCAAATTGATACAAGTGGAACCGTGTCGGTTACGGCGACCACTGGCGAAATTACTGATGTTGAAACAAATGGTGGCGCAGAAGCCATTAATATTACCGGTGGCACCGTCACTTTATCGGCAGCGACAGGGGTTGGTGCATCAAATGATATCGATACTGATGTTGTCAGTTTGAGTGTATCAACGACTGCAGGTGATATTGATATTGATGATGCTGGTGATATCACAGTAACTGCAGCGAGTACGGCTAGTGGTGGTGATATTGATTTTACTGCGGATGGTTCAATTTCAATTTCAGGTGCGGTGACATCAGATACGGGTGACATCACAGTTACTGCGGATGATGATGGTTCGAACAGTGCTGAAACAATTACCATGACAAATGGTTCTTCCATTGATGCCGGAAGTGGCACGATAGATTTAATAGCTGATGGCAGTATTACGGTCGGTCAATTGACAACCACAAATATAACAGATACCTCCATTGTTTTAACAACAGCAGCTGCCATTCTGGATGCAGGCGATATGGGTGGTGCTGATATTACGTCTGCTGGACGACTTGAAATCAATTCTGAATCGGGTGTGGGCGCAGCAGATGGATTGGAAACCAATATTGCCAGCCTTGATATAAATAATGGCACTGATGGCAATATTGATATCAATGAAGAAACAAATCTGACGATTGCTGATATTTCGCAGTCGGCAGATGACATCAATATCAGCACAAGCAACGGCAGCATCATCGCAAGTGATGGTGGTGGGGCCAGTACGGTGATTCAAACGACGGGTAACGGCACTATCACACTCGATGCGGGTGGAACAGGCAGTGATATTACGTTGGTTGATCGGCTTGAATCAGCAGACGGCATGATCAGTTTAACGGCCGCGGATACGATTAATATTCAGGAAGATATTAAAGCTAATAGTGGTGGTGTATCAGTTGTTGCCACGGCAGGCGCAATCAGCATGGATGATACGACTGATATAAATGCTGGTAATGGCATGGTGACTCTCATGGCCGGTACGAGTGTTGCCTTGGCGCAGATTGATACAAGCAACTCTGTTTCAGTGACAGCATCAGCAGGTGCCATTACTGATGCCGAAGGTGGAGAAGGCAGTGGCAATGAAAATATCACTGCCAGTACAGCGAACCTGAGTGCGACAACGGGTATTGGTTCTGCAAATGATATTGATACTGATGTCACCACGTTGAGCGCTTCAACGACTGCGGGCACGATTGATATATCGGAGAAGGATAACTTGGCGTTGGGGCTAATTTCAACGTCAGGCACAGTTAATTTAGATGTTAGTAATGGCGCGATAACCGATGGCAATGATGGTGTGAATAATATTTCCGGCACGGCTGTTACGTTAATAAGTCAAGATGGTATTGGCACACTAACTAATGCGATCGAGACAAGCGTGATGTCTGTTGATCTAGAAGTGACAAGTAATGGTGATATTAATATTAATCAAAGCGGTGATCTGTCGATCACAGCAGCCGATACGAACAATGGCAGTTTAAAAATTACCAGCATGGGTGCGCTTACTACGGCCGTTGCACTTGATGCAGACGATGGTATTAATTTGTCGGGATCGAGTATTGGTGTTACCAGCCTGACATCAGCAAATGGTGATGTCGATGTGTCTGCTGATAGCGGTAACATAACTGTAACCACAGTTGATGCTGATGCGGTTAGCATTACCAATACGAGTTCAACGAATGGCGATATTCTCACTGGGCAGCTCGATGCCGATAATGGTGGTATTAAGCTTGATGCAGCTGGTGCTCTTTCTACTGGCGGCGCAAAAGTGACGGCAACGACAGAAATAGATTTAGATGGAGACAGCGTCAGTGCTGGTAACTTGGATGCGGGAACCACAGTTAATGTTGATGCCAGCACAACCAGTGTTTTAGTCGGCACGGTTGCTGCTGAAAGTACCGTTACCGCGACTGCAGAGACAACACTTGAGATTGGTGATATCACGGTAAGTGCGGATGCGGTTTCATTAACGTCAGGCACCACGCTGAATTTGGCTGATATTAATTCTGCAGACACTATTTCGCTGAGCGCCGGTGGTTTGGTGACATTGCCAGCAATGAATACATTAACAGCGACAAGCAGCATATCATTGACAGGCACTGGAACAGGTACCAGTTATAACCTAGTAACAGATACCGCTCAGCTTAATTTGTCTGGCGTATTAACCAGCGTTGAAATTAATAACACTGCGTTCAGTGGTGATCCGGCGGGTATAGATTTTGGCATGGGTAGTTATAGTGTGGTCACTCTTTCTACTAATGTCGATACCAATATCACAGGTTCATTGTCCGCTAGCGGTAATGTGGATATTGATAGTGGATTAGGTGATCTCTCAACGGGCGCAAATAGCATTGAATCTGCAGGCACTATTACCTTGGCAGGTGCAAAGATTACTGCAGATGACATTACTGGCACCACAGTGACGCTGGATGGCGCAACAATAGAAGCCGATGCGATAACGGCATCGAGCTTGGTGGTTAAGGATGGCATGGGCAGCGCGACGGACTTAACCTTGAATGATTTACTGACGGTGCCAACGGTGGCGATTAATGTCTCCGGTGAACTTGATGTCAAAAATATTACAACAACGGGCGCGATTGATTTAGATGGCGCCAGTATCAGCACCGGTAATCTGAATGCGGGCACCACGGTTAATGTTGATGCCAGTACAACGAGTGTGGCACT
>Ga0316207_10004691_pt1 | contig 11720 bp, 11 predicted proteins | sample 6weekpyrite_MG_FD_204943 | JGI IMG/M metagenome (GOLD analysis project Ga0316207, IMG submission 204943) | Microbial mat bacterial communities from mineral coupon in-situ incubated in ocean water Damariscotta River, Maine, United States -... | ecosystem: Environmental > Aquatic > Marine >...
ACACTATCAACCCTGCAACAGGATTAGATATGATTGATGGCATAGGGTCAGTCGATGTAGGTGGGAGTCCATTTGGCGTGGATATTCACGACCATAACAATGGATTGGACTAGAAATTTATATTTATGAATAAACCTGCGAACATCGAAATAATAAAAGTTCCGAGTGTGAACCGATGTATCCATGGCCCTTTGTTAGGATGTCGAGGGCCTTCGACTTTTGGGAAGACAAACCGCACATAATTAAATAATATTCGAAACAAAAATAACAGTACCGTGAATAGATATATATAAGTTGCGATACTTATTATTTCTGCTGCCTTTTCTAACTCATCACCAATTAACAAGGAAATTTTATATGTCCAAGCTAGAATTACAGGAATTCCAAATAACCAAATCGCAATATCATATGATATTTTCTTGTGTATAAAGCTATACGGAGCACTGTGAAGATCAAAAAATTCTTCTAACTCCTTATAAGTACCATTTACCCAATCCTTATTATCTCCTTCTACTATTCCGGTGCTAGAATTTATTGTATCCGCAGCCTTGCCAATGATATCAAATACTTCTTGCTTACTAAGATCGAGATCGACTACGAATTGATTTACAGGTGGCTTTTTAGCTCTGCTTCTGAACTTGAAGGCTGATTCGTATTCAATAAATACTATAATTGAGCCATAAGTATCAATTAATCCAGATAAACTTTCTCTTGAATCCGATCTGTGCCATTGACCATTGTTTAATCTTATGAGGACGTTTAACTGCATATCATCCCGAATTTCATCCTGTACACGCACATAATCATCTTCTAACTCATCTTCTAATCGTTCTAACCGATTAGCAGTAAAATTAGCAATATCGACTGCCTTTGCATTGAGGATATCAAAAAGCGATAGCAAAGCCTCTTTTTGCAATGAGCACGATCTAATATCCAATGTTTTTTGAATCCCTTCCATAATCCCTCCGAATGAGCTGAGTTTGCAAAAGTTAATTTATTAAAATATTCAGGGTCAGAGTAAAAAACCTGCCCGTATATTTATACAATGTCCAATTTAAGACTAAACAATTATCTTACTATCATTCTGTTAACATAGTATTTATGCACTAATATCATGCTCTATTTATTAAAAATACTCTCTCGATGATAAGCCATATATCTTCTTTGGTTCTCATTTAATGAGTATTTCTTATTTTTATCTATATGCCATGCATCAAGAACTGAGTCCGATAAATCGTCCGCAATAAGTATCTCACCTAGTTCGGAAAAAGTAATTCGCCCTTTATCGAATAATTTATCTATATGCGGTGCTAACAGCAAACCATTATCACCATCCATCTTTTCATCATCGGATGACTTTGCCCAAGGTTTTATATGGCTTGCGATGAGTAAACTGATGTCATCAACAGCTGTAACAACGCAACGTCTATTACAAGCATCAATTACTTCAGATCGAAAATAATCCTGCCCAATTCGACGCTCTCCTTCGCCTTTAGATGAGGTTCGTGTCGGCTTTGTCCTGCTTTTAGGTTTTTTCGACAATGATTTGGTTAAGCTCTTTGTGTAGACATAAAAACCACCATCATCATCCCTTTCAAACCAAACAGTATCTTCACCTTCATGCAATAAAGATAAATCCAAAGCGGCAGCCACGGCATTCAACTTAAGTTTATGCCTGCCATCTGGCTTCAACATTACTTCAGCTTCAAACCCCTTGTCGCCCACATATAGCGCAACCTCTGTTTTCGCACCTTTTTCTAGTTTTCTTGAGATAAAGAAATCGATAATTTCTTTGGGTACCCCCGTTTCTTTATCTTTTCTTAGCGTTTTATCAACCAGCTTACATACAGTATTCTCAGACTTTACGACCCATGAATATACCTTTTCACCCAATTTAGACGCACCCTCTTTACTGTTGTACCCGTTAAAAAACCAAGTGCAATATCTATCGTCTTGAGAATCAGAAGCCCACCCGTTAGGAGCACCAAATGTATTCGTTATAATTTTTTGCGCATCTGTATTCCTCGTTGCCCGTATTATATTCAAGCTATAATGAATATACGTTGCATCTGCCCGACCTTTTGAATAGCGATGGTACTGTTTTCTTTCAAATTTTTTGTACCCTGCCTCAAGGAGCTTTTCGGCGACCGAATCAGCCATTTCTTTTGTTAATGATAAATTATTCATTTCTACTTAATTTCATTTAGTCAAACAGACTATCATCAAGCTCAGTTGTTTTTAAAATCAATGTTTTTTCACTCTTTGATTTACCTAAGTTCAGCCAAGACACATTTGACATAGGCGCCCCATCTTCACCTAAATAAGAAGTTAATTTATCGAAATTTGATTTGTCAACGGTATAAATGGCTATACGATCACTATCTATTTGTCGAACTGTAACGTACACATCAACACCGTCAAGATTAGAGCCTGGGGGTAAAATCTTTTTCTTAAGTAGCCTTTTTGTCTCATCTTGGACGGCTCTTGTTATCATTGCGCTTGATGATGCAGATGCTGCTACATTTACAATTAAGCCGTTATGCTCGATGCGCTCCTTTCGACCTATTATTACTTGCTTCGCATCAGGGTTTAGGAAGAGATATAGTTTATTGGCTTTATTTTTATTGGCCGATTGAAAGCCATTACCTTTTTTTAATAAAATACGTCCCATAATTATCTCACACTCAAAATTTAATTTTATAGCCCATCTTTCAAGGATATCCTATGTGCCTGGCCAACCAAATCTAAATTTTCCCACGTAATATGTCTCATAAAGAAACGTTAGATCTTTTTCCCATTGATCAATAGCCGATAAAGGTGGTGATTTTCGCCTCTTTGCATTTCGATCAAATGATGATATCGATTTTGCTATTTTCTCTAGCCTTATAGCGGTATTTGGCTCTCCCCACTGTTTCATATATTCCAATGGGAAAGCAGGAGGCACCTCATGCTCAAAAACATACGATAGGATTTTATGACGAATTTCGAGTGGCTCACCGTTGGTATCACCAACATGATACCCCATAATATTTAATAAACCTTTTTCAGGCCATTCATCTGTGTCAACATGTCCATGCCCAACAGGCGCGTTAGTAGATGGCCATACAAAGTACTCATCAGGATTAAGCATTCTCCTTCCCCGATCTTCCCACTCGTCTTCAATCGCCTTAATCACTAACTCCGACTTAGCCCATCGCTCTTTCATTTTGTTATCGCTCAAATAGCCAATACAGTTCCTCCAGAGCTTCAGCATGTCTGGGATGGTCATAGCAGGTAGCCTTTTAATTATAGGTGGCGGTGTATTTCCCATATATACTCACTTTTTACAGGTGTTGTTCTATTAAATATCCACTTAAAGTCGCAAAGAGGTTTAATTCAAATTTTTGTTAATCTTTAATTCCCGACATAGCGTTAATGCTTCATGTGCATATGATTTAGTTCTCAGTCAGCACCATTTTCAGCAAGATATTCCTTAATAATAAGCCGGACGCTTTCCTTAAATTCGTTGTTCTTTTCTATTTCAGATTTACTGTTTTTTTCCATATATTCTTTCAGCGCCTCAAGCATAAGGCTGTTAATTTTAATACCAGTACTTTCACTCTGCTCGCTATACCAATTATCAAGATATTTTGGGAGATATATGCCTCGTCTACTTGTGTTTTCATTAGCCATTTCTTCAACGTTCCTGTTTTCAGTATAGTATGCGTACTTTTACAGATTCTTGATGCTCTTTAGATGCTTTTAAAAACTTATTTTTATTTGTTTATTCTTGATAGTTGTGTTTCAAGTTCACGTATTCTTGAATTCAAACTAAGAATCAAGAAAATCATAGCACCAGAATCTTGATCTGCTAACTCCTTGATTGCAAGTCGACCTCTGGGTGTTAACCCTTCTATGTTTTGTGATTTTAATTCTTGTAAAACTAAGTCATCTTGGTCGAAATCAGACATTTTTTAATCCTCTATTACATAAACGATAATGAAAGCAATAATAACTGCGACAATAACCAAAAAAGAGTGAAGCATGTTGACCACCTAATAAGTTAAATAATTCATATTTAATGGCGATAGCGGTATAGTTAATTAGTCCGCCTAAACTGTTTTTTCAAGCATCTTTAAATTTCATAAATAACCCATTAACAAACGCCAGGTATACGCATACTCGACATGACAATGAACGCATACTGAACTGACCACGGTATTATCGGTTCTGACATTGTTATTCTTCATATCTAGGCGCGTCTTCGTGACTGTTATCCCTGTCGTGCAACATAATGATCCACATGTTGGCTTGCCTTCTTGGCAGCTGATACCAACTTATTATCCACCTAAAATACCACAAAATGGGGAGGTTATACCTTGTATATACACTTACGTAGGCTCATACGATGAGCCTGTGCAATAAATAATCAAAATGAAGGTGAATTGAGCTGTTTTGAGGGCTGATTTTACCCTCCCTAGTTGAAATTTAGCCAATGCGGCGCGCTGGGAGCGTTTGTAAAATTATAACGCCTTATAATTTGACGTCTCGTTGGCTGTAAATCAGGACGTATTAGGCATATTTGAACCAAATGCGCTTACAAAAAAATATTACTCAGCTTATAAACCTAGATTCCTTCCCCATTTCGGTTAAAAGATAAAGTCTCTTCGACGCTCTGGTTAGTGCCACATAAAATAAGCGCCTTTCTTCATCTAAGATATCTTCCTCTGTCACACCTAACGGTTCATATAAAATATTGTCTGGATGAGTGAATGGGAATAAATCATCGCATACGCCTAGTACAATTACGATATCCGCTTCCAATCCTTTGTAGCTATGAACAGTCCCCATCTTTACTTTATTATTTTTAAATAGTGAATGGCGCTCAGAAGTGGGAAAACAAGCCTTGAGTCTTTCAAGGAAGGCATCGAGACGAGTAAAATAAAAATGATTCGTTCTTGCCAAGATCGCCACTGATGAATCATCATGATTCGACAGAAATAGTTTATTAAGATTTAAAATATCATGACACGTTTTAAGGTACTGCCCCTTAAGTATACCTTGAGACTCGAGCTTTTGTTTCCCGTTTCTCATCGTCGTGTAGCAATATTTAGGATTTCTCCCCCATATTTCAACCCATGTGCTAGTGACATCAAGACAAATAACTTCACTATCACTCTCTTTATTGACTGCAATAGATTCAGGCCCCCTACCGGCCATAAGCCTATTTGCTAATTTTACAATAAGCTCATCGCTGCGGTAATTTTTAACCAAATTTTGCACTTCGATATCATCAAAATATGATGCGAATGACTGAAAATACTCTAGACTAGAACCCGCAAAACCATTAATCGCTTGCCAATCATCACCAACACAAACATAGTATGGATTATCGGAATACTGTCTAATCTCTTTTAATAGAGAATAAAATAACGGAGAAAAATCTTGAAACTCATCAAGTAAATACCATTTTAAACTTCTAACTGGGAAAGGAACATTATTGATATAAATAGGACATTTCCCATCAGTCCGCTTCACCTCGCTGATGGCCATTGCAATAAGATCATCAAAATCTATGCAACCCATCTTTTTCTTTCTTCGCTCATACTTCTCAAAGACTTTTTGGCCTAACTCGAAAAATGCTTTTGTCCTTTCATCACTAATATTACCTACAAGATCTGATAAGTCGTTAGGCGTTAAATGATTTTTCTTCGCTTTTGCAATGAGCTGGGAAAACATCATCAAGATCCTTGATTTATTCGCCCTAACAACCCTATTTTCAATTTCCTTTTGATCAAGTTTTTTACATTTAATTCCTGCTTCTTCGAGTTTTTTCTTCAGCTCGCTTTCAAATTCAGATCTGTTCTTACGCATATTCGACACATCGGCAACTGATGTTTCGAGTAGGACTATTCCTCGATCTTTCCAGTATTCTCTTTTCTCTTTGATACCCCTTCTGTATTTCTCATTATCAATAGAATCTGACTGCCCACTACCGCTTGTAGGGGCTTTCTTTGTAGGATCAACGCCCCAATGCTCTAAAACATATTCCTTATCACCCTGAGCTATAAAAAAATCAGGCCGATAAGGTCGTTTATCCCAGATATAACATCGCTCATAATCATAGTAAATATCATGCTCAAACAAGAAGTCTGCGATGTATTTCTCGCCGTATGACTTAACTCTTTCATTCTTTAGTGTGACCTCTCGTTGAGAGTCAATATAAGCCCTATAATCACTATTACTAAGAAGTGCTTTTTGTTTTTCTAATTGCTGAAGTTCTTTCCGAAAGAAACGATAAAGGTTGATTTGGAACAAGGGGCTCCAAATCTCACGGATAGTCTCACGGATAAAAGTAGAAAGGCTTTCACTCGTGGAAAACGAGTTCCCATCAAACAATATTACCTGCGTAGGTTGTACTATCTGATATGCTAAGCTATGGAATGTACGCGCATTCTCAAAACCACGTGCCTTGAAATTAACTTGAATCCGTTCTCGTATCTCATTTGCTGCTTTCTTATTAAAAGCAAGAACAACCAAATCATTCGATTTAATATTATAACGCTCTAACAGCTCAGCAGCCTTTGCGGCTAATACTCTAGTTTTCCCAGAACCAGCCCTTGCTCTAATCAACGTACTTTTCGCTATACCTGAAATTGATTTGAGTTGATCTTCGTCACAAGGTTGACCAATTTCATTGACTAACCAGTCAGATAGCTTGCTAGCCTTCAATTTTCTGTACGAAAAAAGGGAAACCATCTGTTGGTCCATAAAGACTTTATCAGCAACCTCTGTACGGCCCGCTTCGAGGTGCTCCTCTAAGCTATCCAACACCTGCTGTTCATTCGCCCACTCATCATGATTATCCTGAAATTCTTTCTTCAATTTTTGATAGATGACTTTAATCTCGTCATCTTTAATTGATTGAGACAACCTGTCTGCTAATTCAATATTATTTCGTGAGAGTGCTAATACGATATTTTTATCGTCATCACGCCTATTTTTAGACTGCATCTGCTTATATTCAGATGTCGAAATATTACTACTTTCAAATAATAGATCAGCCTCAACCTTCCTATTATCATTAAGGAGTTTTCCTAGCCTCTCTTTTATCTCTTTAATATTTTCTGTCATCATTCATGTCGCGACTGATAATACAGCCGCTTAAGTTATTAACATAATTCTTATAATAACCAATCAGTAATGGGTGTCTCACCATCCCGTAAAAACGTGGCATCCACCTTTTTATGCCGCAATGAGAAGCCACATATGAACGTTCAAGGATAATTCACCATTAATTTATTTGATTTCTCATCACCAACATTGCAGTTAAAACCTGACATTTTTCTATCTATATGGGTAACCGCTGTGCGGTGATTAAATTAATGTCAGTTTTTTTATTAATGTTTTGAGTGTTTTTGCGGCCTGTGGCCGCATTGTAATTATAACTGCTTATAATTGTTCATTTCCGGGGGACTGATATGAGTGCCCGTAAACCCCGAGTTAATAGATATCTATCTATTGCTACACATCCCCATACTACAAACCGGCTTAACCCACCTGTGCTTGGCGTTCATATATAGAGAGTAACGGCCCCACCTGTACTACCCCTCCTAACATAAAGGAAATACAAACAAAGCACTAGTGATTAAGTCACTTACGTATCTACCGCGTCAGATTTGCTGATTTTCAAACCCGTGTTGTTATGGATGGGTAGCCCACTGGTTACACCGTGCCAGCGGTTCTGGCAAAAAAAAAGGACAATATGATGACAATTTCAAAATACCCGACCGACATAAAACTACTCGGCAGGCTCAACGCCCCAGAGGGCCCCGCACTACTACTAAGTTGTGACAACATCTGGCTACTGGCCTACCCTAACGCAGTCAATGAATCTGATCGTGATTCCATCGACTGCCTACACTCAACCTGCCATTTTCCGCATGATGGGAAAATCCTCTCACGTGATCATATGCCGCATGCCACACCATTATTTGGCTATGACATTTTACATTTCGATCGCCATGGTCCCGCTACTCCGCTTATTTCCAGTCACCAACTCATGTCCATTATGGCTGATAGACCCGCGGCTAATCAGGCAGAAATCATCCAGTTAGCGGATTACCAAACAAAACACTAAGGAGATAATAATATGCAAATTTCACATCACCCACTTTTACAACTGTGCCTGGCATCCTTAATGTTGGTCAACACCGTCATGGCCGACAGTCCGCTTGCCCCCTTAGGATTTGTGCTCGAGGCCACGTCACCAAGTGATGTTAGGCAATCATTAAAAGGCAAAGGGAGTATTGAGTCCTTAGGGGTTAACAAATACTCGAAGGGAACCATGCTTAAAGTCACCGGTTCCGCTTTTGATGTACGTGGTCTTAAAAATGTTGTGTTTATATTTGATGCAATGGATCAACTCACCGCAGTGAATCTGCACATGGATAAAAGACAATTCAACACGGTATTTAAATTACTCGAAGAAAAATACGTGCTACAAAAGAAACAAGTGCCATTTGTGGGGAATAAGGCGGCATGGTTCCGTCATGGTGATGCATCCATCACGATGAATGCTCCACATCTATCCTTCGCGATGCAAGTCACTTATGAAACAAATGCTTTCACTAAGGCGTTTCAAAATGCGATCCGTAGTGATAAAAAGCAGCGTCGACAGAAAGAAAAATCGGCATTCTAAGCACCGTACAAGCAGTCGCCGGCATTATGCCGGCTGACTGACTTTATATTTCAATTGCCCCGCTCAAATTTCTCATTAACACCTGTAAAATAAATTCAGGACATACCCCTCCCCTAAACTCGCGCTCATAATATTCTAAGTCGTCTAAAACGATCCTATGTATCTATGTAATGGACAAGGCATACTTAAGTGATCGAACGATGAAGTGATCTATCCATTTCTGGGTTACCACTTCAGCAGGATACACCTGCAAATCGTATGGTCGGTTTAATGTGCGCGACCAGGCACGTATAAGTCTATGCAATGTTTTTTATAGATCGTCCTCATGCCTGCCACCAGCATGTACCCATATGTGCCACTATTATTCACCCCGCCGGAGCAGTTGTGTGATTAATCGCGTTTAAGCTCAAAGCACGTAAAAACATTTATGCGCACCAAGATTGGTGCAAAATTCTGATGAGATACGCCATCAGTCGCCTAAGATAAACCCTATTTTCTTGTGACCCCCCAGCGTGTGGGAGCGGTTCTAGGCTAATAATTCGCAAATTAATGCGTGAAGATAGGAAAGACTAAGCTTATTTAAGCTTCTCTCGTCCTATTAATATCCTGAGTTAACAGGGTGCGGACTGAATCAACAGTCTCTGGATAGGCTGATTTAACAGCAAACCCGCTATTACCGCGGGGTAGAAACTTTTTCTACTTCTATGTTCTTTGGTTGAGCCGTTCTTAAACGAATTCAACATACCTGAATTTTTACCGATTAAGATTATACATGTCAAGCATGATTATGCGTTTTTATCTATTTGACATTTTTTCCTCGCGATGTTTTATTCAAGCGAAACGCTGTAAGTGTTGCTGCTATTGGGTTTCAAGCCTATTAGGCTTCACTCTGTCTCAAGCTGACAAAACTCCTCTCTTTTTTAACAACAAAAGACTTTAATTTTTTTACTTAACGTTATTTTTAGCCAGAAAAAGATGACGATTTTAATAGACTGATTTATTAGTAGGAGCGATATATGTAGGGACAATAGGTTATGACGAACGTTTTATTACTATGATATTCGTCCTTGTCGATCGCTAGTCGATCGCTAGTCGATCAAAAATCATGTGGTGATGAGTTTTTCTTGAAAAATCATAACTTGTCGATCGCTAGTCGATCAGTAGTCGATCAAGCTAGCCAATTCACTTGTTTTTTTATTTATGAGTATGCTATCGTTGGTTTTAGTTAACTGAAGTCAAGTTGACAGGCCACTGTCCTCATACAGTCTAATCACAATACACGCCCTTAAAATTAGGCGCGCATCTAGAAATAAATTCGGTCCTTACTCCTGACTGAACTTGTTAATCAAATATTACTGAAGGATCTCTGTGTCCCTCTATTGGTGCTTGGCATATCGCGCCCCAGAGAATACACGTTCATAGGGATAATCCTATATTGCCCGACTCGCAATCCTGCGTGTTCGTCATTTTGAAATTGCTCATGTGCAGATTTTCTGCCGTGCGCGATAATGGCGGTAAAACTATGGATATACCATTTAAAAGTGAAAAACCGATCAATTTAACAAAAAGAGAATTGATTGATATAACCATGAAAAAACGAAAGAAGTCTCAACTTAACGCTCTCTTAATGATGGGCATTCCTTGTTGTTCCCGTCCAGATGGTTCACCCCTTGTTTCTCGTCTGGCATTCGAACAAGCCATGGGCGCTACAACGTCATTAACGAGATCAAATAAATCACAACCCGAATTTGGGAGTTTAAAAGATGCCTAAGCAACGTAAAAAACAAAATCGTTCATTACCCGCTTACTGGCGTAAGCGTTATGGTAGTTACTACTATCGCCCACCAGAGCACGTCCGTCATCTTTGGGGGAATAAGACTGAAATATGTCTCGGTCGAAACCTCAATACAGCTTATTCAATCTGGCTCGATAAAATGGACATTAATCCTGATGAGTTATCCAGCATGAATGATATATTCGATCGGTACTCATTAGAACATATTCCTACCCTATCGAGCGGAGGCCAACAATCTTATAAAACAAGTATCGCTAAACTACGTCCCGTGTTTGGTGAAATGAAACCTCACGAGATCGAACCAACTCATGCCTACAGATTTAATGATCTCGCAAGTAAAAAACACGGAAAGACTTCTGCCAAACATGACATCCAAGTACTTCGTCATACCTTAACAAAGGCCGTTGAGTGGGGCGTTATCCGTCGAAATTCTTTAATTGGGCAAGTACGTATTGAGAGTTCACCACCACGTGACCGACTTGTGGCTGATTGGGAAATCGCGGAACTCATGAAAGTCACAGGACATCAGCACCGCCCTCTTCATGTCATCAAAAGTTACGTGACCTTAAAATTAATGACCGGGCTTCGTCGCAGCGATCTACTGTCAATCAAACTCTCCGATATCAAAGAGGACGGTATTCACGTTCAACCCAGCAAAACAAAAAAGAGCTCTGGCAAACGGCTCATTATTGAATGGGATGAACACGGCGAGTTATTTGCTCTCATTGAAACTATCAAGGCGATCCCTCCTCGTCGGATTGGTAATGCAACATTGTTTACAACAAAACACGGTAAAGCATATTCGAAGAATTCGTTTGATTCGTTGTGGGGACGATTCATGGATAAAGTCATGACGCAGACAACGGTGACGGATCGTTTTCAAGAAAGAGACCTCCGAGCAAAAGTCGCATCCGAATCGGATTCATTACTTGAAGCCAGTGAGCGTCTTGGACATGCATCAACAGAGACAACGAAACGTATTTATCGCAGAAAACCCGTACGTGTTTCACCGTTGATTCGGAAGTCAAAGTGATTCTTTGGGGGGAATCGAAGTCTATGGGGGAAACCAACAAAAAAGCAGCTACCGTGCAAACGGTAACTGCTTGTTTGTGTTACTAAATATGGCGCGCCTGGAGCGATTCGAACGCCCGACCGCCTGGTTCGTAGCCAGGTACTCTATCCAGCTGAGCTACAGGCGCTTTAAGAGGCGAGCATTATCCTTGGAATGGGTGAGCTCGTCAAGAT
>Ga0316207_10004692_pt1 | contig 11719 bp, 8 predicted proteins | sample 6weekpyrite_MG_FD_204943 | JGI IMG/M metagenome (GOLD analysis project Ga0316207, IMG submission 204943) | Microbial mat bacterial communities from mineral coupon in-situ incubated in ocean water Damariscotta River, Maine, United States -... | ecosystem: Environmental > Aquatic > Marine >...
ATTGATTTTGAATTGAGCGATAAGGTGTTAGAGGTGATGCATAAAGGAGTGCCGATTGTGGTGGTGCTCGATATTGAATTCCAGCGGAGTCGGAAGCTGCTCTGGAATGATGACATTGCGCAATTGGTGCAGCGTTATCAACTCGATTATCACGCCCTGACGCGGCAATACCTCGTGACCAATTTAAATAGTGGCTCTCAACATAGCTTCCCAACGCTGGAAGTGGCGCTGGATCTGTTGGGCACGGTGGTTGATCTACCGGTGCTGGATAAGCAGCTGTTAGAAAAAGATGGGCAATATGTTGGCTCGATGCGGGCGTCGGTGGATGTGGCAGAACTGCCAACACCATTACGTCTGCGCGCATATTTTTCTGCCGACTGGCATTTAAGCAGTGAGTGGTATTCGTGGATATTGCCAAACTGAGGCGGTTCGGTTCTGGCGCACTTCCGGTAGCGCTGTTATCGATTCTGCTGCTGTCGTCGCTTTTCCTGATGAGTGCCGCAACACAGAACTCAGAGCAGTTTGGCCGCCTTTATATGGTGTTACTGGTGGTCAATCTGCTTGGATTGGTTTCACTGCTGGTGCTGATCACCTCTAACCTGCTGCGGTTACGGCGGCAGTATCGTAATCGCGCAACGGGATCACGACTCACTGTGCGCCTGATGTTGATGTTTGTTTTGTTGTCATTAGCACCGGTTTCGCTGGTCTATTATTTTTCACTCGGTTTTATTCAGCGTGGTATCGACAGCTGGTTTGATGTGCGTGTTGAACGCACGCTTGATGATGCGCTGGCGTTGAGTCGCGCATCGTTGGAGACGCGTTCGCGAGAGTTGATGAAACGCACTGAGCAGATGGGCAGCAAGCTGCAACTGTCGGATGAAGCGGGACTGCCGCAGTTACTTGACGAGTTGCGCATGGGTGATGGCGCGTCGGAGTTAACGTTATTTATGGGCGGTGGTCATGTGGTCGCCTCAAGCAGTATCAACCCGGCAGATATTGTGCCTGATTTACCCGGCGAGTCGGTGATTCGCCAGGTACGACAGAGTGGCAGTGCGTATGTCACGCTGGATCCGATGAGTGATCGTGGGCTTTATGTGCGCGTGGTGACGCAGATTCCCGCGGCCACGCCGTTATTGGATGCTCGATTTTTACAGGCCCTTTATCCGATTTCAGATCGTGTCAGTGTGTTGGCAAATAGTGTCGAGTCGGCTTATACACAGTATCAACAGCTGCTGTTGTTGCGTGACCCGTTAAAAAATAGTTTTATTTTGATGTTATCGCTGGTGTTGTTACTCGGTGTGTTGATGGCGGTGTGGCTTGCCTTTTTCTCGGCACGCCGCCTGGTTACACCGATTCGAGTGCTGGCGATTGGCACGCGTGCTGTGGCAGCTGGAGACTATACGAAGCGCCTGCCGATGCACTCGGGCGATGAACTTGGTTTTTTAGTGGAATCCTTTAATGACATGACGCTTAAGATTGCCCATGCGCAGGAGGATGTGCGTAATAGTCAGCTGCAGGCAGAGCAGGAACGTGCCTATTTGTGGGCGGTGCTGGCGCGTCTCTCATCAGGCGTCTTAACGCTTGATGTGAATCGCACCGTCTACACAGTGAATGTGGCGGCTGGACATATTCTTGGGGTGGAGTCGAAGGCGTGTATCGGTTATGAATTGAATGAGATCGTTGAGCGTTACGAATACCTGAAAAATTTTGCGAATGCGATTACCCCCCATTTAGCAGGGCTAGGCAGTGATAAAAAGGGCAAGGGTGACTGGCGAGAAGAGGTGATCTTTTATGGCGCAACCGGGCGTCAGGTGTTGATGTGCGGTGGCGCTGCATTGCCGGGTGAAGGCGGTTATGTGATCGTTTTTGATGATGTGACCAACCTGGTGCAGGCGCAGCGCGATGCGGCGTGGGGTGAAGTGGCGCGACGTCTGGCGCATGAGATTAAAAATCCACTGACCCCGATTCAACTGTCAGCCGAGCGTTTACGCCATAAGTATTTAAAGACGATGAACGCGGAAGATGCAGAGGTGCTGGATAAATCGACTCATACGATCGTGCAGCAGGTTGAAGTGATGAAGGAGATGGTGCAGGCCTTTTCTGAATATGCACGTACGCCGAAGTTAGAGCTGCGCCCATTGGCACTGAATTATTTAATCGATGAGGTGTTAGATCTCTATCGAAATAACCGCTTTGGTGTGACAATCGTGACGGATCTACAGAATGATCTGCCGTTGGTCTCGGTTGATTCTGGTCGTATGCGGCAGCTGCTACACAATCTGATTAAAAATGCACTGGAAGCAATGGCCGATGGTGAGATGAAAATTGAGTTGGTGACGCGTGTATTTAGTGAACGTGGCGTGTCGATGGTTGAATTGCTGGTGCTGGATAGTGGCCCTGGTATCCCTGCCGCGATACTGGAAAATATTTTTGAACCGTACGTGACGGCCAAGCCAAAGGGCAGTGGCCTGGGGCTGGCGATAGTGAAGAAGATTGTTGAAGAGCACAGTGGCGTGATCTGGGCTGAAAACAGTGAGCATGGGGCCTGTATGACGATTCGTTTGCCAGTGGCGCAAAGTAGTCTTGATGATGTGACAGATGTAAGCGGGGCGGAAAACGACATGGGTGAGACTGTGCAAAGTGATGTAATGCCATTTAAACAGCACGATGGTGAAAAGGGATGAGCGCACCCTATATTTTAGTGGTTGATGATGAGCGCGATATTCGCGAGCTGGTCAAGGATATCCTTGAAGATGAAGGCTACGAAGTTAACCTTGCTGCGAATGGTGATGAGGCCCGCAAGATGCGTCGAATGCGCCGCCCTAATCTGATTTTACTCGATGTCTGGATGCCTGATGTTGATGGTATTACGCTGCTGCGTGAGTGGTCGGAAGAGGGTGATGTCGATATCCCGGTGATTATGATTTCGGGCCACGGCACGGTTGAAACGGCGGTCGAGGCGACGCGCCTTGGCGCCTATGACTTTGTTGAGAAACCGCTGTCGTTAGCGAAGTTATTACTGGTGGTCGGGCGTGCGTTAGAGGCCGATCGCCTGCAGCGTGAGAATGTTGGTCTACGACGTAAAGTGCAGCCGTTGGGTAAGCCAGTAGGCGATAGTAAAATTATTCAAGAGTTATGTGAACGTGCACAGCGTATCGCAAAACATAATGCCTGGGTGTTGATTAGTGGTGAGGCGGGCAGTGGCAAAGAGCTTTTTGCGCGCTATCTACATGCGAGTAGTTCGCGCGCAAAGGAGCCATTTATTGATGTGAGCGTCGCGTCGATGGCGAATACCAATTCGGCGGCGGAACTATTTGGCAGTGAAGAGGGTGGTGCGATTCGTTATGGCTGCATCGAACAGGCCAATGGCGGTACGCTGTTTTTAAGCGAAATCGGCGACATGGAGTCAGGGGTGCAGGCGAAGCTTTTTAGTACACTGGAAAATAAATCATTTTTACGTGTCGGCGGCGTTGAACCGGTGGCGTTTGATGTGCGAATTATCGCGGCAACTCATCGTGATCTCAAGCAGGCGGTGGCTGAAGGTCAGTTTAGGGAGGATCTCTACTATCATCTCAACGTGGTGCCGCTCGATATTCCGCCGCTGCGTGAGCATGCCGATGATGTGGCGGCGTTACTCGATTTCTATGCGGAGCAGTTTGCGCAGAGTGAGCACCTGGTCAAGCGTCGTTTTAGTGATGCGGCAGTATCACGTTTAATGAATTACGCGTGGCAGGGAAATGTGCGTGAGTTAAAAAACCTGGTGCAGCGTTTGATGATTTTTGGTGGTAGCAGTGAGGTTGGTGTTGCTGAGGTGGAGGCGACCCTGGGGCTCACGCTTGAGAAGGGTGAAACCCAGCACCCGATTGAGTTTGACCTGCCGCTACGCGGTGCGCGACAGCAGTTTGAGAAGGCTTATTTCGAATATCAGCTGAAGGCATTGAAAGGCAATTTGGGGCAGGTGGCACGCAAGGCTGGCATTGAGCGGACGCATCTTTACCGAAAATTTCGTGCGCTGGGTATTGATAAAAAGAAAGAGACGGGCGATAAGTAGCGATGAGTTACGGACTATTTTTCTGTTATCCTATGCGCAAAATAGACCTTTATTTATATTATGAGACCTTTGTACGAGAACTAGTTTTCGTTCCAGCAAGGCATAAATGGTCGAAAAAACGGAGTTTACACGAAGTAAATGAGTATTTTGAGATCATTTATAACGCTGATGGGGCGGAAAGTAGACTCGTGCAAAGGTCTTATTATGTTCGTCCACTAATGGCGATTCTGGATTTAATGTCATGAAAATTATAGTGCTTGGTGCTGGGCAGGTTGGCGCATCCGTTGCGGAGAATCTGGCTAGAGAAGCGAATGACATCACAGTGGTCGATGTGGATGGCAAAGCGCTGCAGGATCTACAGGACAGGTTTGATTTACGCACCGTCGTTGGTCACGCCTCTCATCCCGATGTGCTGCGACGCGCGGGTGCCGAAGATGCCGATATGGTACTGGCGGTTACGAATAGCGATGAGACCAATATGGTCGCCTGTCAGGTCGCCTATACCCTGTTTCATACGCCAACCAAGATTGCACGTGTACGTGCGCGTGAATATGTCGCTTACTCGCAACTCTTCACGCAGGAGGCGTTGCCGATCGATATGCTGATCAGCCCGGAGCAGGTGGTGATTGACCATGTGCGTCGATTGATTGAGTATCCGGGCGCACTGCAGGTGCTCGATTTTGCTGACGGACTGGTACGGCTGGTTGCGGTTAAGGCCTATTACGGTGGCCCATTGGTGGGGCATGAGTTGCGTGAACTAAAAGAACACATGCCGGGGAGTAAATCACGCGTGGCGGCAATCTTTCGCCGCGGTACGCCGATCATTCCACAGGGCAATACCGTGATTGAAGTGGACGACGAAGTCTTTTTCATCGCGGCGAAAGATGACATTCGCGCAGTGATGAGTGAGCTGCGAAAACTTGATAAACCGATCAAGCGCATTATTCTTGTTGGTGGCGGTAACATTGGCAAAGGGCTGGCGGCAGCGCTGGAAGATCGTTATCAGGTGAAGCTGATTGATCACAACACCGAACGTACCAAACGTATCTCTGAAGAGCTTGATAAGACATTAGTATTGCTGGGTGATGCTGCTGATGAGGAGCTGCTACTGGAAGAGAACATCGAAAGCACCGATATTTTCTGTGCGATGACCAATGATGATGAAGCCAATATTCTCTCTGCGATGCTGGCGAAACGGTTGGGCGCAAAAAAAGTGATGACATTGATCAATCGTGCCGCTTATGTTGATCTGGTTGAGAGCGGCGAGATTGATATCGCGGTATCGCCACATCAGGCGACGATTGGCGGTCTACTGGCTCATGTGAGACGAGGTGATGTGGTGGTGGTTCACTCGTTGCGTCGTGGTGCGGCGGAGGCAATTGAGGCGATTGCGCATGGTGATAAAAACTCATCCAAGGTGGTGGGACGTTCGGTTGAGGAGATTAAGTTGCCTCGCGGAACCAGCATTGGGATTATCGTGCGCGGCGAAGAGGTGCTGGTGGCACATCACGATACGGTGATTGAAGCAGAGGATCATGTGATTCTATTTCTGATCGATAAAAAGCGTATCACTGAAGTTGAACGTCTGTTTCAAGTGGGTGTGACATTTCTCTAATGCTGGGTCGGCTTGTACTGATAAACCGAACGTTAGTCATTAACGCTATTTTTCTATTCACTGATACTCATGCAATTTAAAGCCATTCAACGCATCATCGGAATACTGCTGGCTCTGTTCAGCTTAACCATGTTGCCGCCCGCGATCATAGCCTGGATTTATGACGAGGCATCACTGCACGCCTTTCTATATGCGTTTGCACTGGTGATGATTACCGGCCTGGTTTTCTGGTTGCCGGTCCATGCTCATCGTAAGGAGCTGCGCCTGCGGGATGGTTTTATCGTGGTGGTGATGTTCTGGGTGGTGCTGGGGATGTCTGGTTCTCTCCCCTTTATACTAAGTTCAAAACTGTCGTTTGTGGATGCGGTTTTTGAATCGCTCTCGGGTTTAACCACAACCGGGGCAACGGTGATCTTTGGACTTGATCAGATGCCGTTGTCGGTGCTCTATTATCGTCAGCAGTTGCAATGGCTGGGCGGGATGGGGATTATTGTACTGGCGGTTGCGATCCTGCCAATGCTTGGGATTGGTGGTATGCAGCTCTATCGTGCGGAAACACCGGGCCCGATGAAAGATAATAAGTTGACGCCGCGCATTACAGAGACCGCCAAGGCACTCTGGTTCATCTATCTCGGCTTGACGGTTGCCTGCGCAATAGCGTACTGGCTGGCGGGAATGACGCCGTTTGATGCAATTGCTCATAGTTTTTCGACGGTTGCGATTGGTGGCTTTTCAACGCATGACGCAAGCATTGGTTATTTTAATAGCACATTGATTGAGTCTGTTGCGATTGTTTTTATGTTGCTTGCGGGAATCAACTTCGCACTTCATTTTCTGGCGTGGCGAGGGTTGAGCCTGCGGCCTTATCTGAGTGACCCGGAGTTCAGGTTTTATTTTTCGATCCTGTTTGTTGTGTCAGTAATCACGACTGCCTTTCTCTACACCAGTGGCACCTTCGACACCCCCGGTGGCGCGTTACATCACGGTATCTTTCAGGCCGTTTCAATCGGTACCACGGCTGGTTTCACAACGGCGGAGTATCATACCTGGCCGCTGTTTTTGCCGGTATTGTTACTGCTGGCCAGCTTCATTGGTGGCTGTGCCGGGTCAACAGGCGGCGGTTTAAAGGTGATTCGGGTGTTGTTGCTTTTGAAGCAGGGTGGTCGTGAAATTAAACGTCTGATCCATCCAAACGCACAGTTTGCAGTTAAGGTGGGTGACAAGCCGTTGTCGAATCGGGTGATCGATGCGGTATGGGGGTTCTTTTCGCTTTATGTGGTCTGCTTCTGTGTGATGTCGGTTATCCTCGCCGCGACGGGGCTTGATTTTGTTACCTCATTTTCAGCGGTAGCGGCCTGTATGAATAACCTTGGTCCAGGGCTGGGTGATGTCGGGCTGAATTATGCGGGTATTAATGATGCGGCGAAATGGGTGTTATGTTTTGCGATGTTGTTAGGTCGACTTGAAATTTTTACCCTGTTGGTTTTATTAACCCCGGCGTTTTGGCGTAAATAATGTTAGCCAATTTGATAGTGAGGATGTGATGGACGTGAGCGATACACAAAAGAAATGGGACGCGATTTATCAAAAGTCTGCAGAGGGCGAGTATACGGCCGTACGCGTTTTACAGGAGAATCAGCATTTATTGCCAGAAGGTGGCTGCGCACTGGAACTCGCCTGTGGCATGGCGGCCAATGCTGCATTTCTTGCGCGCAAGGGCTTGAGTACCACGGCGTGGGATATCTCAGCGGTAGTCATTGAGCGCCTACAGACATCCCCGGCGATGCAGGATTTACCAATCACCTTTGAGGCGCGAGATATTGTGCAGCAGCCGCCAGAGGAGGCCTCATTCGATGTGATCGTGGTGAGCTATTTTCTTGATCGTTCACTTATTCCCCATATTAAGCGGGCACTAAAACCTTCTGGATTGATCTTTTATCAGACATTTACACAGACTTATGTGAATGAAGGCGGGCCGCGCAGCCGCGACTTTCGTCTCGCCGACAATGAGCTGTTACAGCTGTTTGGTGATTATCAGGTGCTGGTTTATCGCGAAGAGGGTCGGGTGGGAGATCTCCAGCAAGGTTATCGTGATGAGGCGTTGATTGTTGCGCAGAAGCCCTGAGCTTTAGCTATGTAAACGATGTCGGTATTTTCTTGCTCGTGCGTATCCGATATCAGCAACGTCATAGCAGTAACCCCCCTCCTTTTTTTCATCATAGTACGGTAGCGCTCGCTGCCGTATTGCCTACATTGGTGATTCCGCCAATTGTTTTTTGCTGCTCTTTTCGACTCTGTTGGGTAGGTATCCATCGCGCCTGTTGTGTTATTTTCTCTTGTATTAATAAAGAACAATATGTTTTAAATATGATGTGTCGCCCAAATATCAGGGATACTAAGCGGCAGGTGCTCGCTTGAAATAGCACGGATTGCGACAGGGTGTTTAGTTATCAGGGTTTAGATGTGGCTAGTCTGAACGCTACAGTCATTGTGTGCAGATTTAAGGTTTTGGGTCAGTGGTGAAAAGTTGAGGGTCGAAAAAAGAACCTGGCGAAACGGGGAGTCTACATCTTGGGCGGAGGAGGCTGCGCTTAACCTTAGTAGCTAAGTTCAGCAATCCATCAAAGCTGAATTATTTATTGCGGCTTGTATATATGGCGATAAATTTTTCAACCTATGATATTTATATAATAAACAGACAACTTATGGAGGTGGGGGATGAGTTTTCTCTTTCCAGAGATAGCACCATTTGTGCAGCATTCGATCAAAGTTGAGTCGCCACATGTGATTCATGTAGAGGAGTGTGGCAATCCTTCAGGCATACCCGTTTTGTTTGTGCATGGTGGGCCGGGTGCTGGTTGTGAAGAGTATCATCGGCGATTTTTTGATCCAGCGCTATACAGAATAATCTTGTTTGATCAGCGTGGTTGCGGCCGCTCTACGCCACATGCTTCGCTTGAAAACAATACTACGCAGGCCTTGGTAGCCGATATCGAGGTAATTCGCGAGCAGTTGGCTGTTGAGCGCTGGGTGTTGTTTGGCGGTTCATGGGGATCGACCTTGAGTCTGGTCTATGCGCAGACATATCCGGAGCGTGTGGCTGGGTTAATCTTGCGTGGGATCTTTTTATGTCGTCCGCGTGAAATTCAGTGGTTTTATCAAAGTGGTGCCAGCCGTCTCTTTCCTGATTACTGGCAGTCATTTATCGAAGTGGTTGCCGCAGAAGAGCGTGATGATATGGTAGCCGCTTATCATCGATTATTAAATGGTGATGATGAGCTGGTACGTATGTCGGCCGCAAAGGCGTGGTCAATGTGGGAAGGGCGAACCGCGACCTTATTGCCACAGGCGAGTGTGATTAATCATCTGGCAGACCCGTTCACAGCACTCAGCATGGCGCGAATCGAAAACCATTATTTTATTAACGATTCATTTCTTGAGCCAGATCAAATTCTACGTGATGCCGATCGCCTGAAGGATATCGACGGGGTGATTGTGCAGGGGCGTTATGATGTCGTCTGCCCAATGGAGAGTGCGTGGGCATTGCACCAGGCGTGGCCCGAGGCAGAATTTAAAGTGATTGATGATGCGGGCCATTCCGCTGCAGAAGAGGGCATAACGCGGGCATTAGTGCAGGCGACGGCTGCGATGGGGCGCCGCCTTCTATGATAGGATTGATTCAGCGTGTTAACCATGCCAGTGTGGTTGTTGATGATGAAACGATTGCAAAAATCGGCTATGGAATTTTGGCTTTTGTTGCGGTCGAAAAACATGATACTGAAAATGAAGTCGATAAACTGTTGAATCGCATGTTGGGTTATCGGGTGTTAACCGATAAAGCAGGAAAGATGAACTGGGGACTAAAAGATACGCGTTGTGAATTGTTGTTAGTGCCCCAATTTACCCTGGCAGCAATGCATACTCAGAAAAAAGGATTGCGCCCAAGCTTTGACAAAGCGGCATTACCTGAGCAGGGCGAACAGTTGTTTGATTATATGTATGAACGGGCGGTAAAGACGCATGGTCATGTACAGAAGGGACGTTTTGGTGCGGATATGCAAGTCTCTTTGACAAATGATGGGCCGGCCACTTTTGTACTGCAGGTGATACCGGGTGAGGTTGATGGGCGGAGTGTGAAGCCGAAGAGATATCCTAAAGGGCGATTGCGACAATAACAATGGCGGTTTATGCGATAGGTGATGTGCAGGGGTGTTTTGATGAGCTGCTTGCGCTGCTTAATAAAATTAAATTTGATCCGGCTCGGGACTATTTGTGGTTTGCAGGTGACCTGGTCAATCGTGGTCCAAAGTCACTAGAGGTATTGCGCTTTGTAAAGGGGCTTGGTGATCGAGGGCTCACTGTACTGGGCAACCATGACCTTCACCTGCTTGGCGTCGTGCAGGGTCGACGTAAACCTCAGGCCAAAGATCAAATGGAGGCGATACTCAGTGCGCCTGATCGTGATGATCTGTGCGACTGGCTGCGTCAACAGCCGTTAATGCATCGAGATGATCAGTTGGGTTATGTGATGTTACATGCTGGGCTACCACCGCAGTGGTCGCTTAATGATGCGAGTGCGCGTGCGGCAGAAGTTGAGCAGGCCCTGCGTGGAGATGAAAGTGCTGAGTTTATTAATAATATTTATGGCAGTGAACCGGCGCAGTGGTCTGATCGCCTGAATGGCTGGGATCGGCTGCGTTTTATTACTAACTGTTTTACCCGTTTGCGCTTTTGTGATGCACAGGGGCGACTCGAACTTAACGAAAAAGGTGCGCCCGGCAGTCAGCCGGTCGGTTATCAGCCGTGGTTTGATCTGCGCGAACATCAGTGTGATCAGCAACAGATATTGTTTGGTCACTGGTCGACGTTAGGCATGCGCCAGCCTCGCAATGTACACGCGCTCGACACAGGTTGTGTCTGGGGAGGCACCCTCTCTGCACTGCGTATTGATGTTGATGAACCACAGTGGACTAATGTCGCCTGCCGTGTGATATGTGATCCCAATGGGTAATTAATCTGCTAGCCTGTCTGTAATGGTCGATAGATTAGTATTGCAAATGGTGATGGAGGTGTCGGATGATGAAAAGCCGTATTGATACATCTCGTAAAATCAAAGCGCCAACCGGCACAATGCTCAATGCCAAAAGCTGGCTGACCGAAGCACCGCTGCGGATGTTGATGAACAACCTTGATGCCGAGGTCGCCGAACACCCGGAGCAGTTGATTGTCTATGGTGGCATAGGCCGTGCAGCGCGCGACTGGGCCTGCTATGACAAGATCGTCGAAACCCTCAAACGTTTAGAGAACGATGAAACTCTGTTGGTGCAGAGTGGCAAGCCGGTGGGTGTGTTCAAAACACATGAAGATGCACCGCGGGTGCTGATTGCCAATTCCAATCTGGTACCACACTGGGCAACATGGGAGCACTTTAACGAACTCGATAAACAGGGCTTGATGATGTACGGCCAGATGACGGCCGGCTCGTGGATCTACATCGGCTCGCAGGGAATCGTGCAGGGCACCTATGAAACCTTTGGTGCCGTTGCCCAAAAACATTTCGATGGTAATGCAAAAGGTAAATGGATTCTGACCGGTGGGCTTGGTGGTATGGGTGGTGCGCAACCACTCGCAGCAACCATGGCAGGTTTCTCGATGCTGGCGGTAGAGGTGGATGAGAGTCGCATCGACTTTCGACTCAAGAGTGGTTACCTTGATAAAAAGGCGGCATCACTCGATGAGGCATTGGTCATGATTAACGATGCCTGTACCAACGGCGATGCGGTGAGTGTTGGCTTGCTGGCTAACGCCGCCGATATTTTCCCTGAGCTGGTCGCGCGTGATGTCACGCCTGATGTGGTGACCGATCAGACCAGCGCGCATGACCCATTGAACGGTTATCTACCCAAAGGGTGGTCATTACAACAGGCAATCGAGATGCGCGCTAAAGATGAGGCAGCTGTGGTTGTTGCGGCGAAGCAGTCGATGGCATTGCAGGTAACCGCGATGTTGCAACTGCAACAACGTGGTGCCGCAACGCTCGACTACGGCAACAA
>Ga0316207_10004693_pt1 | contig 11716 bp, 12 predicted proteins | sample 6weekpyrite_MG_FD_204943 | JGI IMG/M metagenome (GOLD analysis project Ga0316207, IMG submission 204943) | Microbial mat bacterial communities from mineral coupon in-situ incubated in ocean water Damariscotta River, Maine, United States -... | ecosystem: Environmental > Aquatic > Marine >...
ATAGCCAGTTAGCATTCCAATGAAAGCAATGACAATCATGCCGACAATGGCTATACGAATTCCGAGATATAAGACTTCTTTCTTTGCAGCAATTAACTCTGCGTTAGAGAAATTAATGGCTATGCGGCCCAGAGTTCCGGAAGAATTTTTAACTTCTTGTGTTAGCCAGTATACTTCACTGGTGTTGTTAAATTTATAGACAGGGTTACCGATATCATTTACATCGCTACTCGCTACAATTCTTTCTTTACGATCAATTATTAAAACTGTTACAACATGAGGGTCTTCACTGATTTTTTCTATATAACTTTGCAGATCATCAAATTCGAAAGTAAATAGCGCAAACGACTTAAATCAGCGATCAGGTCGAGTATGACTTTTTCGTTGACCTCAAGTTGTTTTTCGTTAATTTCCTGAGAACGACTGATGGTCGAGTAAAAGACGACAGACATCATAACTGCTTCAAGCAGAAAGATGACGGCAGCAATACGGTATTTAAGAGACATCTAATAAAAAAGGTTAACCGGCAATGGCTTACCGGAACTTTTTAGACATAATGCGTACACCATTATATTTTTTGTCTTTAATTGGAATGAATGCCTGAACCTTAGTGCTTTTAAGTAGTTTCTTTCCTTTTTCTGTGTCTGGCCAGCTGGTAATTTGCTTAAGTAGCGCTTTACGTTGCTTTTCAGTGATACGGGGATGAATAGCAAACAGAGTGCTCGGGATGCCTTTGGTTTTAGCAATTATTTTTAGCTCGGATTTCATCTTATCTTGAAAGAATCGCAATGCCGGAGGAGCAGTACCGCAAGCCTGTGCATTACCAATCAGTACACTGCGCATGCAGGATGCATGAGAGCGGTGGTGTTCTATTGTGATATCTTTATCCGGATCAATCCCGTTTTTTTCAAGATGGTCTTTTACCAGATAGCTCATTGCTGCAACTGACGGCGGTAGTGATATTGTTTTTCCTCTTAAATCTTTTATTGATTTAATCGCACTATCAGGTTTTATAACTATAATGGCCGGTAAAGGTTTATTGCGGGTGGCGAGAGGCCGGTAGCCATATTTGTCAGCAATTGAAACATAGTCAAACGGTTGAACAAATACTATATCGTATATTTGTTTGTCGAGGTTCTTCATGAAATTTTTATAAGTAGAACTGGTTCTGAATAGAACATCTTTTTTAAGAGTGATTGAAAACTCTGCTGCGATTGGGGAATACATTTTCTCAAGCTCCCGTGGAGCAAGGTATGGAAATACACCCATGAGATATTCGCTTTTAGTAACGCGTGTTTGTTCTGGGTCAGCTGTTGCAGTACCAAAAAATGATGCCGTTAGCATGAGGCTAATTGTTATAGTACGTAAAAGAAATCGATACGAAGAGTTTGAATGGTTCATTGTATGCCTTCTTAAGCCAGGTGAAATTTAAAATGACGCCCGTCAATGCAGGCTCTGGTTAAGTATAGGTGACAATATGGGGAAAAACAGAAGAAAGCCAGCCGGATTTATTGATCTGCTTTATTTCTTGTTTGGCGAATCAGGTAGAAATTTTAAATTAATCCAGATTTTTTTGTTTAAATTCACAAAGGTCTTCAATCAGACAGGAGCCGCAGCGCGGTTTTCGGGCGACACAGGTATAGCGGCCTAACAAAATTAACCAGTGATGGGCATCAACCAGAAATTCTTTAGGAATAAATTTTATGAGTTTCTTTTCGACCTCAATAACATTTTTACCGGGCGCTATTTTTGTGCGGTTTGAAACACGAAAAATGTGCGTATCAACGGCCATAACCGGATGACCAAATGCGGTATTGCGAACAACATTGGCCGTTTTGCGGCCAACACCGGGCAGTGCTTCGAGGGCCTGCTGATCATCGGGTACTTCGCTGCCGTGCAAGTCAATTAACATCCGGCAGGTTTTCATAATGTTCTCAGCTTTAGCGTTGTACAGACCGATTGTTTTAATGTAACTTTTTAAACCGTCAAGGCCCAGTGCTAAAATTTTTTCCGGGGTATTGGCTACCGGATAAAGGATGGCCGTGGCTTTATTAACGCCTTTATCTGTAGACTGTGCTGAGAGTAATACAGCAATTAATAATTCAAAAACAGAGTTGTAGTTAAGCTCTGTTTTTGGATGTGGATTGTCTGCCCGCAGGCGGCTGAAGATTTCGAAACGTTTGTCTTTGTTCATGAAGCCGCTTATTGAGTGAGCTGATCTGTTGCAGGCTGAATGGAAACGGTCTGAACATTAGCTTTTTTAAGATCAATATAGTTCTTTCCGGCGATCAGCAAACCAAGTCCAATGAAAGCCCCGGGAGGTAAAATAGCCAGTAAAAAGCCCCGGTAGTTATCAGCAAAAGACAGTGTCCAGTCTTTGGCAACTTCACCGAACATTAATTCAGAGTGATCGAATAAAGTGCCGGAGCCTACCAGTTCACGCAGGCCGCCAAGTAAAATCAAAATTAATAAAAAGCCTATACCCATCATAAAGCCATCGATAACGGATGGTAGTATTGGGTTTTTGGCAGCAAAAGCTTCAGCACGGGCAATGATCGAACAGTTAGTAACAATCAGCGGAATGAAGATGCCCAGGATCGTATAAAGTCCGGGTACCCATGCATGCATTAACATCTCAATAATGGTAACAATGGATGCAATGATTAAAACAAAAACAGGGATACGAATTTCGGGTCTGACCCAGTGACGAATAGCAGACACGCAGGCATTTGAAAGTACCAGTGTTAATAAAGTGGCCAGCCCCAATCCCAGTCCATTAATAAAGGTGCCGGTGACAGCCAGCAGCGGACAGAGCCCGAGTAATTGTACTAAGGCAACATTGTTTGTCCATAAACCGTCCTGACTGATTTTTTGATAATCGTTAGACATGTTTTTATTCCTTAATCTTTGCAGTACCAGCAGACTGTAGTAATTCAGGCTGATGCTGTTTAAAGTATAACAGGCAATTATGCGTTGCTTTGACGATGGCGCGTGGGGTTATTGTTGCGCCAGTGAACTGGTCAAAATGTCCGCCGTCACGTTTTACTTTCCATTGTTTGTTGCTAAGGCTATTTAATGAATGGGTATTAAAACCTAAAATCCAGTCACTGCGTCTGGCTTCTATCGCATCACCCAGCCCCGGTGTTTCTTTATGTTTGACCACGCGCACGCCGGCTATCTCACCACTGGAAAAAATACCAATCAGTAAATGGATATTGCCGTTATAGCCGTCGGGTGCAACAGCATTAAAGATAAAGGCGCTGGCCTGATTATTTTTACGCGCAATATAGACGCTGCTTTGCTGTTTTGTACCCAGCAGTTTGTTCGCTGCAATACGGATAACCGACGAGGTTAAATCGTTATCATATTGTGTGGCTGGCAAAATGGTATTTAAAGTCTTTTGTAATGCCAGTTTGTCATTGGTTTTGATTTGTTCACTGGTGTTTTGCTCAGTGAGTGATACTAAGCCGCCACCAATGACGGCAAACAAGGTCAGTATAATGGCGGTGATTAAAATTTGTTTATTCATGATGGCTTTCCCTGCTATTGGCGCTGGCTGCCAAAAGCAGCAGGTACGGTGTAATAATCAATCAGCGGTGCTGCCATATTCATCAGCAAAACCGCAAAGGCAATACCATCAGGATAACCACCCCACTGACGGATAACAAAAATTAAAACACCGATGCCGGCACCAAAAATCAGCCGGCCACGTGGCGTGGTACTGGCAGAAACCGGATCAGTGGCAATGAAAAATGCCGCCAGCATGAAACCACCACTTAACAGATGTGTTAGTGGCGACAAATAAACTTCATTATTAATGAGATAAAAAATGAGTGAGGTGGTCGCAAGTCCCGCAATGACACCAGCAGGGATACGCCAGTCAATAATACGCGTCTTAATCAGCCATAAACCCGCCGCAAGAAATAGCAGATTAATCCACTCCCAGCCAAGACCGGCTACGGTGCCAAATAAATTACCTAGCTGATCACTTGTAGTGACTGATGTTAACAGCTGGTCTTGTGATAAATGATTTTTAATGCCATCAAGTAAGGTTGCGGAACTAATGCTATCCCAGCTCATGTTTAGTGGAAGCTGAGAGAAAAATACCAGATTGAATGCTTCATTCAGATTCAAGGCCGATAAATTAATAGTGCTGGGTAAAAGCCAGAAGGTCATTTCTTTAGGGAAAGAAATCATCACAACGACATAACCGACCATGGCCGGATTAAATGGATTAAAACCCAGTCCTCCGTACAAATGTTTGCCCAGAATAATAGCAAATAACGTGGCGATAACGGTTAACCACCAGGGAGCTAATGGCGGCAGAGCCAGTGCCAGCAAACACGCCGTTACCAGTGCACTTAAATCCAGCAGTGTGCTCTTAACAGGCTTTGCTCTTAATTTTAATATCACAGCCTCGGCTGCAAGTGCAACCGTGATTGCCGTCAATATGTTAAACAATACTCCCCAGCCAAAGAAATAAAACATAGCGGCTGTGCCCGGGATTAATGCCAGTAATACCTGTAACATGATTTTCGTAATGCCGTCATCACGAATGATATGCGGTGAAGATGTGGCGTGCTTAAATTTCATTATTCAGCCTTATCTTTTGAGCGTGAAGATTCACTGCTTTTTTGTCTGCGTTCATCGGCTTCACGAATTTTTTCCTGCTGCTGTGCTGTCAGGTTGTCAGTGTTTTTAGGTTTAATCTCGGCTGCATCTTTCTTGGCTTTTACTCTGGCCAGTGCTGCGTCGATGGCTGCTTTTTTAGGGTCGACAGGTTCTGCTTTGCCTTCAGCTGCTTTTTTCTTTGCCAGCATTTCTTTTTTAAGTCGTAGTTTTTCATCACGTTCAGCTTTTTCGCGTGCTATACGCGCTTCACGGAATTCATGGCGCTGGCGAGCCTGATCTGATTTTTCCCGTTCTTTTTCCTGAGCCCATATTTCATTTTTAGCAAAACGATAATATTGTACCAATGGTATATGGCTGGGACAGACTGTGCTGCAGCAACCGCATTCGATACAGTCAAATAAATGTAAATCCTGGGCCCGGTCAAAGTTTTTTGAGCTGCTGTACCAGTACAGTTGTTGCGGTAACAGATTGGCAGGACAGACATCGGTGCACTCACCACAACGGATGCAGGCTTTTATTGCCGGTTGCTGAATATCATCCTGACTTTTTGTCAGCAGGCAGTTACATGCTTTACTTACTGGTAAATTATCATCAGTCAGTGCAAAACCCATCATTGGGCCGCCCATGACTAATCCAGCAATGTTATTTTTGTAACCACCAGCCTGTTTAATTAATTCACTCATGGCTGTGCCGATAAGCGTTTCGAAATTGCCCGGCTGACTAATTGCTTCACCGGTAACAGTGACAATACGAGAAATAACCGGTTCGTCGAGGTAAACAGCGCGGTAAATACTATTGGCCGTGGCAACATTCTGACAAAGAATGCCAATATCAGCCGGGCGTCCTTGTGCAGGAACCTCTTTTCCAGTAATTACTTTTATTAACTGTTTCTCACCACCGGTGGGGTAGCGCGTTGCAATGGATACGACTTCAGTATCATGAACAGAATCAGCTGACAGGTCTTTTAATGCCTGTTGCAGACTGGCAATGGCTTCAGGTTTGTTATCTTCAATCGCAATGACTGTTTTTTCAACCTGTAAAATATGCTGCAAAATTTGCACACCGCTGATAATGTTGCCGGCATGTTCGCGCATTAATACATCATCACAACTGATATAGGGTTCGCATTCGGCGCCGTTGATAATCAGTGTTTTAATTTTAGGCCGGGTTTCAGTGCCACTCTGACAAGACTGTAATTTTGCGGCAGTAGGAAAGGTGGCTCCACCGAGTCCGACGATGCCGGCATCGCTAATTAATTCGAGTAGCTGATGGCAGTCTTTGTTTTTGTACTGATCTTTTATAGGCGAGCGTTGTTTCCACTGATCCTGATTATCGGCAAGCAAAGTTATGCAAAGTGCATTTAAGCCTGAAGGGTGAGCCACCGGTTGTTCATCAATAGCTGTTATCGTACCTGATGTCGGTGCATGAATACTGGCGCTGATACCGGCGCTGGCATTGGCCAGACACTGACCTTTTAAAACCGTATCACCAACACTGACTAAAACTTCAGGCGGGTGGCCAATATGTTGTTGCACGGGTATTACTAGCTGATCCGGAAGCCGAGCCGTTTGGATAGCAGAACCTGTGGACATTGTTTTATGCCCATCAAGTTTTAAACCGCCTTTAAATGTGAAAAGTTTCTGCATTATTTAAGCCTTAGGTGCACTATCATCACTGTCCGGAAGTGACCACTTCCAGTTAGTCGTTTCAGTTTTTATTGGCACCATATCAATGCAGTCAACCGGACAAGGCGGCAGGCATAAATCACAACCTGTGCATTCATCTTCAATAACAGTATGCATTTGTTTGGCGGCACCCATAATGGCATCAACCGGGCAGGCCTGAATGCACAATGTGCAACCTATGCAGTTTTCTTCATCAATCACGGCAACAGTGGCAATGGCTTCAGTACCGTTTTCAGGGTTCAGTTCAAGTGGTTCTATGCCTAACAGATCAGCCAGCTGCAAAATAGTGCTTTCACCACCGGGCGGGCACTGGTTGATCGGTGCTTCACCATTAGCGATGGCGGTTGCATAAGGCCGGCAGCCCGGATAGGTGCACTGACCGCATTGTGTTTGCGGCAAGAGGGCGTCAATCTGGTCGACAATCGGGTCGCCTTCAACCTTAAAACGGATTGCAGAATAGCCTAATACCAGGCCAAACACGCCAGCCAGAATGGCTAATATAATAAGAGCAGTAAACATGGGCTTATAATTTTATCAGGCCAGCAAAGCCCATAAAGGCCAGCGACATAATGCCGGCCGTAATGAGCGCGATGGCATTACCTTTAAATACAACGGGTACGTCTGCGACCTCCAGTCGTTCACGCATAGCGGCGAATAAAACCAGCACCAGAGAGAAACCCACTGATGCACCAAAACCATAAAAAGCGGACTGCAGAAACCCGTGTTGTTCCTGAACATTGAGCAGGGCGACGCCAAGCACTGCGCAGTTGGTTGTAATCAGTGGCAAAAAGATACCCAGTACGTTGTATAAAACCGGGCTGGTTTTATGCACGACCATTTCAGTGAATTGTACGACAACGGCGATGACTAAAATAAACATAATAGTGCGCAGGTATTCCAGCCCAAAAGGTGCTAATAAGTATTCATTAACCAGATAGCTGCATACCGATGATAAAGTCAGTACAAAAGCTGTGGCCATTCCCATGCCAATGGCGGTCTCTAATTTGCGAGAAACACCCATAAACGGGCACAGACCAAGGAATTTGACCAGAACAAAATTGTTTACCAGTATGGTGCTGAGCAAAATTAGTGCAAATTCAGTCATGTCATTGATATTTGTCATATAAATAGTTGCTAAGTGTATCAGAATATTAGCTATAGATTCGGGCAAAATGCAGCATAAGACCTCACAGATCGGGAGTGAATAATGAAACCATATCAGCATTTATTAGTCGCAGTGGATTTTACTGAATCTATTGCGGCGGTTGTTGAGCGCGCTCAACAAATTGCAAAATCAGATCAGGCGAAGTTGTCGTTAGTGCATGTGATTGAACCGGCACCGGTGGATTTTCTTGATCAGACCATGCTGGTCGATATTAATCTGGATGAGTTACTAAAGAAAAATGCGGACAAGCAATTAAGGATTTTGGCCGAAAAGTATGAAATTGATGAGGTAGATTGTTATCTGGAAATCGGTTCAGTTAAAAATGAGATTTTTAATAGGCTTGAAAAATCACAGGTAGACTTATTGGTTGTAGGCAGTCACGGCCGTCATGGGCTGGGCTTATTGCTGGGTTCAACTGCTAATGCTGTCTTGCATGGCGCTAGCTGTGATGTGCTGGCCGTCAGGGTAAATGATTAAATATGGCAGTTAACCAGTTGTCTGAAGTTATCCGAAGTGATTAAAAAAAAGTGTATTATTCTTTTGGTATCTGATGTGTACACAAAATTTATAAAAGGGAGGTCATTGTTTGTTTAAAGGGATATTAAATAGCGGGTTTGAATTTCAGAAAGATGAAACCCGGATAAAATTCAAATTCCGCCTGTTAAATACCTGTTTATTAGTTGCAGTGTTTTTCGCCTTTCTGGTAGGGCTGCTTTTTGATCTTGGTTTACACGATACGGGCTATCTCCATTCACGTGTTAACTATCTCTATTCGGTCTCAGCGATTATCTTGTTTTTCTGGCTCAGGCAGTCACGCGATAACTTCAAAAGAGTTTCTGAAGCATTAATCATAATTTCATTGCTGGTTTTTACATCGGCCTTAATCTTTGTGATAGATGATCAGTTCCGTATTATCTGGTTTTATATTGCTGCATTTCTGGCTTATACCATTATCGGTAATCGGGCAGGTGTTATTACAACGCTGGTTTCTATCGCTATTATTATATTGTGTTATCTGATTTTTGACCTTGGTATATCGCGCACAACATTGCAGGGGGCATTGATTGGCCTGGTGATATCGAGTGTGCTTGCCAGTGTGCATGTTCAAAAAATTGCGGAGTTTGAAGCTGTTTTATTGAATAAAAATCGTGAGCTGGAAGTGTTGGCAACGGTTGATGGTCTGACGGGTGTCATGAATAAGCGTATGTTCACTGAAATGACGAGTAAATACATCGAGGCTGCTCACCGTACGGACCACCCTTTAGCGATTTTGTATCTTGATCTTGATTATTTCAAAAAAGTTAATGATCAGCATGGTCATCAGGTTGGCGATATTATGCTGATTAAATTTACCGATGTGGTTGGCAAATGTCTGCGTAAAAGCGATTTATTAGGCCGGATCGGTGGTGAGGAGTTTGCCGTGGTGTTATTTGAAACAGGACTTGAGGATGCGGTAGAGGTTGCAGAAAAAATTCGTAGCAAGGTTCATGAATCGACCTATCAATATGATGAGAAACTGGTTGAAGTCAGTACCAGTATTGGTGTCTCTCAAATGGAATCTAAAACGGACAGCATGGAAGATATTCTGCAACGTGCTGATAAAGCGTTATATAAAGCAAAAGAGATGGGACGTAATCGGGTTGAAATAAATTAATATTTAGCGATCAGTCATTAGCCATTAGCCGTTAGTTAAAAGCTAACAACTAAGAGCTAACAATCTTTAACTGGTTTTTACTTAACTTTCATACCCGGTTGTGCACCATCATCTGGATTCAATATCCACAGATCCTGACCACCAGGTCCTGCCGCAAGCACCATGCCTTCGCTCATACCAAATTTCATTTTGCGCGGTTTTAAATTGGCAACCATTACCGTCAGTTTGCCTTCAAGCTGTTCTGGCTCGTAAGCCGATTTAATGCCGGCAAAGACGTTGCGTGTATCGCCGCCTAAGTCCAATGTCAGTTGCAATAGCTTATCGGCACCTTTGACGTGTTCGGCTTTTACAATTTTTGCAATGCGTAAATCAATCTTGGCAAAATCATCGTATTCAATTTCATCAGCAATCGGGTCATTAGCCAATGGGCCACTAACGGGCGCCTGTTGAGCAACCAGATTTTGTTTTGATGCTTCAATAATGGCATCAATTTTATCTTTTTCGATACGCGTCATTAATGGTTTGAACTTGTTAATTCCATGCTCCAGTAATGGTGACTGAATATCAGACCAGCTCATGGCATTGCAATTTAAAAAGGCTTCAGAGCCTTCAGCCAGTGCTGGCATAACCGGTTTCAAATAAGCCACTAAGACGCGGAACATGTTGATGCCCTGAGTACAAATACCCTGAACCTCGGCAGCGGTGTCTTCGTTCTTGATCTTGACCCACGGCGCTTCATCATCAATATACTGATTGGCCTTATCAGCCAGCGCCATGATTTCACGGATGGCCTGATTGTATTTCCGTGACTCGAATAGCTCGGCAATTTTGCTGCTGGCATCCGTCATTTCTTTAAACAGTTCAGGTGCTGGTAATGCGGCACTTAACTGACCGTTGAATTTTTTCTTGATGAAACCGGCACAGCGGCTGGCGATGTTAACTACTTTACCGACAATGTCAGAGTTAACACGCTGCATAAAGTCTTCAAGGTTTAAATCGATATCATCGACGCCGTTTGATAATTTCGCCGCGAAATAATAACGCAGGTATTCAGGCTGTAATTGCTCAAGATAGGTGCGCGCCATAATAAAGGTGCCGCGAGACTTGGACATTTTCTGGCCATCAACCGTTAGAAAACCGTGTACAAAGATATTGTTCGGTGTGCGATAACCCGCTCCACTTAAAACCGCAGGCCAGAACAACGCGTGAAAGCGCACAATGTCTTTACCGATGAAATGATAGAGCTCGGTGTTGCTACCGGCTTTCCAGAAATCATCAAAGTTTAGATTATTGCGATCGCACAGGTTTTTAAAGCTGGCCATGTAACCAATCGGTGCGTCTAACCAGACGTAGAAATATTTACCCGGTGCATCGGGGATTTCAAACCCCCAGTAAGGCGCATCACGCGAAATATCCCACTCGCGCAGTTCATCCTGCATCCATTCTTTAACTTTGTTAGTGGTTTCTTCCTGTAAGTGACCTTCGTTTAACCAGCTGTTTAGCATCTCGGTGAAGTCAGCCAGTTTGAAGAAATAATGGTCAGAGGCTTTTTCGATGGGTGTTGCACCTGAAATAACGGAGACAGCGTTCTTTAACTCAGTCGCATCATAAGTAGTACCACAAGACTCGCAGTTATCGCCATACTGGTCATCGGTGCCACATTTAGGACAGGTGCCTTTGACAAAACGGTCTGGCAGGAACATGTTTTCTACCGGGTCGTAAGCCTGGTGAATAGAACGTTTGTTGATATGGCCGGCATCACGTAAAGCGGTGTAAATGCTGCTGGACAGTGCTTTGTTCTCATCTGAGTGGGTGCTGTAATAATTATCAAAGTCGATTAAAAACTCACTAAAGTCAGCCTGATGTTCTTCGCTGATTCTGGCAATCAGTTGTTCTGGCTCAATGCCCTCCTGCTTAGCACGGAGCATAATCGGGGTGCCGTGAGCATCATCTGCACACACGTAATAACACTCATGGCCTTGCATTTTCTGGAATCGTACCCAAATATCAGTCTGGATATATTCCACCAGATGGCCTAAATGAATAGGGCCGTTGGCATAAGGTAATGCACTGGTGACTAAAATGCGGCGTTTTTCTGAGTTGTTAGTGGTCATTAAATGCGTGACTCTGTCAGGTTGAAAGCCGCATAAGGTAGCATTTTCAGCGGTTTTCGGCTAGTCCGAAGCGAATATGTTTTTGCTAAACTAATGATTTTTAAGACATTAGTAATTATTAATATAGTGTGTGGGGTTAATAACCACGGTGTGTGGTGTACAATACGCGCAAATTTCATTCCTGTATCAGAATTGAGGTAGATTCCATGAGTGCTACTCAGGCAGCAGTTGAAACTGCAATAAAAGATTATATCGATCCATATCTTGAAAGAGATCTGGTTACGGCAATGGCAGTTAAAGATATCGCTGTTGATGGTGATAAAGCCAGTGTGAAAATTGTACTGGGTTATCCTGCGGCTGGTCACACAGAACAAGTGGCGGCAGACATTACAAAAATGGTGGAAGCCGTTGATGGTATCTCGTCTGCTGATATTGATGTCAGTTTCGAAATTGCCAGCCACTCTGT
>Ga0316207_10004694_pt1 | contig 11714 bp, 11 predicted proteins | sample 6weekpyrite_MG_FD_204943 | JGI IMG/M metagenome (GOLD analysis project Ga0316207, IMG submission 204943) | Microbial mat bacterial communities from mineral coupon in-situ incubated in ocean water Damariscotta River, Maine, United States -... | ecosystem: Environmental > Aquatic > Marine >...
TTAAGTTGCCGGCAAAACGGGCTGGCAAACCATACATAAGAGGTGCTAACGCATCGGCAGACAAGGCTGCACTGAAATCATCTAAACTTAGTTCACCAGAATACGATACCGCCACTAACCCCGAACCTGATATTTTCTTCGTCCCAGAATCTTGATTATTGAAATTAATATAGGCTTTAACTTTACCATATAATAACGGCAATATTTTCAGATCCCATTGTACCTTCCCTAAATTAAGGCCATTAGCCTGCACACTCTCTGCACTACCAGACCACACCGTTCCCGTCACTGCCGAAATTTGTAACTGACGTTGTAATTGCAGGTTCTGTTTAACATAGGAAACAGCAACACTAGCAGGTAATGTCGCGATTATAAAAATGATATAACAAGCACCAGCAAAAATAGCATAACGTACATATCGACGACGTTGACTTTGCTTGCGCTTACGTCTTCTTGACTTACGCTTCGGCTTGTTAGTTTTAAACCCTATCATGGCGAATCCAGATAAACACTGACATTAACCCGACCTACTGTAGGTTGTCGGTCAACAGTGAATTTGTTAACAATAACCCCATTGCGAACAATTAACTGATCCAGCCAGTTCATTACATTATCAAATGGCACGTTATCAAGAGATACCCTTAAATTATTATTGCTATCCGATTTTATATTCAACGCACTCGCCAAACCATTTTGTCGTGCAGCCGTATTAATCGCATTGCTTAAAAACTGTCGTCCAGACGGTGCCTGTAACGAACCAGCACCACGTAACTGACGAATTTGTTGAGCCTGTTGCTGCATTTTAAAAAACTGCTTTTTTTGCGCCTGCAATCTTATACTCGTATCGTCATAGCTTGTTACAAAAGGTTTCCATATAAATTGATAAGGAATTAAAATCGCCAGCATCAATGCGGCAACAATAACAAGATTTTTTTCTCGCTGCTCCAGGTTATTATAATACTCTTTTATTGCATTCATGAGCCTGACCTTTTTATTTCAATACGGCTGGCGACCCGGTCTTTACTTTGGGAGGCAGATTTCACTTCAACTGCCATGCCAGCTTTATCTGCTAAAAGCTTCTCAAGCTGGTTAAGCGCGGCAAAGTTTTTCACATCTGACTCAAGATCGATTCGACCGTTTTGATAACGCAATGATTTTATATAGATACCCGGAGTAACACGTAATACCGGGGCAATTCGAACCAACATTTCTGCAAAACTCGACTCACTACTACCCGATTGTTTTTGTAATTTGTCGAGCTTTTGTTGCATTTGAACCGGCGCATTCACAACACGTTTAGCCTGCGGAAATGTCTTTTTATATAATGTCGTCATTGATTGCGTCAATAATTTGCTTTCATTACGCATTGAAAGGTAATCGATAACTTGTGTCGTAATACCAAAAACAATTAACAAGCTCAGCATAATAGCCGCGGGATACCATTTTCTTAAATGACCTTTTACTTTTTCTTTACGACTAAATTCACCAAACAATAAGTTTACAGGTGCTTCGTAATCAAAATGTTCGGCCAGCCAGATTAAACTATCCTGTTCAAAATTAGTAACATGCAGCTCTATTCCCGAGTCAAGACTAAAATCATCCGGGTTAACACTTAAATCACGACAGTCTATAATATCAATTCTTTCGGGTGTTACACCTTCAGCATCTGCGATAGTTGTACTCAGTAATTGATTTAAATTGCTATGGTCTACTGCAAAACCGGAATGTACTCCTGTGCGAACTATCGAGCGCTGATCTTCCAGCAAAATGGACCAGGTGCCAATGCTGGTTGATAAAGCCATAGTATCTGGAACCATTACATCAATTCGTAAACCCAGCTCTTCACAACTATCTGCCCACATTTGCATACGTTCACGATTAACAACTGAAACAACATAGTTGCCATTGCCATGGCGCGGCCCTAAAACAAAATGTAAATCATTAACATCATCAATTAACTGATCTTCTAAAGCAAACGGAAGGACGGCCAGTAATCGCTGGCGATTCTGACCAGGCAAGGCCACCTCTGTGACAACAACATCTTCACCTGGCACGATAACAATGACGCGAGCATCATGTGCAGCCTTTGCCGCAGCCAGTAATGGGCCTTTGATCATCGTCCCAAGAGGTTTACCATTATTACATAAAACCCAGCGCCCTTCGGCGGCTTGCTCGTCGCTGGTTCTTACTGAATCTAAAAAAATAAATAGCTCGCGTGCCATTTATATTCTCCGTTGACTACGTAGTAAAACTTTAACCTGATACTGATTATTACCTGTACTCTCACGATATAATAAACTATATAAATTAGACTTAGAGCTTCCAATAATTGCATGAGCAGTCAGTAAGAAATAGTCGCTTCTCACGGTAATTAAATCTGGATTAACATTCTTGTTTTTTACTTCCGGTAAATTTAAAAAAGCAGCATTATCTGCATAGCCTTTTTGGGGTCTCGCCTTAATAATTTCATTTGCATCATTAAAACTGATTTGATTCGACAGGCTGCTTATCAACATTGCATCAGCTGTATTTACATTAATAGTGCTAACAGTATCGGGTAATGCTGTAATATACGGCGAAAGCTGGCTAAAATTGATATAATTAAAACCATTTACCAGAATCAATTCACTCTTATTGGTGAAATACTGGTTTGCGGCAATATAGGGAAGTGTTTTATTCAAGTACTCTCCATCTTCTGCCCCACCAGGCGCTCTCGCATCTAAATCAGAATCAATCCAGTCTGCAATAGCTTGTTGGTAGTTATCTGGAATGACAATCTCTGGCTGCTGGCTACTTAATTCATTTATCAAATTTCTTAAAACCGCCAGTTGATTCGCATTTATCTGGCCATTACCATCAACCAATGAATTGATATTAACAAAGGACTGAAGGTCTTCAATCTCACCCTGGACTAAACCACCTTCGACAGGAATCGGCGCTGTCTCACGAGCCCAAATATCGTCAAGTGAATCAGTGCTATTATTTAGTGCATCCTCGATTAATATATCTTTCGCAAAATATTCGGCTGCCAGTAAATACATATACGCTTGCTCATTATTTAGCAAGTTCTCTGTTCGCTTGGTATTAAGTTGCTGATTAGTTGCGATGCCGACTGCAATAATAGAAACCAACGCAACAACCAGCAGCACCATAATGAGAGCAATGCCATGTTGTTTTGTTTTTTCTCTATAGTGTAAGGTCATCATACTTTATGTTTCTGGGAATTCATATAATCTGCTAAACCGGCCCCAATCGTTTAGCTCTAAAGTCACTTCGACTAATTTTGGTAATGCATTTTTATTTTGTTCCTCTGTTACAGGTGGCCAGATATTTACCCAGTCATTTATCTGCCCTGCGGGAGTTGTCGAATTATCCGGCAAAAAGCGAATATAAAAGTGCTCTACATTTTCCAATAATAATGTTTTTGTTGGCTCGCTATCCGATGCCCTGTCAAGTACCCGCCATTTATAACGATATAACTTATTATCTTCCACGCCATAAGCAACACGAATGGTTGAACTTCTATTAATTTTAGCTGGGTTTGGATAACCGGTTCGAGTTAGCTCAACTTTATATTTCCCGATATCATTTGAAACAAGTGCGGCTGAAGTGCCACCAAACTCATCTCTGATGCTGCGATTAATTAACTGGCGAGAGTCTCGACTGAAGCGCATAAACGTTAATTGCAGATCGGTTAATCGTTTTGAGTAGTCATCTGTTGCATTACGAACCTGTAATACTTCATTTAAGCCACCAAAAATCATGACCGACATGACTGCGAAAACACTTAAAGCAACCAGTAACTCCAGTAATGTAAAGCCAGATTGATTAGATTTTAGATTCATTTCAGTGCAACACCATCACAACTTACTTAAAAATGCATGCAAAACAATGGTTGGCGATCCTTTATCTTTTCTACTTTGTTCATCTTTAAAAACACTCATCTTTACCCGTAATATTTTATTGTTTTCTGTTTTTAAAAAGGTTGCCACCCAATACCAGTCCTGTTTCCCCATCGTATCATCACCGGTCAGGGTTCTGCTCGATATTAATTTCTGGGAACGCCATTCTGTTATTTTATTAATTGCGACCCATTGAGCAAATGTTTTATCTCTTAAATCATTTGCTGCATTTACTTTTTGCCCGGTACCTTTAACTAAAGCAGTGAGTGCCAGCGCAACAATTAAAAGTGATACCATTACCTCTAATAAAGTAAAACCATCATTTTTTTTATAGCTTTTATGTTTTTTTCTATCCGGACAAGAATGACATTTAAAAAAGGAAAACTGTTTCATTTTAACTGTCCTGTTTCCTTTGCAATTGTATCTCGCCGTTTTCTTTCCCTTCTATTTCAAAATATTCTTCCAGCTGGCCTATTCGTAGCTGTAAGTTAAATGCGGTTAATTCACCACTCGATAAAATAAATATCCTGATAATTTGTTCATCATTATCAGGCTCTTGCTTTGTTAGTTGAAACTTTTCATTTTCAAGGTTTAAGTCCAGTTCTATCCCGGCAGTTAGTGTCCTTTGTCTTAACAACCGGTTGCTATAAATATCAACCCATTCATTTTTTTTCGTGCTTTCATTCGCTTCAAGCTGTTTAAATACATAACCATCCCGGGTAAGCTCCAGCGCCAGTTCCTGACTATTAAGAATCGATTCCTCTTGTGCCAGTTTTATCAAACCATATAATCGATTCGATTCCTGTTCGAGCTTATCGGACAAACCACCATCACCAAAGGCAAACATTCCAAGCCCTAACATAATCCCCATAATCGCAATAACAACCAGTATTTCTATCAGGGTAAACCCGCGATTAGATTGAGCTTGTAATCTCCTTAAAATCATGTACGTTTGCCATACAAAACCTTACAGTTTAGTTAATATTCCAGTTGCCAATATCATCATCGCTTTGCTGCTGATCCGGACCATAAGAATAGATATCCACGACACCATGAACACCTGGGCTTAAGTAAAGATAAGGATTACCCCAGGGATCGTCTTTTAACTTTTTAATATAACCATTCGCTTTATAATTTTTAGGCTCTGGTGCACCGGCTGGCTTGTTAACTAATGATTCCAGACCTTGATCGGTTGAAGGATAGGTATAGTTATCCAGCTTATAACGATCTAACGCCGATTCAAGCGATGAAATATCCTGCTTGGCTTTTACAATACGTGCCTTACCCGGTTCATCCATAATATTTGGCAATACGACAGCACCTAAAATACCTAAAATAACCACCACAACCATCACTTCGATCAAGGTAAAACCCCGAGGCTTAGTGGTAATAATGTGATTTACTGTTGTCTGTTTCATAATAATGTCCTAGTACTCAATTTATTGTATTAACTGGTTTAAATTAAAGATGGGAAGCAAAATTGCCAGTACAATCATTAATACCACAACCGCCATAATGACAATAAGAAGTGGTTCGAGAATTCCCATTAATGTTGAAATAAGTGTTTCCAGCTCCTGTTCCTGGTTAACCGATGAGCGCTCCAGCATTTCATCTAAATTACCACTGACTTCCCCACTGGCTATTAAGTTCACAACGATGGGTGGAAAGTAACCACTTACATCCAGTGACTTTGCTAAATTGGAGCCCTCACGTACCCGGGATCCGGCATCTAATATAGCATGACGCATTGGCAGATTTTCGACGACCTGCCCGGATATTTTAAGTGCTTCTAATAAAGGAACACCACTGGCTACCAGTATGCTCAAGGTACGGGTAAAGCGTGCGGTGTTCGCACCACGCGTTAAACGGCCAACCAGCGGAACTTTTAATAAGATTTCATGGATTTTTTCTTTGCCAGTCGGTTGCCGGTAAATTAAGCTAAAGACACTGCTTAATATGATAACCACAGCAATAATTAACCAGTAGTAATCTCGCAAAAAATCACTCGATGCTATCATTAAGATGGTTATGGTTGGCAGGGTTTGACCTGAATCTTCAAACACTTTGACCACCTCGGGCACCACATAGGCTAACAAAAACGATACGATAGCAATTGCCATGATGGTAAGAATCATCGGATAAATGAGTGCCATACGAATTCGATTTTGTAACTGCTGCCGACCTTCGGTGTAATCGGCCAGGCGTTCTAAAACAATGTCGAGGTGACCGGTTTGTTCACCTGCGGCCACTGTAGAACGGTATAGATTATTAAAAACGTGCGGAAACTGTCCCATACCATCGGCCAGTGAGTGGCCTTCTAAAACTTTGGAACGAATCCCCAGCACCAGCCGTTGTATGCGTGGCTTTTCCGTTTGTTTTGCAACAGTTGCAGTGGCTTCATCGAGCGGTAACCCAGACTTTGTCAGGGTAGCAAGTTGTCGGGTTATCAGTGAAAGATCGGCTGCACTAATACTGCGTTGCATGGTAAAACGGCTGATGGATTGGTTGGACTCACTTTCTGCAACCTCATCGACCGTGACGGGCAGTAATCCCTGGTCGCGTAGTATTTGCCGAACATGTCGAGCCGAGTCCCCTTCCGAAACGCCTTTCTTTTTACGACCATCTGTATCCAGCGCTACATATTCATAAGCAGGCATGGTTAGGTTTCCTCATGCGCGACACGGGTAATTTCTTCCAGCGAAGTATCACCGGATAGAACACGACGAATACCATCCCGACGCAGACTACCGGACATAGTACGTACATGCTCTTCAATATCGTGCTCACTGGAACCATCATGAATCATTGTTCGCAAGCGGTCATCAACCTCTATAAGTTCATACACACCTAAACGCCCTTTATAGCCCAGGTTATTACATTCTTCACAGCCAAGCGGCTCATAAATAATCGGCGGACTTTCAGGTTTAACCCCAAGAGCCAGACACTCCGCAACATCGGCTGTTTTAGGTTGTTTACAACCATTACATAAAGTTCTTACCAGACGCTGTGCTAGCACGCCCAATAAACTTGATGCCAGCAGGAAAGGCTCAACGCCCATATCTCTTAGACGTGTAATCGCGCCAATCGCCGTGTTGGTATGTAAGGTTGAAAACACCAGGTGACCGGTTAAACTTGCCTGTACTGCTATTTGGACGGTTTCCAGATCACGTATTTCACCAACCATGACGACATCCGGATCCTGACGCAAGATGGCACGTAAGCCCCGGGCAAAGGTTAAGTCAACCTTGGTGTTCACCTGTGTTTGACCAATGCCATCTATATAGTATTCGATAGGATCTTCTACCGTCATAATATTTCGACTGGCATCGTTTAGTCGTTCGAGCGCGGCATACAAGGTGGTTGTTTTACCTGAACCCGTCGGCCCGGTGACGAGTACAATGCCATGCGGTCGTCGAATTAACCGGTCGATCGTAACCGTGGTTTCGACCGCCATTCCTAACTGGAATAAATCGAGTCGACCTGCTTGCTTGTCGAGTAAACGCAATACTACCCGTTCGCCATGTCCGGATGGCAGGGTGGATACCCGGACATCAACCGCCCGACCGGCTATCCGTAATGAAATACGACCATCCTGAGGCAGTCTTTTCTCCGCAATATCCAGCTTTGCCATCACTTTAATTCGCGATGTTATCAGCGGTGCTAAAATTCGCTGAGGTTGTAATACTTCACGCATAACACCATCAACCCGCATACGTACCAACAAACGGTTTTCAAACGGCTCGATATGAATATCCGATGCGTTCTGTTTGACGGCCTGGGTTAACAAGGCATTAATCAGCCGGATTATCGGCGCATCATCTTCGGTTTCCAGTAAATCTTCAGTCTCAGGTAATGCATCGGCAATGCTTTCCAGATCCAGCTCATCGCCAATCCCTTCCATCATTTCCATGGCTTCACCGGAGTGAGATTCATAACTGGCTTGCAATAGATTTTCGAATGTACCCTGCTCGACAATTTTAATAGCCAGTGGAACACCGTAGTGACGACGCAACTCGAGTAATATTTGTGTATTGACATCTTCAACATGGGTTACTTCGACATGTTCGTCAAAGAGTCCCGTAACGAGTACCCCATGTCTTTTTGCAAAAGCAAAGGAGAGCAGTGCGCGAGCTCCTGCGCTTCGTTCTGTTGTGGCAATATCATTCAAAGCGACTCTCTCCGTTACTTAAAAAGTCTCATTCAATGTTGGAGGAACAGCCTGGAGATCATGATTATCCTTAGGAATGGAGGTCGACCCGGAGCTTTTGTTAGCGGGTGGCAAACGAATACCTTCAATTGCCGGTGAAGCATCACTTATTTCTGGTGGCATAACAATATCATCATTAGCCGCCCCAGTTTCATCATAACTAGGCGGCAAGCTCAAAAAATCCTTGAAATCAGGTAACAGAGGGATTTCATCGTCACCCATAAGTCTAACGCCATTTTCTTTCATTGTCAGTTGTTTGGCGCGAATATAGTTATACTTGTCATTGGTCATACTCAGAAGGGTTGCGTCATCTTTCATTATCTGAGGATGAATAAAAATCATTAAGTTAGTTTTAACCTTAGTTGTTTTGTTATATCGAAATAATAATCCAAGAACGGGGATATCGCCTAATACCGGCACGCGTTGTTCATCTTCTTGTAGATTTTCCTCTATAAGACCACCTAATACCACGACACCACCATCTTCGACCATCACGGTAGTCGTAATCGAACGCTTATTGGTAATAATATCTGCACCCTGCGTACTCGGGCTAATGTTTGATACTTCTTGTTCTACATCCAGTTTGACCGCATTCCCTTCGTTGATCTGTGGTTTAATTTTTAATTTTATACCGACATCCTGACGTTCAATGGTTGTAAACGGGTTATCTGGACTCGAACCGCCCGAGCTGGTTCCACTATACGAACCCGTTATAAAGGGAACGTTTTGACCGACAACAATTTCAGCTTCTTTATTATCAAGGGTTACTAAACTTGGTGTAGATAAGATATTGGTACCCACATCAGATGCCAACGCATTGATTAACAGTCCTATTTGACTGGTTCCCATAAGATCGCCCGCACCTAACGCTAAACCTGTTGCTACCGGTGGCTCATCTAATAATAAATTTGCGGCCGAATAACCGTTAGTAAAATTAACCAACCCAACAGGTTTAGCCGTTCCACCACCCGCCCATTGAATACCAATCTCTCTCGATGCCGTTTCTGATACTTCCGCAATAACCGCTTCAACTAAAACTTGCGCACGGCGAATATCAAGCCGTTGAATAACCGTTTTTAAAGAGCGCACAATACTGGACGGTGCTGAAATAACTAACGAGTTAGTACTTTCATGTGCTTCGATAATAATACTTGGTTTTGCACCCGACGTTTTTTTTGTTTTTCCCTTTGCGATACTTTTACTAATACCGGTTAACACGGGCACCAGATCTTTCGCCACGGCATTTCGTAAGTAAATGACATGAGTATAACCCCCTGCTTCCAACGGCGTATCCAGATGCGAGATCAAGGCACGAGTACGAACCCGCGATGAGCGGGGTCCACCAAGTAAAATACTGTTAGTTCGTTCATCGGCAACTGCATTTATCTTTTTTTTCTGCTTGGGGTTTTGCCCACTCAGCTGTTGCATAATGCGTACAACTTCCGTTGCAGAAGCATGTTCTAACGGGATAACTTCTACTTCATCACCCGTTGCCTGGTCGATACGACGAATAATTTTTTCTAATCTTGATATATTGGCCGCACTATCTGAAATTACCAGCGCATTGGAAGCAGGATAAGCTGCCAGATGACCTCGTTGCGGTACCAAAGGACGTAAAATTGGTACAAGCTGAGCAGCATCAATATAACGAACCTCGATAACGCGAGTTACGAAGGCATCATTACCTTTGTAGATTTTCTTATTCAAAAACGGAATAGCATCCTGCTTTGCATTTACTTCAGGAACAATTTTGGTAACGTTAGTACCCGCTACCGCAGCAAAACCATGTACTTTTAAAACAGAAAGAAATACCTGATAAACCTCTGTACTGGGCATTTCCTGATTTGAAATTATTGTGACTTTACCTTTTATCCGTGGATCAACAATAAAGTTTACACCTGTAATACGTGATACTGCATTTATTAGGGCATTTATATCAGCATCTACAAAATTAAGCGTATATGTTTGTTCTTCTTGCCCGGCCACATCTGCTGTTAAGGCATTGATGTTGGGCGCTGAATAAACATATAAAGGCACCAGCAATAATGCGGTTACAAGAAACTTCATACTCTTTTTAACTGGCTTTGTCATACATTTCATACTTTAAAAGATTTATATTTAATTTTACGTAGTGTGTTAAATTACATTTGTACATTTACAGTTTGCGGAATACCTTTACGTTTAAATTCAATACTTAAAGGTGTTCCATCTTTAAGCGATGAAAGCAGCTGATCATAAGCGCCACTCACATTAGTCGTTATTAAAATACCATTAATAGATGTCACAACATCCGATGATAATAAACCCAGGCTCCGCATCACACTCGGATCATTATGATTAAAAGTAAAACCTTCTGTCGAACCATCGGTCTTGTTAACAACCGGTTCAAGTCGGGCATTTTCCATAAATTTCTGTGGTGACCGGACGAAGGTTTCCCTGATTTTCTTTAATCGATTAGTCACCGGTAGCGTTCGGACTGTACGACGACGATTCTTTTTATTACCGGCAACAGGAGTGGTATTAAGTTTCTTTTGAGGTAAACCAAGCGATTCAAGACGACCATTACGATTTAATATAACCTCGTTTGCACGTACCTCATGTAAGGTTGCGCCACTCGGTAAACGTTCACCTACCTTATAGGTACGCCCTTTAGCAGTGGCACTTTCTGCGATAATGGCATAAGCCTGTGTCGGGTTAGTGGAGGCAAAAACACCTTTCAATGCAAGCCTGAGTTTGGTTTTAACTATATTAGCCTGGCGTACCGCTACATTTCCTTGCGACTGACCAAATAAATGCAACCGACTCACTGTGGATAACCGCGCCTGTGTTTGTGATTGTTGAGATTGCTGGTTAATATTCGCTTTATATTCAGTATCCGGAGTAAAAAACAACCAGGTAAAATTAGCGGCATATTTTGCTAATAAAATAAGCCCCAAGATATTGAGCCAAAATGGAATATGCGCCAGCCAGCTCGCCTGTAAAATAGTGACTGGATCCAGCTTTGCCCATGCATTGGTAAGCCTTCGCGCGATATTAGAATCGACTAAATTGGTATTGTCTGCGGCCATATCAATTTTTAAAAATCACCAAAATGAATAAAACACTTCACCAGTCCATCTTTAGCTTTACTTTTTACCTCTAATTCATCAAAATATCAATTAGTTATAGAGTATAGTTAAAAATGTTTCGAGATGTAAGGAATTGTTTATAAATTTTTCCAGAAAGTTGCCGTTAATATTATCAATGATTGGTTACATTTTTATCACTTAGCAGATCACAGTTTGAAAGCTATAGGTAAAAATCTTTAAAAACAGTAATATTATATCTAACCACTTGTTTCTAAAAGATAAAATTAACCGTGAACAAGCTTGCATTTACAAATCTTTAATCTGAATTAGCCAATGTGCTGTGCTAAGCTATATTAAGGTATGAAAACCATTTCTAAGCAGGTCAATATGATGAACAAAGAAATATCTCTTGATAATCAAGGATTTACATTAATAGAGCTCATGATTGTAGTCGCCATTCTTGGCATAATCTCGGCTGTCGCCATACCAGCCTATAACGGCTATGTCCAAAATGGGCGGATTTCTGAATGTGCAAAT
>Ga0316207_10004696_pt1 | contig 11714 bp, 12 predicted proteins | sample 6weekpyrite_MG_FD_204943 | JGI IMG/M metagenome (GOLD analysis project Ga0316207, IMG submission 204943) | Microbial mat bacterial communities from mineral coupon in-situ incubated in ocean water Damariscotta River, Maine, United States -... | ecosystem: Environmental > Aquatic > Marine >...
GATATCATTTTCTTAAGTCTGTCATCGAGTGGCAAAGTTTGTATCAGACCACTGAGATCATCAAGACTAAGGTAATCACAACGCAAACCCAGCATTTTTTTGGCTTTATTAAATCGTAATGAAAAATATACATCGCGCCACAGGTGTTTATTCAGCTCCATATTCAGGTTATCAAAAACCAGTTGCCATTCATTGTCTTTTTTCTTGAGTGAAAACTCGGTTTCTAATTTCTCAGCAATCCAGCCCATCTTGTTATCTTGTTTTTCTGATGACAGTTTAAGCTTTTTAGTCGCGACCACACCGGCAATGTTTTCAAGCTGATCTCCCTGCAGACTCATCCAGATTTCAGTATCGACCACCGTGTCAATATTAAAATTTAACTCTGGCAGATATTTGACGAGATAATCTGAACGCAATTGCTCAGATTTAATATAAATTCTAGACTGAATTTTTTTATCATCTGAATTCCGTTCAAATTCTGTTTTAACTGTAATATTTTTAGCTAGCTTTGCAGGAGCCTTAGCTTCAATCAGAAATTGATACTGGTCCTCACTAATTTTAATAATGCTATTAACATTGTTAAAAAACTGCGATTTCGAGGAATAATGTTGATCCAGCCATTCAACCTGCATATCTTGCAACCGTATTTCTTTATTGATTAGCTGTTTGCTTAACTCATGCACAAAACCACTTTGTTTATCGTTAATCCCCGGTAAAGCAAAGTTTACCGGATTCGACTGAATGAAAAACCGACCTTGCTGGTCTTTTTTTACAAACAATCGACCGCCAGTAAGGGTAATAACCGTCGGCTCAAAGGAGAGATTTATTAGATTATGCAAAACTCCGAACTCAAAGCTTACCTCTTCGAGTCTCACCAGCAACGATTTTCCATTGGCATTTTTAATTTTTACATTAATTAATTTAAGCCGAGGTGAAAACCAGTGCCAGTCTGCATCAATTTTATCGACCAGCACTTCACGTGAGAGCTCCTGACTAAGTAACTGTTCGATATCTTTCTCGTAATCACTTAGATAAGGCAATGCCAGCCTGAGCATCCCCATTAAGATGACAAACAACACCAGCAGTAATCCGGCGCTAACAAAAATACACCAGCGGATTTTTTCAGCAGGTATTTTAGTTTTGTTCATCAGTAAAAATTTCATAACCGGGATTATTACATAATGACAACGTCAAACTGTTCCTGTGTGTATAACACTTCTGCCTGCAGGTGAATCGGGATACCAACAAAATCTTCTAACTCGGCCAGGCTACTGGATTCTTCATCTAACAACAGGTCGATGACTTCCTGAGCTGCTAGTACCATGAGTTTTTGTGCATCAAACTGCCTGGCCTCACGAAGAATTTCACGGAATATTTCAAAGCATATGGTTTCTGCTGTTTTAACAGAGCCTCGCCCACCACAGGTTGGACAGCCTTCACACAAAATATGCTCAAGACTTTCACGTGTTCGTTTTCGCGTCATTTCTACCAGTCCTAAAGCTGACACTTCACAGACATTGGTTTTTACATGATCACGATCAAGACATTTATTCAGTGCTCGCATGACCTGGCGTTTATGCTCATCGACCTGCATATCAATAAAGTCAATAATGATAATTCCGCCAAGGTTTCTCAGGCGCAGCTGCCGAACAATGGCCTGGGCTGCTTCAAGATTGGTTTTAAAAATTGTTTCTTCAAGATTTCGATGTCCAACAAATGCCCCTGTATTCACATCAATCGTGGTCATTGCTTCGGTTTGATCAATAATTAAATAACCGCCAGATTTCAGCTGCACTTTTCTTTCCAGTGCTTTTTGAATTTCATCTTCTACACCGTAGAGATCAAAAATTGGCCGCTCACCCGGGTAATGTTCGATCGAAGCATTTAACTCTGACACATACTTGGCGGCAAATTCATTCATGCGTTTGCAGTTTTCACGCGAATCAATCCGGATTTTTTCCAGGTCATCATCGACCATGTCGCGTAAAACACGCAGGTGTAATGGCAGGTCCTTATGTACGACATCTCCCGGTTTCGCTGTTTTTTTCTGCTCTTCTATTGAGGTCCACAGTTTATTTAAGAATTTAATATCTCGACGTAATGATTCAGGTGTGGATAATTCAGCGGCGGTTCTTAAAATATATCCTGCACCTCCAATTAAGTCATCATGTTCATTGAGCATATCTTTGAGCCGTTGGCGCGCTTCTTCATCTTCAATTTTTGACGATACGCCAATGGTTTCGGAGCCCGGTAAAAACACAAGATAACGTGATGGAATAGTTATGTTAGTTGTTAAACGTGCACCCTTGGTACCCATTGGATCCTTGACTACCTGAACCAGCAGTTGTTTGCCTTCGTGCACTAGCTGGCTGATTGAGCGATATGATGGCGCTTCTACTTCGGCATCATCAAATTTATTTTCGATGTCCGAGGCATGCAAAAAAGCCGCGCGCTCCAGACCGACATCAATAAATGCTGCATCCATACCCGGTAAGACACGTACCACTTTGCCGATGTAAACATTGCCGACCAGACCTTTGCTTTTTATTCTTTCAATGTAAAGTTCCTGTAAGACACCGTTTTCGAGAATGGCAACACGCGTTTCCTGAGGTGTAACATTAATTAGTATTTCTTTACTCATACTCTACCAATTCTTTTTATTCGTTATTTTTCTGGGTTATATTTGGGATTAATTTTTAGCTTTATGTTTTTAGTTTAAGCGCATACCGGCTTTCCCAGCACCGGTATGCCAGCCTTTTGCAGTAGTAGTCGGGTTTCGTACAGGGGTAAGCCCATAATTGACGAATAGCTACCGCGTATTTGTTTAATAAACTGACCTGCTACACCCTGTATGGCATAGGCACCTGCCTTGCCAACCGACTCTCCGGTCTGCCAGTAAGCATCGATAATAGCCTGATCCAGCAACATAAATTCAACATCACTGCTATTGACTAGTGTCTCATGTTTACCATTATTTACCAGTGTAACAGCCGTCATTACCTGATGTTGTCGACCTGATAACATTCTTAACATTTCACAGGCTTGTGAATAACCATCCGGTTTACCGAGAATATGCTCATCGACCACAATAACAGTATCTGAACCCAGCACAGGGCATTCTTTAGAACTGAGCTGAAAAACCTTATTGGCTTTTTCCTCCGCCATTCGGGCTACAAAAGCCCGAGCGGTTTCACCTGACTGATGTGTTTCATCAATATCTGCCACCTGCTGAGTAAATTTGACCCCGATTTGTTGCAGTAATTCCACACGCCGAGGGGAAGCGGACGCAAGTATGATCTCTGTCACACTCATTCGCGGTGATATGGGTGGTTAGTCATCAGACTCCAGGCGCGGTAAATTTGTTCTGTCAGAATCACGCGGACTAATGGATGTGGAAAGGTAAAGGCTGACAACGACCATTTTTGCTCAGCTCGCTGCAGGCATTCATCTGATAAGCCATCGGCACCACCGATTAAAATCGCCACATCCTGACTCATTTCTACCCATTCCTGTAATTGTACTGCCAGCTGTTTGGTGGTTTGAGATTTGCCATGCTCATCGAGCACGATAACTTTGGCGCCGTCGGGCACAGCGGCAAGCAGGCGCTGTCCCTCGTCCTGCTTAATTTTATTGATGACTGAATTCCGGACTCTTTTTGCTGCCGGAATTTCTTTTAACTGGATTTGAACCTGGCTAGACAGGCGCGATGCGTATTCCTTATAACCCTGCTCTACCCAGGCCGGCATACGCTGACCGATAGCCAGCAAATGAACCTTCATTCACTATCCCTGCTGATCACTCTTCTCGCGTTCGACAAAAGTCCATAGTTTTTCCAGATCATACAGTTCGCGGGTTTCGGCTAACATAATATGTACAACCACATCACCCAGATCAACCAGCACCCAGTCTGCATTTGGCTCACCTTCTGAACCCAGTGCCGGTGAACCGGCTTTTTTCGCATCGGCAATAACATTCTCCGCCAGTGCTTTGACATGCCGTGTTGATGTACCGGTAGCTATAATCATGCTGTCGGTCACATCGGTTTGTTTGCTGACATCCAGCTCGACAATATTGATAGCTTTTAAATCTTCTAGCGAGTCAATGACCAGCTTTTGTATTTCTTCAAGTTGCATAGTTAACCTTTATACAATGTTTGTATTTCTTGCCTGATATTTTCAGGCACTAAAAACCGGATATTTTCATCCTGGCTGACCATATGACGAATCCGTGTCGATGAAATATCCAGCTGACTGACCGGCTGTACATACACACAGCCAGCAGCTGTTTGTTCAAGTGCCTCAGCCTGACAAACTCGTCGCTCATCAAGCTGGTGGTTTTCCAGCCGATCAACACCAGCACGCTGCATCACCAGTAAATTTGCCAGCTCTAAAATGCGCGGCCATTGATGCCAGCTACAAAAACTATTATAGGCGTCCATACCGATAATGAGACATAGATGCCTGTCTTCAAACTGCTGTTTCAACTCGTTCAGGGTATCGACCATATACGATGTGCCCTGTCGGCTGATTTCCCTGTCATCGACAATCAGGCCGGGCAGCTCGGCCACCGCCTGTTGTAGTAGTTGAACTCGCTTTTCAGCCTTCAGCCTGGGCTCGGGGCGATGCGCTGGCAGGTAATTGGGAATCAGCCGAATCTCGGAGATCTTCAATGCCTGCTGCAAATCCATCGCGGTGCGTAAATGCCCAATATGGACAGGATCGAATGTACCACCGAGTATGCCTAACAGACGATCAGGCACGGATATGACCATCTCCAAGCACGATGTATTTCACACTGGTCAGCCCTTCCAGTCCAACTGGACCACGGGCATGAAATTTATCGGTACTAATACCGATTTCGGCACCGAGTCCATATTCAAAACCATCGGCAAAACGAGTTGAGGCATTCACCATCACAGAGCTGGAATCGACTTCGCGCAGAAAACGACGCGAATGAGTGTAGTTTTCGGTGATAATCGACTCGGTGTGCTGTGAACTATGGCGATTAATATGCGCAATCGCCTGATCGAGGTCATCAACAACACGCACCGATAAAATCGGCGCCAGGTATTCAGTATCCCAGTCTTCATCGCAAGCGGCTTTAATGCCAGCCACTAGCGCCCGTGTTTTTTCACAACCTCGTAGCTCGACGCCTTTTTCGGTATACATCGATGCCAGTTCGGGCAATACATCGGCGGCGACATTGTCATTCACCAGCAGTGTTTCCATCGTGTTGCAGGTACCATAACGCTGGGTTTTGGCATTAAACGCCACATCCAGCGCTTTTTTTCTGTCGGCATATTCATCAATATAAACATGACAGATACCATCAAGATGCTTGATCACTGGCATTCTGGCTTCATTACTGACACGCTCGATTAATCCTTTACCACCGCGTGGAATAATCACATCGACCGCATCTTTCATTTTTAACAACTCACCCACCGCAGCCCGGTCTGTGGTTTCGATGACCTGTACCGCATCGGCAGGCAGACCGGCTTTTTCCAGCCCCTGACGAATACAGCTCGCAATCGCCTGGTTTGAGTGAATAGCTTCTGAACCACCACGCAAAATCGTGGCATTTCCTGATTTCAGACATAATGCCGCCGCATCGGCGGTGACATTAGGGCGTGACTCATAAATAATGCCAACCACCCCCAAAGGTACGCGCATGCGCCCTACCTGGATACCCGAAGGACGATAACTCATATCGTTGATTTCACCGACTGGATCAGCCAGACCCGCAATCTGACGCAGGCCTTCAATCATCGTATCAATACGAGCATCGGTCAGTGCCAGACGATCGAGCAAAGCTGCATCAAGGCCTTTTTTCTCTCCTGCCTCAAGGTCTCGACTATTTTCCTGCTTCAGTGTTTCACGAGCCACTTCCAATGCATCGGCCACCGCATGTAGTGCTGCATCTTTTTGCGCGGTTTCAGCTTTCGCCATTAATTGCGCGGCACTCTGGGCTTTTTCACCCATCTCGCTCATATATTGTTCGACATTAAATTCCATCGTTTCAACACTTGCACTCATGATAATCACTTTGGTTCTATTCAGTCTGCCTATTATGCCTGTTTTGCGTCAAAACAGCGATGCTATCGCTGATTTTGACGCCAGCAGATTTCAAGCCAAGTATATTTGAGACGCCAGTCACAGATCAGCAACCGCTTGCTTGCTGTATGACCAGGCCGCAACCAAAATACAATTAAAGCGTTGCCTGGAGATAGATCATGCAGTTGTTAATCAGAAGCCTGAAACGAACACCGATTTTTTCACATTTAAGCCTGCAACAGATCGCTGTTTTAATCGAACAATCAACCATTCACACAGCCCGGGCTGGCAGCCATATCCTGACTCCAGACAATCCTGTCAAACATCATCTTCTAATTCTTGATGGCAATATCAAAAGCCATAATAAATGGTTGTTCTACGGTAACGAAATGCAATATTGCTGGCAGTTGCAATCAGATGAAAGTCTCTGTCGCTTTGCCATCCTCAGCTCGGCAACACGTGCAATAAATGCTAAGGCGCTAGCTGATACCCGTTACCTGTTCATTGATGGCGATGCAGCTGAAGGTATTAAAAAACAGGCGATGGGTATGCATACAAAAAAGTACACAGAAACTAAAAAACTCAGCCTCAGCGCGTAAGCTCAATTCAGCTCATTAAACAGACGAGAACGATACTGCTCAGCCACTTCATTAGCACCAAGCCATGTTACCTAATGTAGTAAACACACTATTTTGTTGATTGGTTTCAAAATTAAAATAGTTAGCCAACATAACTGCATTACGCATTTAAAACGGAGTTTAATTATCTGTAGCTTCGGTAGAGAATAACCGGATAATTCAAAGAATACTGGATAAATTTCAGGCGAAAAAAAAGGTGAGCAAAAAAACTCACCTTTTAAGGATTTTACTTTCTGTCTCTTATGGACGGATGTAAGCAAAACCTTGCTGCTGCAGGTGAGCCAGTTCAGCAACACCTGAAGGAACGATATCAGACTCTGCTACATCAAACAGATCTGATTTGTAGTCAATTTTCTTACCACGTAAAGTATTTTTACATACTTTAAATGCTACGTTCTGGCTTTTCAGGCTAACAACTTTAGATTCGAAGTTAGAATCGCTGTTAGCTTTCATTAACAGTGATACACCTTTACCGTGCATGATGATACGCAGATCAAGGTTTTCAGCACCAACAGCATTAATGTGGTTCTGGATGTTACGCATTGCACCTGACTGACGCTTAGCGTTGTCATAGTTTACATGGTAAGCCACTTTCTGTTTGCTGTAACTGCCAGCCATTGCCAAGCCAGTGCCTAACATCATTACTGTCGCTGTAGCGACTGCAATTAATTTTTTCATCTCTCATACTCCAATTGGTTAACAAATATTGTCAAATAAACTGGGGGGTGAAAATGTCGATCATCCGTTTTATTAATGCCAGCTTCCTGCTGAAATTCAACCGTCTTTATATAGACTAACTCACAACCCAACTTTCCACGTTTCTCTCAATAAATTGATTGAGGCTGTTTCGCGAATGTATTTTATATTAACAATAAATTTAAAAAGAACAATCTTTTATAAAAAAAAATCAAATTATTGGCTATTTTGTGTCACCACGCTGTTTTGTTACCACTAACTCGTAGCATTAAAAACAAAGACTTACACAATAATTAATAAAAAAATAATTCTTTTTTTAAAAAAATGGAATATTTATAAAATTACATTTAACTGCAAGGATTGCAGTAACAATAAATTAGATAATATATTTTTATGAAGGGTAAATGTTATATTTTATTAGTAGCAACTGATATCACGCTACGGGTATACCCGTAGCTGATTTTTTAGCCATAACAACAACATCGGCATATTATTTTTTCTGCGCAACCATGCGAATAAAGTTAGCTTTTCCAACATGATATTTGCCTTCTTCAAGATCTTCTTCAACGGCTTCAAGCGTAATAAAGTCAAAAGCTTTAGCAAAATCTGATTCAATCTCATCCAGGGTATAAAGCATAGAAATATCCTTCGGACCACCTGAACTATTACCTAATTGTTCAGTGGTAAAAGCTTCAAGAATAAATTTCCCGCCCGGTTTTAATAATGTAGATAATTGCTGATGAAACAGCTGACGCATATCATTAGGTACATGTGCATAAATTAAAGCAATTGCATCATAGCATTGTTCATAGCGATCAAGATCGGTATGACTATTATGAATATAATTAATACTGACTTTATTATGCCGGGCAAAATCCAGTGCGTTTTCTACCGCTTTTTCGCTAAAGTCATAAGCATCCACATCCCAACCTTTTAACGCTGCATAGACCGCATTTCTACCTTCGCCTTCTGCAGGTAACAGAATTTTTCCGGCTTTATGGGTATCAATAAACATTTTAAAAAGGTTATTGGGCTTTTCACCATAAGCATAACCTTCTTCACGATAGCGCTGTTCCCAGAATTCGTACATAAATAACCTACATTACTTTATTCAAATTATCGATTACACATTGCTGGTAATCACTGACAAGTTGCCTGGCGCGTGGAATAAATGCATCCACCGATTGATAAGTACGTAAATACTCAGGTGGATTAATAAACGTTACATTGCTGATAAGCTGCGAAACATCATCAAACATCACAACCATGTAAATCATGCGTTTTTCATCGAGCACATTGGTAACGATCTGATACTCGGAGAAATAACCTTTATCCTCGAATGTTACCCGAAAACCTTTTGCTACTTTTCCAACATCATTCATCCAGTCATTAATCACTTTTTTATCTGCTACGTATTGGCTGACATCTGACAACTCTATTTTCATACTTAGGGCAACGGGACCATCAGGTGTTCTGAATTTTAGGCGATAGCCATCAATGCGAGATATTTTTCTCTCTTTAGACGCCACTTGAAGTGTGCGAAATTTTTCAATGGATGAAGGCAGACGCTTTTTACTAATCAACTCATAATCCTTCATTCCGCAGCCTGTAAAGACATCAAAAAATCGTTCACGGCCTGTAGCTGGATCCAGAAATAACTTTGAGGCGATTAACAGTTTATTTTTATCAACTCGCGGGTAATGTTTAAAAAACAGCTCATGATCATGTTGGCGATTATCCCTGATTAACAGCGATTTTTTTTCAGCACTAGCAAGCAAATGAATATTACCCAGATAAAGCGCATGATTCGATTTAACTTTAAACTTCTTATTTGGCGATGATGCCAGGCTATATCGGCCCAGTTTTAATTGACCAGATTGCCATTGATCTAAACGGTATATTGCCTCGGGCAAACGTAAAACCACCAGCTTGCCTCGCGGCTCATCATATGAAAGCACATTATTTACGGCAGTCTTACCACTACCGATTTCAAGTTTTTCACCTTGATGTAAAGCCACCCTGACTTTTTTGTTATTGGATTCATTAATAAAAGTCAGTTCAAGTTTTTCACTCAATTGCCCCGATTCTGTCATTGTGAAGAAGACAAGACCCTCAGCTTCATTGAGTAAATAATCCTGTGCTGTCTGCAACCCGGTACAACCATTAAGTACCACGGCCAGCACAATTAAACTGCTTAAGAACAGATGCCTGATGTTAAAAGTAGGGGGAGATAAATATAAAGCCGCCATCGTAAAAAACTATCCTGATTAAAATCTCTGGCCAGACTATGAAATATTTAGATGTAAATTAAAACCTGCCGGCGATCAACTGCTAGATATTGCAGATTATAGACGGGCTGGCAGGTTTACAGCGTCATTAATATCGGCTGGCAGGTTTTGAAAAATCGAAATGATGCAGAATTCCAATCTGTACAGAATCCAGCTCAGACTCCGAAGCATCACCATCAAAGATAATACGTCTTAACCACTGGAAACTAATCGCTGTATTTTTACTGCCATAGAGCTCGATACCAACGCCATAGGAAAGCCCGGTAAAACTGTCATCTCCAGCTGGAGCGGCCTGTGTCATTGATGCCTGCGCTGCGCCAATGGCCAGATAGGTGTTTATGGATTCATAACGGCGATTGAAATGCACCATAAAATTAGTAATTGAGTCGACGGTTAAAATAGTAGCCGTAGGGTCAGAGAGGTCGGCGGCACTGTAATCAACCTCAACCGAAATAAGATTAGTAAAATCATAACCATATCGATAAGAAAGCGCCTCCAGACCTGAGAATGAATAAGATTCATTACTGACCGCAAAATAATGTCTTGACTCACCCGCCTGGGATACACCGAATGACAATAACAGCATCATGCCAATAATCATTTGTGAAAATCTCATAGCAACTCCTCAGTCAGCAACTTTTCTTTATTTTTTTCAAGCACGACGCACAATTCATTAAGTTTCTGCGCATAGTTTTTGTACATTATTAAGAGAATATGCCAAGTATCTGATTTTGTAAAGAAAACAATATTTAAATCTTTGTTATTTTTAAACTTTTATTTGCTGCCAGATAGCAAGTTTTTGCGCCAGCGTCATCGCTGCATGAGCAGGGCTGGTCGATGGCAATTGTACATATCGACGCTTCGAATTGAGTTCGAAATCCTCAACCTTCACCATTTTTTTATATAACTCTGCCGCTTTTGCACCGTTAAAAAAAACCACCTCTATGGCCGGGGCATATTCAAATAATGCTTTAAAATCATTAACTTGCACAGAAGATGGTTGAATATCAGCATCCAGACTACCGGGCCGTACGCATTGATGAACCACATCCCACAACGCAACTCTCTGTTGTTTTAGCATTTCTAGCCGCCGCTGGTATTTTTCATCGTGTGGAATTTTGAAAATCGACTCAATAATTTTCCAGAAGGCATTTCTTGGATGCGCGTAATACTGCTGTTCTTCAATAGATTTAATCCCGGGCATCGAACCTAAAATTAAGATCTTTGCCGAAGGATCGGCCACACAGTTAAAACCGGTTAATAAAGCCTGTCCTCTCATCATCGACGATTAGGCAGCCTTAATTTTGTAGCCCGCCAGAAATAGACAAAGCTGGTAGAGCTGATCCCAGGCCTTACCCTGCTCGACACCCTTGATCATGCGATCGGTTGTTGCGCACATAGCCAGTAGTTGCTGAGCGCTGTCACGAGTATGCCGGCTCATGGCTTTTTTCATAAGCGGAATGCGCTTACTCCAGACCCCAGCTTTTGCCAGTGCCGAATCAGCCGATTGCTGACCAGCTGACACAGCAGCATTTAAGCTGCGGATTTCTCGGCTTATCGCCCACAATGCCAGCACAGCTTCAATGCCCTCGGCCTGAAGACCCTGGATAATGTGAGATGTTTTAGCGATATCACCTGACAGCGCCGCATCGGATAAGTCATAAATACTAAAGCGTGAACTATCGACCACCGCGAGCGATACCTGCTCGGCATTCAGCTGCGGACTATCAACCAGTAGACGCAGTTTTTCGATTTCCTGCGCCGCAGCCAGTAAATTACCTTCGACTCTTTCAACCAGCAACTTGATCGCTTCTTTATCAGGATGCAGACCTTTTTGTTTGCAGCGGTTTTCGATCCAGCCCGGCAGCGCATAACTATCGACCGGCCAGCACTGGCAGCTAATGCCGAGAGCGTCGATGGCTTTATGCCACTTGGTATTGGTCGAGGCTTTATCTAGCTTACCGGCAGTAATAATTAACACGGTATCCTCAGCCGGACGTGTTGCGTATTCGACTAAGGCCGCACCTCCGGGTTTTCCC
>Ga0316207_10004697_pt1 | contig 11714 bp, 8 predicted proteins | sample 6weekpyrite_MG_FD_204943 | JGI IMG/M metagenome (GOLD analysis project Ga0316207, IMG submission 204943) | Microbial mat bacterial communities from mineral coupon in-situ incubated in ocean water Damariscotta River, Maine, United States -... | ecosystem: Environmental > Aquatic > Marine >...
AAGGGTTTAGACATACGATTAATGAGATTAAACGTACTGAAAAATCATTTTCAGCTGTTGAAATTGGACGTGTCGGTATGACCCTTCGTGGTTTAGCTCCTATTTTCGGTGAGAATGATTATGTGGGGAGTCTTGAATTTATTTTGGGATTTTTACCTATTATTGAGAGTTCGAAAAAAGAAAACGGAAGTTCAGCGCTTTTTCTATTAAAGGATCAATACCTTTCAATTGCGAAATCACTTGCGAAGGCACCTTCATTACACGGTTACGTCTTGTCTCAAGATAAGAGCAAGAGTGACATGCGTCTTTTTGAAGAGTTGAAAGAATCAAACCTTGATTTTAAAGATTATGCTAAAACTGAGAACTATTTTGTAACAAAACTACCTCTTAATGATTTTCAGGATAAAGAAATCGGACATTTGATCATAGGTAAAAAACTTGAAGATGTCGATGCTATTGTTGATGGTGCTATTAGTAATAGTATTCTTCAGATTATTATGATGATTATTATCGATGGATTTATCTTACTGGTCGTTATGCTTGTTATCAACAAAATAGTCAGTGTTCCTTTAGCAAAAGTCACAGCCTTGATTAAAGAGCTTTCAAGTAGTTCTGGGGATCTGACAAAAAGAGTTTCACATGATGCGAATGATGAACTTGGGGATATATCTAATTATATTAATGAGTTTATTATGAAGGTAGAGAGTATTATACAAGAGACAAAGACTCTTGCTCACAGGAATGTCGCTGTTGTTGAAGAGATTCATACGGCTTCAAAAACGGTTAAGCAACGTGCTGATTCTCAATGTGAAACCTTAGACCAAACGCAAGACTGCAGTGCGGAAATTTCTGATATATCTAGAAAGTCTCTGGATGAAGCAAGCAAGATGGTCGAGGATATTGCCGGTGCAGATAGAAGCCTGGATGAGACACATGATGAAGTGAATAACTTAGTTTCCATACTTGAAGAGGGCGCGGAACATGAGATGAACCTTTCTGAAAAACTACGTCAGTTAAGTTCGGACGCAGATCAGGTTAAAGAGGTTCTAACTGTTATCAGCGATATTGCAGATCAAACAAACCTTTTAGCCTTAAATGCAGCTATTGAAGCAGCAAGAGCAGGTGAACATGGTCGTGGTTTTGCTGTTGTTGCGGATGAAGTAAGAAAACTAGCAGAACGAACGCAGCGTTCACTTGCTGAGATCAATGCTACCATTAACTTAGTTGTTCAATCGATTCAAGAGAGTAGTGAAGAGATGGAGAAAAACTCCGAAGAGTTCAAGAAGTTTAATATTGTCACAGAAAAGATAGAGGGTAAGATATCAGAAGTCAAGTCGGTTGTTGGCAGTGCAGGACAGATGGCATCTAACTCGTTACAGACTTCTACGGATATTGAAAACAAGATTGGCAATATATTAGGTCAAATCTCTTTAATCCAAGAAGCTGCTAGAGACAATGCGGGAGATGTCAGTGAAGTCACGAATGCTTCAGATGACTTAAGCAAGATGACCAATGAATTAAATATGAAGATAAAAGCCTTTAAGACGGATGCGCAAGAGTAGTTTTACTCTGTGCGTTATGAGATAAACTCTATATCTTTAAAGTCCATGATAAAACTCAACCCCTCACCGTGTATTGATTCTGCAGTAATTGTTCCGTGAAGCGTTTGGGTTACTAGATTATAAACAATATGAGTACCTAAACCACTTCCCCCTTGTCCCAATTTTGTTGTGAAAAAGGGATCAAATATCTTCACTAGATCAGCCTTAGGCATCCCCTTTCCGTTATCTTTATAAATGATCTGAAGTGAGTCCCCTTTTTTTTGGACTGTGATGATGATATGTTCATCATCTTTTCCCTCAAATCCATGTATATTGGAGTTCATAATCAAGTTAGTGAAAATCTGATAGAAAGCTCCCGGAACAGAATTGACACGTAAAGTCTCAGGGCAGATTATCTCTAAAAAGTCAGAGTTTTTGTTTAATGCAGGTTTGAGAGTTTGGAAAATACTTTGAAGGTACTCTTTTAGATAAAACTCTCTAAATTCACTGTTACTCTGATCAACAGAGATCTTCTTAAAGTTCTGAATTATATCTGCTGCGCGTTCCAAGTTATCAAGAAGAATTTTGCTGCTTTCTAATGAAGTCTCGATATAGTTTTCAAAAGATGTTTTACTTAGGGTCTGTTCTTGATAGGATACATTGAACTTCTTAGTCTCATTAATAAGATGTGAAGCAGCTGTCACCCCTATACCAATTGGAGTATTTACCTCATGGGCGACACCTGCTACTAGACGGCCTAGGGCCGCCATTTTTTCTGTTTGAACAAGTTCATTTTGAGTTCTTTTTAAGAAAGATGTCAGACGGAGTTGATGGATAAGCATACTAACGGCAAAGAGTGCTATAAAAGCATAGAATAAGATCCAGTATTTATATTTATCGAGCACGTCCCAAAACTTTATAGATTGATAATAAGGAGGAATCTTAAGTACCTTAAAAATGTCATGTACGGGTTGATAACTCAGGGGTGTATTCCAGCCCTCGATATGTGCATTCACAGCAGCATCACATGTTGCAGACATCTGCATTAAAGCAATTGCAACCTGCTTTGATAATTTGTCTGGTGTATGTTTTAGCTTAGCAAGAGGCCATTCCGGATAAAGACGTGTAGAAATTAAAAAAGGAAAATGATCATAAGATTGTAAATTGATTACATGAATATTGTTTAAATCTATCTTTCCTTCTAAGAACATACGCTCTAAGGTGTCTGTTCTGACCGTTCCGACGTCTACTTCTTTGTTTAGTACGGAGTAAACGACATTATCATGTGTACCTTTAAAGGTTAAAGAACTAAGGTCTTTGTCTTTATCCATATCATTATTAACAAGTTCGCGCCAAGCCATTTGCCAACCGCCTAAAGAGTTTTCATTAACAGCGGCAAAGCTTGAACCTTTAATATCTTGAATGCTGTTGAGGCGGTTTTGATTATCGATATGCGTGAAAAGAACACCGCCAAACTCTTTTTGAGCTAGGCCCATGACATGCTTATTAATAAGTGTTGTTATACGCTGAGCATCATACTTGTTTTCTAAGACAACATAAAAACCGGGATTGGTCAAAATAAAATCGACCTCTCCATTAGCGACAAGGGTATAAATATCGTCAAAGTTAATGGGCACAATTTTAAAATCATATTCTGGAAGTTGTTTTGAAAGGTACAGGGCAGTAGGATTCCATTTTTTCAAGGTTGTCTGCGTACCTCTTTTAGCAAGAATACCAATTCTTACCTCAGAAGTTTTGGCAAGAACCAAGCCTGTAAATAATAATAAAGTAATAATATAACGCATAATGACCTCTTCTTATAACTAATTGTAATATCTTATAATTAAATGCTATTGAAATGTGTAAAGACTAGCTGCTCAATGAAATAATTGGGAATTTATGAATAAGAATTTGGCGACTAGATAACACTGTTTTTAAACTTGTTAATGATATAATTTCGGTATTAGTGTACTCTTTAACCTTTTATCTTGGGGACGACTTGGCTTCGACTGGAGTAGTTTCGGGATTTGGTTGCATGTCGGACTGAGCATTTCCGTTACGCGGCTCAACTTGCTTAAACGCAAACAACACTAATTATCGCCCAGCTTTAGCAGTAGCTTAAGTTTTACCCCCTCGAAAGAGGACGGGCTGCTTCGCTCTTTGATTCTATCCAAGAAGAGATTTTGAAGTATAACCCTCATGATAGATATATTTTGGGTTCGTCTCGGCTTAAAATGAATTTAGAGACTCGTCTTGCGTAGCCTTGCAGGTTGTGTGAAGTAAGATTAAACCAAACAACCTTTCTAAACATGTAGACGCCATCTTCTATCTATTTTAGGACTGCGGTTCGATCCCGCACGTCTCCACCATACTCTAATCAGTAAATTCTCATAAACAACACTTCAAAAGCCTATAGTAGGCATTTCTGTAAATATTACTTGAAATACAAGTGACTATAAGTATGTATGAAAATGTACAACTACTTATATTTATATGTTATACTTATTGTACAACAATTGAGTACATATATGATTTGTAAGGAGTTGTACATACAATGCTTAAAGATTCACAGCTCAAGGCCCTCAAGCCTAAAGAGAAGCTTTATCGAGTGACTGATTATGATGGTCTTTCGATTGAAGTTCCGATAAAAGGGAAATTAAGATGGCGGTTTAGATATAGATTTAATAATAAACCAATTCAAAAGAGTCTTGGTACTTATCCAGAGATTTCTTTAAAAGAAGCAAGAAGTCTAAGAGATATTGCTCGTACTAATGTAGCTAAAAATATCGATCCTTTCCCATCAAAAAAAGTCGAAGAAATAAAAGTAGAAAAGACATTTAAGGTTTGGAGTGAATACTATTTAGAAAAAGTAGTTGATGATGTAACTGAAATCCACTTAGTAAGAGTATTAAAAGGCTTCAAAGCTGACGTATATCCTTATATCGGTGATATACCGATGAATGACATTGGTGCTAAACATATTATTCAAATAGTAAATATAATGGCAGAACGAGGGGCAAAAGAGAGTGCTAAAAAAGTTTTTAGTTCCATCAGCAGATGTTTTCAAGTTTGTATGGCTAATTTTCCCGATGATATTGAACGAAATCCATGTAAGGACATTGCTTTAAAAGATTTATTAGGAAAACGAAAACAGGTACATTATCCAATTATTACTGATCCCAAAGAGTTAGGGATATTATTGAATGCTATAGGTGAATATTCAGGACATGAAAGTACAAAACTTGCATTATTGATGATAGCTAATACCTTTGTAAGACCGCATAATATTCGTCATGCTAAATGGGAACAAATTAATCTAGAAACAGCTCAATGGATTATTCCAGCTAAGGAAATGAAAAGTCGCAAAGAATTAATAGTGCCATTAAGTCAGCAAGTGCTTTCTACTCTTAAAAAGGCAGTAAGTGTTTCAAATCTTGACAGTTATGTTTTCCCCTCTCCTAAGAGCCAAACAACTCCTTTGTCTGATGCAGCACTTGTGGGAGCCTTAAGACGGCTTGGATATACAAAAGAACAGATTGTAGCACATAGCTTTAGAGGAATTTTTTCTACATTGGCTCATGAAATCTCTATGTATGATCATGCAATTATCGAAACACAACTTGCCCACTCGGTTGGTTCATCAGTTTCTCAAGCATATAATAGAGCCGTATATTTAAAAGAACGAACTGAGATGATGCAATGGTACAGCGACTTATTGGAAGGATATCAAAGTTTGGACTAATAGTTATAGCAGCCTTTGATAAGTTAAAACTAAGGATATTATTACCTGTAAAAGTGGGTGTAAAACGAATTGTGTAAACCCATCCCTTAACATGTAATCACTTAGTATATCTTGATATAATTTAACTTTAAAATATACTAAACTATGGATAAATCTTATTTTTAATTTAATTTAACTTATTTTATACTTATTATATTGTATAATAAAACTTATTATATACCTGTATTATATATTGATATAAATATATAATATATCTCTATATCCCCTATATTAGGTATGTTTACTATAATAATTTAAAAAGAGTTTAATATGTGTAATACAAAAAAGATTTTAATTGGTAATTGGTTTATGAAAGTAGCACGTGGAGATATTAATGATGAGATGTTATTACTTAGCACAACGAAGAGTGTTTCATTTATGTCAATTAAAGATTCAATTAATTCCATTATGGATGGTGTACCAAAGCAATACTCTACACCGTTTTCTTTTTCCATGCGTTATCAAAAGGAATATATTCCAACTGAAAGTGAGAAAAAAGTTTTAGAATATCAATACGTGTCAACGCATGGATATACAATCTATTTAATGGATAGTCATAATATTAATATTATTAATGAAATTAAAAACTATCAAAATAAAAATAAAAATATCATAATTATTTCTGCAAATAATTATTGCTATACAGATTTTAGTAGGTCGCTGTTACATTTACATGTTGATGATGAGGTTAATGTTAAAGATCAGTTTATCCATCCTCAAGATATAAAAAATCTACAACACATCATTAGTACTAATAGAAACCCACCTAATATTACATATACCGAGAGGTATATGTATTATTTAGAGTTTTTACCAATAGTAAAAATAATCCAATCAAATAATTTTAGTGTTATAAAAAACTTTATTTTTTTCCATCTTAGTGAAAAGCCTTATCTTAATATAGACCTTGATTTATTGCTATACGATACATCTTACCATGAAAATAAGTTTCCGTTGCAAGAGTTAATTAATGCTGATATATACCTATTTCAAACTCACAGTATTTTAACTTCAAGGCTAGCAATTGTAATTTATCGATTGTCTTTTTTGAACTTAAGTGCTAATAAAACACAAATTGGACTTTTTTTTAAAAAAGAATTAAATGTAAAAAGTACTACAATAAATCTCAATAATTTAAATATTGAGTTTATTAATGAAGATTTAAGTACTAAAAGTTTTAGAGGATACAACTTAAGGAGTCCAATACAAACAGAGCTCACTACAAGGGTAGAAATAGCAAGAAAACTACTGAAAGCCGGGGTAGATATAAAAATTATTACAAAAGCTACTAAACTAACACAATCAAAAATACTTTAATTTATTTTACTAATCCCTATAATACTTAAAAACTTCACTTATCTTAGTCTTATATTTTCACATTACTTGTTGATAACCTATCCAGTAAAATATATTAATTTTTGAAACAAAGCAATAGTATGATAGTAATAAATTAGATTAAAAACGTGTACAAATATAAGGCTTGCTTTCCCAATGCATTTTTACAAATAATCCTTGTAAACAGAGTCTTACTACAAAGATATAATAGGTGTGAGATGATGAATATATCGCTCCTATTGTACTATTCAATATTAAACATGTTACTCATCTACATTTATTCCTATTAATACAATAACAAAGAGATGGATATGAGAACAGATAAAGTAGTGGATACATATGTAGACACACTAGGTATAAGATGCGTATGTGATAGTAAATATCAAAGAGATAGTTTGTTTAATACACTTATTGGTTTTCTTATGGAAAAAAATATGGTAGGTATTAAATACGATAAAGATAGAAGCAATGAATATTATCAAGTAACTAAGCTACTAAAAGGCAATACAAAACTAGCAACTGTAGCGAAAGGTTATTTTAAAAATGATAACAATAAATATAATCCAGACTACTATTACATCAACATCAACTTTTATGGCTTGAAGAGATACAACAAAACGAAGGATGAAGTTTCTATGTTTCTTGTTAGAAGCATTACAGCCTTCCTGAATACATACAATATTGACTTTATAATAACTGAACTTGATATTGCTATGGATATAGAATCTAAGATAGACAGCATACTAGCAGTATGTATAAATAGATCTCCAAATGTTGAATACTATCAGCTTGGGGATACTGATGGTAATGGTGAAGTGATACAGCAGAATAAAGGAACATATTATATGGAGAAATATCAATCGCATATAAAAAAGATGTATGCGATGATTAGAGCTTATTTATACGACAAACGGTTTAAAGAGATGACTAAGTATCATAAGGATATTGGCTTTGATTTAACACGTTTTGAAGTAAAGTTACAAAAAAGGTTTTTTGTTAAAAATGAATTTGGATTTACTTCTATTTACAAGGCATTAAAAAAATATGCTGTATTGGAGTTTGAAGATATTAAGCAGAAAGAACAACTGATACAGAAGTTAAATAGTGCTACTACGAGCAAACAAAGAAAAAAAAATATAGATGATGCTGTAGAGAATACTAAGGCAGTCTTGCTCACTCAGAGAATGAGTTTAGTAAGTAGGTTTTTAAGAGAGATTGATACGATTAAGTTTAATCTCAAAGGAGAGTTTGTATATACAAAGCATGAAGACTACCTTGAATGCATGTCGAAGTTTAATCGTAGATAGCAAACAAAATAATTTTTTTACACAATGTATTTATCTGATAGAAATATCTAATAAAAAATTAGGAACTCAAAATGGATATATTAAACCTTGAAACGCTTATCCCAACTGGAATATTGTTCTCTATTAAGGATATTGAAAATATGGGTGTTATAAAAAGTGATATGCTAAAAAAGCTTATATACAACCGTGCTATTACAGTCGTTAAAATTGGCTCTAAGAACTTTATCGCTCGTGATACCTTAATAAATTACCTAAAAAAAAATATTGTACCTGCAAGATACTAAAAAAGATGCAACTACGCTAATATAAAAATAATCTATATAAAATAACACACCATTTTTGTCCTCATACTTTCTTTAGAAAGTACTCTAAGCATAGCTGTAATAGGCTATGCTTAGAGATGGATTATATACTGTCATTGTTCACCCTTATAGCAGTTAAATACAACTATTGCCAAGCCTACAGCAAAACAAACAAATAAAGAGTTCCTATTATAAGGAACCTTATAAATATCATTTTTCATTTAAGCCACCTTCTGTTCAATAGGCTTATACCACATCTTACCAGTACCATCCCATCTAAAGCCACAAGCTTTTATACTATCTTTTTTAGAGAATATGTCATCTCCAATAACGACTAAGTTTTGACCTTGCTCTAGTACAGCTAGACCGATGTAATAAAGGCTTGAATAATCTTGAGGGATATTATTCTTCACCTGTTGAGTTTGTGGTTGCTGTTGATACTGCTGTGGTTGAGCTTGTTCTTGAAGTTGTGCAGGTTTTTGAAAGTTTTGTGCTTGATTATGATTTTGACGACTCTTATCATACAGTGAATTTCCAAATTGATTTCCAAAGCTTCTAAGTGTGCGTTTGATAGCATCGGTAACTGCCTCCTTAGCGCCTCCTTCATGGGCATCAGCAAGTGTTTTTGCAATTCCTGTACCAAACCCTACATCTTCACGAGCAACTTGCCTAGAGTGCTGTGCGTCATGTACGACTATATTAACAATAGCTTTGTAGCAGATAACATGATTTTGGTTTTGGTTAAGCTCTTGAGACACTGATTCAAGTTTTGTAGAGTAGTCCCAGTTACCGTAGCCAAAGATTTTATTGGCTGTTTCGATAATATCAAACCCTTCTAAATAAGAGAGGTTAATATTACCTTTAGAGCGACTCTTGATTCTACTACTGTCTAGCTCATAGGCTAGGACTTGCGTTTGTTTATCGTTGAACATACTTTTACTCCTTATGCTACTTCTTGTAATGGAATTGACTCATCTTGAGCGGACAATTTACGCTTGTTAATTCTGATAGTTGCTGGCTTATGAACAAGTTCTATACGCATACATGCATATTGTTCCACCTCTGCTCTTTGGTCTACTGATAGTAAAGCTTTCTCTACTGCTTCTTTATCAACTGATACGGTAAAGAAACCAGCATTTAATAGAGGATCTTCATCTAAAATTTCAAGTTTCGCTACACTCTTATCCGTTGGCTTAGTTGCCGTTATACTTGATATGGTTAAGCCTTCAAGTTTAGTTACACCAAGAGAAAATAGAGCATTAGAAACTTCAACTTTTGCAGAGTTTTTTGCTAGGTCTAGTTGCTTTTTCAAAGTTGCTAGTAAGCGTTGCTGTTCTTTTACATAGTCTATCTTTGCGTCAAGACTTACAAATACTTCTGCTATCTGGTCAGCTTTTACAAAGGAAGAGACTGTTGGAGCTTTTAGGATATTCATAATACTTTGGTTAAACCACTCTTTACTTTGTAGTGTACCAGTGTGAAGTGCTACTAGATCTTGTTCTAGCTGTGAGGGTTGTGTGATTAATGTTTGCATAGTTTTTCTCCTTATGCTGCTAATGCCATCTCTGGCGCTTTAATTGAAGCTATACGCTCAGCTATATCCCAAAGACCTTGGTTTACATCTACATCTTTACCAATAGAGGTAATTTCACGAGATGTAAATCTGCGACCTGTTGTATTATTTACCCCTGGTATATTTCCACGAAGTAGATTTTCTTGGATGACATTGAGAGTGGTGTATAAATCATCTTTGGTGTCTTCATCTCGGTGTGGAATGAGTAAGTCTTTGTAATCCACCTCTAAATATTTCTCGAATCTAAGAGGAAGTGAAGAACGAGCAAATGATTCTTGCTCTATTTGAGAGAGTGTAATAGACTCAAAGGTGTCTATCTTTTGTTGAAGTTGTGGCTTGTAGGATGTTATTTTGTCTATAGCAGTGTGTATGTCGTTGAATCTATCGCCTATGTGTTTTATCTTGTAAGACTCGAAGACTGAGTCTGCTATGACTAGACCGTTTGCACAGACAAATCTGTAGATACCTGCTGATATGGAGAAGGCTGTACTTCTATCGTGTGAATTAAACAGTAGAAGTTCTACTGCATTCTCTTTAGGGTTAAGTAAATCATCGAAGTGGCGAAAGCGGACTAGGTGTTTTTGGTAGCCTTCTTTGTCCTCATCTTTAACGGATGACTGTTGTACTGATGTTGGGTACCAGTTGAGTGATTTAATCTCGTTGATAACATCTATTGTAGATACGAAATGATATTTGTCACTTGCTTCAAAGTGTGGTTCCTCTGTAAAGAGTGCTGGTGCTTGTAATCGTAGTTCTTGGTTTGAAAGTGAAACTTTTGACATGGTATTTCCTTGTCGTTTTTTATGGTGTGTTTAAGAGCCTATAAGACTAAGGGACTAATCTTCATCTAGTGTTTCTTTTATTACTGTTCCAACTGCAATCACAATTGTCAGAATTTTACCTATGGGTGACACTTGAACCCCAGCAGTGTTTGAATAAGCTTTTTAGGCTTTGTGAAGAACCTAAACTCTTGTAGTTTTTTTGGCATGAATGTTCCTATACTTAGATATGCAGATTTTCAAAGTATCTTTGTACTTTGACTATGTTTATAATATGTGGCTGTAAATATTTGGAATTCAATTTAATGGTATTTAGGAGGGTAAGTTACAATTAGCTATATCACAGTAAAATATTATTAGAGCTACTCCAGATCTGGAGTAGCTCTAAAAGTTATTGTTTTTAGATCTATATGACTTCAAGTGATTTTTGTAAAATAGTTTTTAGATTCATGCGTAAATCTTCATTATTTAAAATTTTGATTTCCGGAATCCATTGCTTTACAAATGATAGTATTTCAGATGCATTATAATATTGAAAATCAATTGTTAAAATTAAATCATTTTCTGAAATAACTGAAGCATTTTTTGGAAAATTCCTCTGAGTATAAAGTTTTGCATCACCAGTAATTTCCAGTTCAACACTTTTAGGGTTTCCATCAAACCAAACTGAGTTAAATGTAGCAAAGGTGTCTTCAATTTCTTTTTCTATAGAAGCACTGTTAATGTAATTCTCTCCAGCTAGCAACACGCTATTTATACTGTTAATGTGGTAACTCTTAAGTTTACTTTGTTCTACATCATACGCTAAGAGATACCAAAAGTTAGAGAAGTTGGCTAGTCGGTATGGGTGAACATATACTTGTTTGGATGAACCATCTTTTTTAGTATATAAGAATGAACAACTCTCTTGACTTTTGATAGCTTTGATTAGTTTATAGAGTTCATCTGTATGTGTTATCTCTTCATAGGCTATATCTAAGATAAACATATTTTTATACTCTTTTATTTCAGGTAGGGAAGGATCTATATAGCGGTTCATCTGAGGCATTGCACTATGCTGTAAACTTTTTAGAAAAGCTAGGGAAATGTCGAGATT
>Ga0316207_10004698_pt1 | contig 11712 bp, 11 predicted proteins | sample 6weekpyrite_MG_FD_204943 | JGI IMG/M metagenome (GOLD analysis project Ga0316207, IMG submission 204943) | Microbial mat bacterial communities from mineral coupon in-situ incubated in ocean water Damariscotta River, Maine, United States -... | ecosystem: Environmental > Aquatic > Marine >...
TATCTTTTTATCGCTAGGAAGAAACTTTAACCTGAAAAAAGAAGTTGTTAAATTTTATTTAGGTCGTTTTAAATGTTTGTAAAACACGTAAATAAAGGCTACTGTGAAACCTAGAAGTACCATAAGACCTTGAAGCAACCAAAAGTTCATATTATCCTCTCCCTGTTTTTTATGTATTTTAACATAGCGCCTAATCCTTGCTATACTTTCATTATGAAAAAATATATACTTTTTGATAACGACGGTGTACTGGTCGAGACTGAAAAATGGTATTTTAAAGCGAATGTTGAGATACTAAAGAACATGGATATCCATCTGGAGGAGACACGCTATCTCGATATCATGGTCAAGGGTCAAAGTGCTTTTTTACTGGCCCAAGAGAGAGGGTTTTCACCTGAGGACATCGAAAAAGCCAGAGAGAGACGAAACGAGCTGTATCAGCATTACATCGCTACGGAAGACATTGCGATAAAAGGTGTTCATGATGTCCTTGAGGCTTTAAAATCGAGATGTCGCATGGGCATCGTCACCTCATCTCGCCGTGAGGATTTTGAGCTTATTCACAAAAAACGGGGTATCACCGAGTACATGGACTTTGTCTTGTGCAGCAAAGAGTACAAACGCTCCAAGCCCCACCCCGACCCTTATCTTAAAGGATTAGGTATTTTTAAAGCACAAAAACAGGAGGCCATCATCGTTGAAGACTCTCAACGCGGGCTCTGTTCAGCGGTTAATGCAGGAATTGACTGCGTGATTGTGGATAACCACTTTACGGCTTTGCATGATTTTTCAAAAGCCACACATCGTATCAAAACACTTGATGAACTAAAACGTCTTATCTAATAGATCTCTCCTATAAGGTCTATTCTCTTTGGTATCACAATAAAGTTTTTCCTCTCACGCTAAGCGTTACAGAAAGTAATAGAAAGTTCTGTTAAATATAAACTTGTATTAAAAAGTTTATATTTTATATCCCATATATCAACTTTGTTATATTTTATAGGAAAGTATAGTTTTTAAAGGCCTAATCGTGCTCGATAATATGAACTTTTATAAATTTATGCACAAACAGATTTTAGTCGTCTTAGCCCTTACTATCAGTACGGGGGCAGGCTATATCTACATGGGCTGGTTCTATTCATCCTCTATAATTCCCGAACTTTCATGGTTCTTACTGCTTTTAGCCATCTCCGTTTGGGGTTATAGACTATACAGAATATATCTCAATCGTGATCTCAACATACAAGAAAAAGAGAAGTGGCTCACTGAGCTCAAATATTTTTTATTCATTTACTTCTCTTTATGGACCATTATGTTCATTATCTATACTCAACGCAGTGAGATAGAACTGCACTATATGGCTATTTCTACACAACTTGGCGTCAGCGTCGTCTCCGCAACTATTTTGGCTTCTCAACGGAAGTTGGCCATTATCACACTCCTTTCCTTGATGCTACCCTTAACCCTCTACCTCATACTTGTCGATACCTTTTACAGTTATCTTCTGACATTCTTTTCCCTTGTCTTAAGCTGGGTACTTCTCTATGCTTCAGGCAACACCTACAGCTATCTAGTAAAAAGTCAATATCAGGCATTTCATGACTATCTGACTTCATTAGGGAATAGACGCTATTTTATTGAACTTCTAGAAGATGCGATCACTATCCAAAAACAAGACAAAAAAGAGATCTATCTTCTGCTTATCGATCTGGACCACTTTAAAACGATCAATGACTCTTTGGGACATGATATCGGTGATATTCTTTTACGTGAAGTCGCTTCGCGTATGCATCTACTATGTAAGCAACATAAGAACAGCGTAGCCCGTTTGGGTGGAGATGAGTTTTGTATCTTAAGTCCTTCTTTTGATAGCGAAAACGAATGTCTTGAGACAGCATTGGCATTTGCTAATGAGCTGCTTGATGTGATAAAAGAGAGTTATATTATCGACGGTCACCATCTCTACATCAGCGCAAGTATCGGTGTCAGTATTATCAACAACCCCAATATGCTGGCGAGCACCTTTATCAAAGAAGCAGATATTGCGATGTATGAAGCCAAATCCCAAGGACGTGACGGTGTTATGCTTTTTAGCGATGAGCTCTCTGTTCGAGTTGAACGAAAGCTTGAAATAGAGAGACTTCTGCATTTTGCGCTTGAAGACAAAGAAATATCACTTCGTTATCAGCCCCAGATGAATACGGAGGGTAAGGTTATCGGTTGTGAGGTTCTTGTAAGGTGGCATAATGAGCAACTAGGACATGTCGGACCGGATGAATTTATTCCTATCTCGGAGCAGACAGGTCTGATTATTGAACTGGGTTCGTATATCTTGGAAGAGTCCTTTAAGACCTTAAAAGACTGGGATGAAAAAGGTATCAAACTCGAACAACTTTCTGTTAATATCAGTATGCGACAGCTTTTTCATCATACCTTTGTTGATGATGTTAAAAAACTGTGCGAGACTTATCTAAATGAAGAACTTTGTACAAAGATCATCTTTGAGATGACAGAGACCAGCATGGCAGAAGATATTAGCCAGCTTATTGAAAACATGCGTAAATTGGAAGAGTGCGGTATCCGTTTTTCAATGGATGACTTTGGAACAGGGTATTCATCCCTTAGTTATCTTCGCCATCTACCTATTGATGAACTCAAAATTGATAAATCCTTTATCTCTGAATTGGGAAAAGCAGGTCAAGACGGCAGTATCGTCAAGACCATTCTCGATATCGCTAAAAACCTAAAATTAAATATTGTTGCCGAAGGTGTTGAGAATCTGGAACAAAAAGAGTTCCTCATTGAAAACAAGTGTGACATCTTGCAAGGCTTTTATTTTGAAAGACCTATGCTTAAAAAAGATTTTGAAACCTTTAGTACAAAGTAGAGGTTTTTAGACCGACTTATTGTCCAAACCACTCAAGCTGTTCTCGAAGCTTAACCACTTCACCGACAATGATCAACGCAGGTCGAGGAAGATCTCTGCTTTTTTCTACAATGTCGTGCAAGTCTCCGACAACCACTTTTTGTTCGGGTGTCGTTCCTCTTGAGATAACTGCGCAGGGGTACTCGTTTGGTTTACCGATTTCAAGAAGCTTTTGTGTGATATGTTCTAGATTATGTAGACCCATCAAAAAGATCAGTGTTTCATCAGACTTCAAGCTTTCCCATGGGATCTGAGAAGTTTTTTTATGTGCGGACTCATGTCCGGTCACCACCCTAAAGGAGACGGAAACACCTCGATGTGTCACCGGTATTCCCGCATACGCAGGCACCGAGATGGCAGAGCTCACTCCCGGAATAATCTCAAAAGAGATATTTCGCTCAGCTAAGAAGATTCCCTCCTCTCCACCGCGTCCAAAGACAAAAGGATCTCCTCCTTTTAGGCGTACTATCGTCTCATATTTTAAAGCATTTTGGTAGATAAGCTCATTGATCTCATCTTGAGGTATGATATGATGTCCGGCTTCCTTACCTACATAGACAAATTTACAGCCGTTTTTTGCCTCATGCAAGATATCTGGGTTGGCTAAATTATCGTAGATAATGACATCCGCTGTTTGGATAACGCGCAAGGCTTTCACTGTTAACAGATCCATATCTCCCGGTCCAGCTCCTGTCAAATATACCTTAGTCATCTTTTATTCCGCTCCAGTTTTTCATATAGTCTTGTGCTTTTTTATCAAGCATCTTCATGCGCTCTTTTCCTTTTGGCAGAGCAATACGCAGAGCTTTCATCTCTTTTAAAAACTCTGAGATATTCGAGGGAATCAGGTTTCGTAGATATCGTTTTAGATGTTTGGCCAATGCAGGAGAGGCACCTGAAGTCGAGATGGCGATAGTCAGATCATCTTTTTTCAGATAAGAAGGAAAGATAAAGTCACAATACTCAACCGAATCAACTGCATTACACAGACAATTATACTGCTTGGATTCTTCAAAGATTCTAGCTTGCAACGCCATATCATCCACTGCGATGATGACTATAGCAAAGTCTTTGATATCACCCTCTTCGTACGCTCGTGTTTCATAAGAGAGGTCTTCGTGTTTAATCATTCTCAAGACTTCTTCGGAGTATTCCAGTGCGATCAGCTGAATATCCTTTGTAAAGTCAAGCAGGCGTTCCAGCTTTTCACCGGCAATGTTTCCCCCGCCTATAAGCAACACTTTCTTATGATCAAGCTTTATAAAAGCGGGAAAATACCCCATCTCTTTCCTTTACTAATTCTAAGTGACATACTAGCATAGGGATGTTAGAATTCTCTAAAATTCAAGCTTATAATATAAGCATTAGGCAAGTTCAATGGCAAAAATAGGGATAATCGGATGTGGCTGGCTGGGAAAGCCTCTGGCTAAAGTGCTAGATATCAAACATCAGGTAGAATGTTTTTCTCGGAAAACTCAAGAGGACAATGATCTTTCTTACGTTCTCAACCCTCCAAGTGAAGATACTTTTTGGGAGCAGGATATCTTTATCTTCTCTATTTCAACCCGGGATAATTACCTGCAAACCCTGCACGACTTAATATCCAACTGTTCCCAAAGTGCTTCCATCATCTTAATGTCTTCAACTTCTGTTTACAAAGAACATGATGCACTCGTTGATGAAAAGACTATTATCAAAGAGAAGAGTCTTCAAAAACAAGCCGAAGAGCTTGTTCTTTCTTTGCGAGATAGTGTTCTTATTCTGCGTCTTGGCGGTTTGATGGGAGATGACCGTATCTCGGGAAAATGGAAATCGACCTCAGCGTTTACAGATGGACCCGTCAACTATATTCATAAAGACGATGTTATTGCTATTGTTATCAAGATGATAGATAAAAATATTGTTAACGGGATTTATAACCTTGTTTCGCCCGAGCACCCTTTTCGCTCTCTTGTCCATATAAAAAACAGCAAAGACCTTGGTTTTGATTTAGGAGACTTTGAAGGCAAGACACAACGAATCGTCTCTTCAGATAAACTACTTAAAACACTAGACTACACTTTTTTGCATCCTGACCCCCTTGAGTTTTGGACTTAGCTATAATTCTCTCTTTAATCAAGGAACTTTCATGTATAAACTTTCCCTCATATTTTTACTTTTCACTCTGCCCTTGCTTCCTTCTACAGCCTATTTTGCAATCCCCTTATGGGCTTGGGTCTCTGTAGGTATTAGTATCTTATATGCCCTAACACTCATTCTTGCCGTCGAAAAAGAGTGGAATGACGGAAGTTCTGATGAATAAGGCTTTGTTAGATACCCAAGGTACCATTTTTTTAATAGTTTATCTCGTCTCACTCATCGGCGTGGGTATTGTCGGTCTCTTACGCTCAAAAGAGAAGTCCATGCAGGACTTTTATCTTGGGGGTGCAGGTTTTGGTGTGGGCATCTTGTTCTTGACCATGTACGCCACACAATACAGCGGAAACTCTCTAATCGGTTTCGCCGGTTCAGCTTACCGAAACGGCTGGTTTTTTCTTGTCTCCGTTACCTTTATGATTGCTATCGTCGGCGGGTATATGCTCTATGCCCCCAAGCTCTATCTGCTCTCTAAAAAGCATCGTTTTATCACTATCGGCGATTATATCCGCCATCGGTATGAGCACCGATTTTTGACCAATATCATCGTTACTATCGGTATCTTAGCCTTATCAAATTATATGCTGACCAACCTCAAAGCCATTGGTTATATCTTGAACTATGTCACGGGTGGAAGTATCGGTTTTGCTGAGGGTATCATTGCCATGGCTATTATCATGGTAATCTATGAGACTCTGGGAGGAATGCGTTCAGTGGCCTGGACAGATGCCATTCAGGGTGTCTTGCTTCTTGCCGGTGTACTCATCATCTTTACTGTCATCTGGATACAGTACGGCTCTCTCGCTTCTAATGAAGAACTGCTCTTGCAGGTAAAATCTGATTTTTTTCGTACACCGCTTCTCGAAGACAAGGTACGCTGGCTGAGTATCTTGATCATGATCTTTTTTGGTATCTCCGTCTACCCTCAAGCCATCCAACGGATCTACGCGGCAAAAGACACAAAGACACTCAAGCGCTCTTTTCAGCTGATGACGGTCATGCCCTTATTAACGACCCTGCCGCTTATCATTATTGCCATTATAGGAGCGGCTCATTTTCCCGACTTGGACAAGGCTTCCTCTGAGCAGATCATCTTACTGATGCTCTCCAAACTGACCCATATAGAAGGGATGTCATATGTCATTACTCTATTTATTGCCGCCGCAGTAGCTGCGATTATGTCCACCGTCGACTCCGCTATGCTGGCTATCGCTTCACTCTTTACCCAAGACATCTATCATCAACATAATCCCGATGCTTCACAAAAAAAACTTACCCTTATCGGTAAACTCTTCTCATGGCTGCTCATGGCTATCATGGTCTACCTTGCCATTCATCTGCCTTCAACTATCTGGTGGCTTATACAGATCAAACTGGAGATACTATGCCAGATCGCTCCGGCCGTTATGCTCGGCGTACATTTCAAGAATATACGCTCAACTTCTATTTTATACGGTCTGCTTTTAGGCATAGGTTTTACCCTTGTCTTTTTACTCTCCCCTCTGCCTAATAAACCCCTTGGTTTCCATGCCGGTGTCTTAGGTCTGGCTTTGAATGCTCTTTTTGTCTATCTGCATCATAAGTTCTTCTCACAACTCAAAGCATAAATAAGAACAACAAATCCTTATTTTCTTGAGAATTAATAATAGATAGCTTCTCGAAGAGTTTATAAGTTGCTAGAAGAAAATATATTAGAGCATGATATAATCCTTCAGCTTTTTCTCTAGATTGAAAAACATCTATTATGAGAGAGAATATTCCAGTTAAAATTTTTATATAAGCTTAAATAGGAAAACAATGAAAAAAATAGTATTGTTAATATTACTAGCGGTCGTGAATGTTATGGCAATAAGTGCCTATCAAACATCTTACGATTGCAACAAAGTAAAAAAAGGTTCCACCGAATGGACAATTTGCAATGATGGTTCTCTTGCTAATTGGGATAATTTTTTAGCACGAACATATAACTTTGCACGTGAAAAAGAAACTAATACAAAAAAACTTCGACAAGAACAGCTAGTATGGCTCAAAAAGCGTAATCAATGTAAAAACAATAAAAGATGTATAGAAGATAGTTACACAGATAGAATACAAACATTGATAGATACTTATGTAGAGCAGCAAACAGTCTCAGATGATTATATCTATGAACTGGTCAAGAAGTACCCTATAAAAGATTGTTCAAAGATCAAAGTGTATACAAGAATTTCAAAAGAGATGATAGCCGGAGACCGAAGCAGTGCTGTTCATACCAATGTGTTTAACAAAGAAGGAACCGACAAAAAAATACAAGAGTGTAGATATATAAAAGAGCATATATGGAATCAAGAAGCTTTTAAAAACATTGAAGTCATCCAACCTGCTATACGTGCAAAGTTTTTTAAAGATGAAAGATATCAAAAGTTTTTAAAAGCATCTATAAAAAAATCACCTAACCTAAAGGTTGACCTAAAATATGGAAGTTTTAGACACCATGGTGGTAGAGAAGAGTTCTGGTACGAGAGTGAGCAAAAAAAGATCAAAGATGCTTTAGAACAGGATAAATTATTCAAAGCTAGGGGCTTTGGCTCATTTAATAGAATCAATCAAAATATTTGCGATATTCGAGTTTATCAAGGTGAATTTGATGGAGATAGCAATAATGGAGATGAAACATTGGTCTTTAGTGGGATGGTCGCTGACCCTAGACGCGGTTTCTTTCTTAATGATTCATACATGAAGATATATAACTTCCTAGATAAAGAAGTGAAATTCACACCATTTTATGAACCTGAAAAAAATGGAAAACTAAAGAACACACTCCTTGGTACAACATATACATGTCTAAATCAAGAAACTCCTTTTAAGGCGAAGACCAAAAACTATATAGCTCATAAAACAGTTTTTTTATCATATGTAAAAGAATTACAAAATATTATAATATTTGCTAGCGAATGGAGGTCGGGTGGTATAACAATCAGGCTGTACAATTTAAAAAAGAATGTATTTTTCAAACTACCAATAGATAAAACAGGGGAAGCGAGATGAGTTATAACTTTTATTACAGAATCCTATAACTCTTTAATAATCAATACTCATGTATATTTTAATGGATTCTAATACGCTTTAAAATTCAAAGAGATGCCTTCACTCTTTCTTCATTTTTTAACTTAACATACATCTTAATATAAGATAAATCTATATAAGACCATAATTGTCTTATATAGATTAAGGAGGCCTCTCATGTCTGCAGAAGTTGATAATATCATTGCACAGGAATACACCCTTGGTTTTGAGACAGATATACAGACTGAACAGGCACCTCTGGGTCTTAATGAAGACATTATTAAATTTATCTCTGCAAAGAAAGAAGAACCCCAATGGATGCTGGAGTGGAGACTGAAGGCTTATCAAAAATGGCTTAAGATGGATGAACCTGTCTGGGCACATGTACATTATCCTCCCATTGATTACCAGAGTATCTCCTACTACTCTGCCCCAAAACAGAACATCTCTTCGCTTGATGAAGTCGATCCTCAGATTCTTGAGACCTACAGACGCTTAGGGATTCCCATTGAAGAACAAAAGATACTTGCCGGAGTAGCGGTAGATGCCGTCTTTGACTCTGTCTCTGTCAAAACGACCTTTAGTGAGAAGCTTTTGGAGTTGGGTATTATCTTCTGTTCTATCTCTGAAGCGATAAAAGAACATCCTGAACTTGTACAAAAATATATGGCCTCGGTCGTTCCTATGGGGGACAACTATTTTGCCTGCTTAAATGCAGCCGTCTTTACTGACGGTACCTTTGCCTATATCCCTAAAAATGTCAAATGTCCCATGGAACTCTCCACCTACTTTCGTATCAATGCACTGAACTCCGGTCAGTTTGAACGCACACTTATCATCGCTGATGAGGGTTCATACGTCTCTTATAACGAGGGGTGTTCTGCGCCTATGCGAGATGAGAACCAACTGCATGCCGCCGTTGTCGAGTTGATAACGCTAAAAGATGCAGAGATTAAGTACTCGACCATTCAAAATTGGTACCCCGGAGACAAGGACGGAAAAGGCGGTATCTACAACTTCGTGACAAAAAGAGGAAAATGTCTGGGAGATAACTCCAAAATATCGTGGACTCAGGTCGAAACGGGTGCTGCCATCACATGGAAATACCCTTCATGTATCCTGTTGGGAGAACACAGCCGAGGTGAGTTCTACTCCGTCGCCATCACCTCACTCGCCCAACAAGCCGACACCGGATCAAAGATGATTCATCTGGGTAAAAACAGCTCTTCGACCATCATCTCCAAAGGTATCTCTGCGATGAAGGGGAGCAACGCTTACAGAGGGCTTGTCAAGATACGGCCTCAAGCTTCACATGCCCGTAATTTCACCCAATGTGATTCGCTTTTGATCGGGAGCCAATGTGCAGCGCACACCTACCCCTACATCGATATTAAGAACCCGTCAGCTCAAGTCGAACATGAGGCAACCACATCCAAGATCTCAGATGAACAGCTTTTTTATGCCCAGTCGCGAGGCCTTAGTGAGGAGCAGGCAATCTCACTCATCGTCAACGGTTTTTGCAAAGAGGTACTCAATCAACTGCCCATGGAATTTGCCGTCGAGGCAAGAGCCCTGCTCAGTCTGACTTTAGAAGGGAGTGTAGGATAATGTTAACCATTAAAAATTTAGATGTTGAAATAGCAGGAAAAGAGGTGATTAAGGACTTAGACCTTGATATTAAAGAGGGTGAAGTCCATGTTATCATGGGGCTTAACGGTACAGGAAAGTCGACTTTGCTTAAGGCCATAGCCGGATCATATGAGACTAAGACTAAAGGGAATATCGAGTATCTAGGCGAAGATATTCTTGGCCTCAATGCTAATGAGAGAGCGACCAAGGGTATCTTTATGAGTTTTCAAAATCCCATTGAGATCCCCGGAGTCAATACCGTCTACTTTTTACGTACAGCACTCAACGAGCAGAGAAAATCCAGAGGCGAAGAGCCCCTCAGTTCCCCTGACTTTATGAAACAGCTTCAAGAAAAGATGGCCTTCTTGGAGATAGATAAAAATATATTACAGCGTTCACTCAATGTCGGATTTTCAGGCGGTGAAAAGAAAAAAAGTGAAATCCTGCAGATGATGATGCTCTCTCCTAAGCTCATCTTACTCGATGAGATCGACTCAGGTCTGGACATTGATGCACTCAAAAGTGTGGCAAAGGGTATAAATGCCCTAAGAACCCCACAAACTTCTTTGATCATCATAACCCACTATAACCGTCTTCTTGAATATGTAAAACCGGACTTTGTCCATATTTTGGACAGTCAGAAAATCGTTAAACGAGGGGATGCTTCTTTAGCTAAAGAGCTTGAGGAAAAAGGATATGAAGATGTCTTATCTTCTTAGTGAATTACTCCTTAATGCGTCCAATATGGATCATATTCCAAACAAAAAAGAAGAGAAGTGGCGTTTTTCACCCATAAAAGACTATCTTGAAAGAAGCTATAACAAGCCCACCTTCAGTTCCCCAGAAGTTTCAATTACACCTGAGCAGGAGCACTGGGTGTCTCTTCAAGACGGGAAAGTAGTAGACTCATATCTTCCCCCCGGCGTGCATGTGAAACACGGGCTATCAAGCCTTGAATTGAACTTTTTTGAAGATATTGACCTGTATCTCTATCATCACTATACGCAACAAAGTTTTGTCGACTCCAGTTTAAACATTATAATACAAGAGGGAGTGAAAGTCAGTATATATCACGATTATTCAGGAGGTAAAGAAGGCTTTATCCTCCACTCTTCGCATATCAAGCTTGAACCCAAAGGCTGTCTTTCTCAGACACAGAATCAAACGCTCTGTGCTGAAGCTGTATTTATTTTTGAAACTAAGGTCCATGCCGGTAAGAGTAGCTCTTTTAAAAACTTTTCTCTGCACAAAGAGGGAGAATATCTTCATAATATTTTTCATACCGATCTACATTATCAAAGCGAAGCAGAAATCACTTCCTTACTGCTTAGTCAGAATACACAAAAATATATATTTTCTTGTGATGTCGAACACTTAGCCAGCAGATCAAAAAGTCAGATACTTTCCAAGCAGGTTGTTAGAGATAAAAGCGTATGTGTTTTTGATGCCAATACAAAAATCAGTAAAGATACAAAAGCCACACAAGCGAAACAGAGCAGTCATGCCCTGCTTTTAGATGACTCAGCCCAAGTCCATGCAAAACCCCATCTAGAAATTTATTCTGATGACCTTTCTGCTTCCCACGGCTGTACCGTTGGAGAGTTAGACCAAGAGGCTATCGCCTATCTACGTTCACGAGGACTCAGTGAGCAAAAGGCAAAAGAGATACTTATCTCTGCTTTTATCCATGATACACTTGAAAGTATGGAGAACATTACACACAAAGAGCGTGTTATGGATCTACTTGGAGGATATGATGAATAGAGAGGACTTTCCTTTTTTTCAGCATCAAGATATCATCTACCTTGATAATGCGGCCACAACACAAAAGCCCCAGATTGTGCTGGACAAGATGAATGATTACTATACCCAGTATTGCTCAAATACGCATAGAGGTTCACATGACCTGGGCAATAAGGCAACACAAGAATATGAAGATGCCCGTTTGTGTGTTGCCAACTTTCTTGGTGCTGATG
>Ga0316207_10004699_pt1 | contig 11711 bp, 8 predicted proteins | sample 6weekpyrite_MG_FD_204943 | JGI IMG/M metagenome (GOLD analysis project Ga0316207, IMG submission 204943) | Microbial mat bacterial communities from mineral coupon in-situ incubated in ocean water Damariscotta River, Maine, United States -... | ecosystem: Environmental > Aquatic > Marine >...
GTTTGGTATCATCACCTAATTGACGACACCGAGGGGCCTACCCTCATCACTAATACAACATGGTGTTACAGCTTCCAGCTGTTCTACCTTCTTGGCACACCGACAGTTACCTTGACACACTCCGATCCTTTCAATTCTTTTATCGCCTCAAGACGCTCAAATATAATATCAACTGGTCCTATATCACCGAGTACAACGCTCTGGATAGCATATTCAATCAATCTCGTGCTCTAACCCGCATAGCCAACCACATTAATAATCAGATCAACGTCATCCGTAACCAGTAAACCAGTAGTGCAACCGCCAACAAAAGCGACCTCACTAAGCAACTCTTCACCAAGCGCGTGTGCCACTATCTCGATCATTCTTTTTAATTGATCAAAGCCCTAGTCATCACTAAACAATTTCTGTTCTAACAGATCAGCTGCCTAAATTAGCCTCGCGTGAATTCCCAAGGCGGATCGCATCGACAAGTGCCAAATACTCATAGAGGGATTCATCATCGATTACTGCCCTTGGCACTAATTTAAAAAGAGGCTGAATCGCCTGCCCTTTTTCATGACCTGTTTTAACCCACTTTATAAACCTAACCGCCTCAGAGCGTCCTTTGTCCTGGGACCAAGGACAGTTATGGCTAATATTCAACTGATTTCAACCAAAGATAAAAGAAATAATTGAGCATCTAAGGTATAAATAGAATTTAATACAATAAATTAGGGCTAATCTCGCTAAAAAAAGATGCCGGATTACCCCTAGCCTTTATAGTGTTTCGATTCGCTTCCTGCATCCAACACACCAGAAAATTCACCCATCTTTGTTCAATAAAGGACTAACGCAACCTTTGTTCCGCCATACCGACGGATAGTAAATCTGTCGTTTTGCTTTGGATACTGACAGCCTCACCGGAATAAGAAGTATTAAATGTCAATTGCTCAATATGAAGATTGCGTTTTCAAATGGTATTGATCGATCCAAAAGATTTTTGATGCTAAATTTTATTTTCATTGCTACAACATCCCCTATTAAGTACTGTATTCGATATGGCGCTAACCAATAAATTCTAATTTTGCGTATATCAAAAACGAAACATTGGTATTAACTATGACAGCACTATTAACACGTAAATCAATTGCTCGATTCAAAACGGGTCATCCTGCTCTACCAATCCCAATTGTTCTAAAATTCCTTGTAATATTTCCAAGTCATTATGATAGTCAATCACAACCTTTCCGTTAACTAAGCGGACGGATGAACCAAGAAATTGCGATAAGGTTTGTTCAATTTGTCGAATATTTGCATCGGATGAATATTCCATTTGCTTGCTATTAAATTCCGATGTCGCTGTTTCTTTTTTCTTTGTTTTGATTGGCGAAACGATTTCTCGAATACGTTTTTCCAGCTCACGAACAGACAAGTTATTTAACATCACATCTTTTGCAAATGAGATTTGATTATTTTTGTTAGGCAACGTTATGAGTGCTCGCCCTGCCCCACTGCTCAATTTGCCTTGTTTAATCCAGTTACGAATTTCGATCGGCAGTTTTAATAAGCGTAATTGATTGGAAACATCACTGCGTTTGCGGCCCATTTGCCTGGCAAGTTTTGCAATGTTGAGTAATGGATTTTCATTTAATACACTGCGTATTAAAAACCCCTCTTCTATTACATCCAATGCTTGCTCCTGTTGTAAGGAGTTGATCAAAGCTAAATTTAGGTTTGCTACCTTTTCCGGCTTATTCTGAATTATCACGGGAAGTTTTTGTGTTTGAAATTCTGATTCTTGTGCCAGCAACCAGGTTTTAAATCCCGCAAATATTAAATAATGCTCGTGCTCACCTACCTTGGGATTTGGATAAGCAAACACTGGATTGGAAAAACCATCCTTTCTGACAAGATGTCGATCAAGATCTGAAATACAAACGTCCCGTATCAACGAAGACCTTTGGGGTTTGAGCAAATCAAAATCGAGATATAAAAACTTCATAAAAGCGTTACACGTGAAACGGTTGATAGGGATAGCGAAATAGTTTTGTAGTCGTCTATAACAGCATAGCACACATTTATTCAATATAATCAATAATCTAGAAATCTGTGCTTGTTATGTTTAAAAAAATTTCCTTGCATTGTTATCTACAAATAAATCTTTTGTATTGCTGACAATTAAGAGCGACACAACCAGTTTTTATCAATGCTTAATTCGAAAAAATCCATCACCTGGTGGCTAAACATATAAAACAGTATTAAATAATATACTGTTTAACATAATAATTTTTTGTTAAAACTATTACTGAATATACAAAACAATGGATATATCAATCCATAGCAAAACAATGAGACTAATTCGTCGTTAAATTTTTAATGAGCGTCGATTTTTAATAAACCGAGATGTTGGAATTTAATCAGGACAATTGAAAAAGATTTACTGGATAATTCAATTGCTTTGAAACGAGAAATTTTATATTCGACCCCCTTCCCTCCTGTATATGTCCACATTTGCTTGGATATGGCTTCGATTTTATATTGATGAAGAAATTCTTTTTTAAGTCTCAATAAGTTTGAAATTGAATAACTCAAATATTCATTTACGAATCCACTAAGTTGTTTTTCGAAAATAACAAAAACACTTCAATCATTCGTGTTTTCAACTTATATTCTCGATAAGCCTTGTTAGTAAACTAAGTGCTGAAATAATTTGTCTATTGATTTTAGATTTACATTCAAATTGAAATCATATTTTGGATGTGATCGACTTGACGCGTATAAATGACTTTCATGATTATGTTAAAATTCAAAATGTTAATTTTCATCTTATTTTCTAGTATTGGTGTCTTGAAGAGCTGTTATGTTGTAATGCAGCAAATGAAAAGACCAGGTATTTTATAAATTAAAAAAACTGTAGTTGTGATTGTTTTACGTGGTTAAGAAAATGACGTTTCCTTTTTTAAAAGCTAGTTATATTTTCTCGTGTATCTTTTAAATAATGATCCTATCTAGCCCACAAAAAATATAAATCAATCATAAAAACTCGAATCTCTAATTCATATAATAATCTCTACTCCACATTTGTTTTCAAACACAAATTTACATTTACATATATAAAACTAATCTTTTTGACTTTTTGCACAAGGCTATGAGAGGGCAGGGGATTACGTAATGGAAAGATCATCCGCGATCAAAATTCATATACTATGCTTGCAAAAACACAATAGGACTCTATAAAAAAATTTACACGTCTTCAATTGAACAACAAACACGATTTATTTGCGTTTATTTAAAAATATTGCAGTTAAGGTTCAATGCCGTGTTTGAGACAAATTTAATTAAATGCATCAAAGGGAGTCTTCAGAATTTGTCCGAATTTTTGCTGTAAAACTTATTTCTCGAAAACTATTTTATTAATGCGTTATTTAAATAAGAACGATTAAATTTGAATTGATAATGCATGATACAGACATTTAGATTTGAGTAACCAATCTCCATTAATCCATTGTTAGGTACTAATCTTCATCCTCATATTTAGACCATAATCCGTTTGTATAATATTTTGCCCTACAGTCATCTTTGAATAATCCTAGATAAATCAGTTGAATCACGATTTCTAGCACAAGCTCTTGTTTCCATAGCACTTATAAAAAATGCCCACTTAACCGAATGGGTGAAGCTAAGATTTTTTACAAGCACTCTGAAAACAATATCTTGCACTATAAATTCGCTCTCAACTGATTTTTCTAGGATAGTGATAAAAATAAACTCGACAATTCCTCCGCTTCATTTTTTGTCATTACTTCCAAGCGATTTGCCAAATTTTTCCATAAAAGGTGTTTAAGTATTTTCTGCGCCACATTAGCATCAACTTTGAAAAGGCTGCTTTCGTCAATCACTTTAAATCCAAAGGTAGACAGTATTTCTGGAATTGAGTAATTCCAATTATGTTCGAAACCAATCTTGAGCTTTCCAGCCTTTCGTTTTTCTATAAGTTTTAACAGATTCATCATTTTTTTTATTTCCAACGATAAAATAATACAAAAATCATCATAGTTGATGATGAACTGTGGGGATAGAAGGGGAGTTATGGAAAAGGGCAGTCCGGTGCACCGGACTCAGTTAAAGTAATTTATTAATAATGATTGATATCTAATTGTTTTTATTTTAAATATGTTTTAATAGAGTTAAATATGCCTTCAATACTTCGGTCCCCGACATAGTCTTTTGAAACCCTGACACGAACATCGCCTTTGATATCTCGCTTAACTTCTAAACATATTCCTGATTTGGTTCGGTAAACCAATGGCGCTTCCACGGTTTTTGGCGCAGTTTTGGTATTTTCCGTTAGCTTGCGCTGTAGGTTACCCGAGTGTATTTCGCCTTTTATGATAGCGGGGGCAATGGATTTGAGTTTTACTTTAAATCCAGGTAAGTCTTTCAGTTTATTTAATTTTAACGCTGTGGCGATAGAGACATGGTTAAAATTAGAAATCTCCTCACTGATAAATGTTGGCAATCGATTAAAAATAAAGAGATCCGAAATCGCACTTTTACTTAAACCCACTTTATTGGCCAAATCAGATTGATCACTATAAATTCCCGATTCAATTAACCCTTTGTAGGATTTACAACGGGCGTATTCGCTTATGTTTTCTCGGCGTAAATTTTCAGAGATCATTCTATCTGCTGCTTCACGATCGTTTAGATTTTCCATTCGAGCGAGCAGATTAATTCCCAGCTTTTGGCAAGCATGCCAGCGGCGAATACCAAACACGATTTCATATTTTACGGTAGCATCAGAATAGGGTAGGGGACGTAAAAGCGCGGGCTGTTGTTGTCCTTCTTCTTCAAGACTTTTAATCAAACTCCCTAAATCACCCAAGTCTGTTTCCAATCTATCGGAGAATTCCCAAGGGATACATTCATGCGTTGGAATACTGAATATTTCACCGCTTTTGATCATGCTCCCGCTATTCTTACTATCGATACTCGAATCTGATACTGGATTCGATGATTGGAATTCCTGGTTTTTTGTTGCGGTTTGTATATCGTTATTATCTTCCGCTTGCACTTTACTTTCTTTAGTTTGTGGCGCGCTTTCGGTTTTTACTTCGGGCGTTTTTCTTTCTGATTTTGTGTCTTGTTTTTTTGACGACGCCAATACCAGTTCCAGTGCAGACATTGCACCACTTCTTCGTTTGGTTTTTCCTTGGGATTCTTCCTTAGGCATTCAACAACTCCTTTGCCTCGACTTTATTGTTTTGTGTGGACAGATTTACTTGATTCAACTCTTGGGCTTGTCGTTCCCACAGCTGATAAACCAACTCCAGGATTTCATCATTCGCTAAATTTAAGTGTTCTAAGGCACGGCGATAGGTTTCTTTACTGCCACGGGGTTTTACCGTTTCGTAGACAGTTGCAAAATCCGAAGTGGCTTTTTTAATTTCTTCTGATTGGACCATGACATTGTCTAGCAAATGATCTTTGAACGTAAATTGTAACAAGGAAAGAATTTTCTGATCCTCTTTGTTGCCAGTAAATCGTGACACCATAATGCGAAAAATATCCACTGGGTTTTCGTAAGAAGAGCTTTTACGTAGCTCCTTAAACGTATCGATAAACTGCACAGCTGACTGGTAATCCAGCAGCGATGGTGTGATGGGAATGATCAATCCATTTAGCGCTTTAAGCGCTGATAGCGTTAGCATGCCAAGGTTTGGTGGGAAATCGATAATAATTAAATCATATTCATTGTTCAATGTATCAATTGCTTTACTCAACCGATCAATGGGTAATACATCAAAGTCGGTGTTTTGCGAACGGTACTGGTCGGTGTAAAGACTGAGTTCCGTACCTTGAAGCGCAATGGAACTCCGAACCAAATCAATTCCGGTGAAATAGGTCGGTTTAATGCTATCGCGAAGTGGGGCACCATCAACCAAAACGGGATCCAATGTTCCTTCACCGTTGATGGCCTCTTCGGGTAAAAAACCAAATAAAAAAGATAAACTGGCCTGCGGATCAAGATCAATTAACAAGGTTTTATGACCTTTCAAGGCAGCTCTTTGAGCAAGATGAATCGCCGATGTTGTTTTTGTACAACCCCCTTTGAAAATCCCCAAGCCAAGAATCGTTGAGGGAACATTGGCAGAGCGATTAATGCCACATTCCAACTTATCACGAATAAAATTAATTCGTTCCAAAGAGTAATATCGTCTTCCCGTTGTTTCATCCACCAACGGTGGACCGAGCAATTTATTTTCACCTTCGTTTTGTTGAATGTAGGTAGAGGAACGGCCGATCAGGTTTGCAGCTTCACTGATCTTCCAGGTACGCAGGACTTTTTCATTATTGGGGGATACAATTTCGTCTTTTAATTTTTCGAGTAAATCATATGCTAAATCTACGAATTCATTTAGTTCGGATTCGGGATCTTGTAAGCCCAATTGCTTGTTCATAACTTTCCTTGTTGTTTGAAGTATTTTTAATAATAGTCACCTTTACTGACAACAGCAAATTATTTTAAAACTATTTCATTTTCTTCAAACAACAACCGGTAAACAAGTCACATTGGAAAATTATTTAATCATTCATGATTAATACAAAAACAATTCGTTTATTTTTTAAAACAAATTTGATGAAATCGAAGTGAGAAAAATGCGAGCCGATTTTTTTATCCGAATTTGTTTACAGGTAGAAATTTTTTTTTGTGTTTATCATAATCACTTTCTCTGAATGCGTGTGAGTTTCGAATTACTCTTGGAATTCCAAATTTGGGATTCAGTAATGACAATCGATAACATGAAGTACCATGCTTTCCTGTAAATGTCCTCCTTTAAGAAAATACCAGCGAACCTTTCTCTAACAATTTGATTTTTACAGTATTGTGGAATGTGGACATACACAGGAACAACAACATCCGTACTACTATTTAATAATGTTTATATACTTTACGCTCTATAACCCGTTGTTTTTTCTTACTTATTCAGCCATTACGTGGACGGTAACAGGACTAAATGCGGACAACTACAGGATCTAATGTGGACGTTTGCATGTGTAATGTGGTCATTTGCGGGTAGTAATGTGGACAAGAGCGGGCTGGTGTATGGGGTTTGTTGGTACTCACTTATGGCTAACGTGTATTCGATTTCCCCTTTTTTATCCATTTTTTCTCCCTATTAATTCGTTTAAATATAACAAGTCCTTGTTATTTATATTATTTGGGTGGATTTGGCATCTAATAACGTGGACATTTGCAGGGACGGATTCAGTTAAAGGGGACATTTACAGGCAGATGTTTTTTTATAATGTGGTCGTCTACAGGAAATGGTTTTTACGAGGACATTTACAGGAAATCGAGTTGGCTTACGTGGACGTCTACAGGAGCGAGTTGTCTATGTAGGCATTTACAGGGAGTGGGTTTTTAAAAAACAGATTGATTATCTGAGCGACTATTAGAAGCCATTGTATTTCAATTAGGGAATATTACCCGAAATAAACATTAGACTTTTCCTTTTTTTTGCGGTACTGTTTTTGTTGAGACCTGCAAGGAAGCGAGTCATCAAACTCTTCAATGTTTTTATTTTTACTCGAACAAGCGAAAAGATTGTGATCCCGCCAATTTGTATGCAAACGTGTACAGTGCCCCGTTATTTTTAATGTGTTTCATCCTGTAAACGTCCTCGCGATAATTCTGGATATGTGGACAAAGTGCTACTAGACTTGTCCCTAATTTAAAAAGGAGCGGTTATTCATGAACATGGTTGTTGAGCGCGAAGTTGTTTTTAAAAAACATATTGGCGCTATTCATATTAATAATCGCTTGTCTTTTTTGCAGCGTAAAATGTCAAATGTCTTATTAGCGAATGCAATTGATGAACTGAAAACAAAAGCGGTTCACGAGATCACCCTGGCAGAGATCAGCAAAGCTGTGGGATATGACTCGAGAGATACCAAATTGTTGTGTTCTCATCTACGTACCTTAGCAACGACAGCTATCGAATGGAATTTGTTGGATAGCAGTGGTGTGCAAGAGTGGGGGATTGTTTCAACCATCTCTGGTGCCAAGGTGAGTAATGGTACGGTTTATTATTCTTACAGTGAAATTTTAAAAGAAAAACTTTGTGATCCGGCTATGTATGCCAGATTAAGTTTGAGTGTTCAACGTAATTTTAACAGTGGTTACGCACTTGCACTTTACGAAAACTGTGTTCGTTACAAATCCATCAAACATACTGGCTGGTGGGATATATTATTATTTCGAAAATTAATGGGTGTGAAAGAAACCGGTTACGAAGACATTCGAGATTTAAAAAAACGTGTTATTAACCCAGCGGTAAAAGAAATTAATGATTGCTCTGATATATATGTGGAAGCAGAATATCGGCGGGAGAAGCGAAAAATTGCCGCCATTCGATTTGTTATTCAGGATAATAATCAAACCCATTTCGATTTTTTTGGCGAACAAAAAAGTGAAAAACAAGCCTTAAAGCAAGAGTTAAAAGATCGGTTTGGATTTAGTGACGCAGATATTAAGTCTGTTGTTGATATGCATGACGAAGTATACATCCGTGATTGCTTAGATTATGTTGCGGAAAAAGTGAAAAAAAATGAAATTAAAACGAGTGTCACGGGTTATGCATTATCTGTAATTAAAAAAGGAGCAAATGTTAAAAAACCTGCTATTTTGTTAGAGCAAGAACAAGCAAAGGTAACAAGAAAAAGAAAATCCACAGTCGCCGCGAAAAAGAAAACCGAAAAAGAAAAACAACGGGAGGCTGATATTGAAACTGCTTTATCTCAATTACCAGAAATTCAAAGAGAACAAATCCTGGCAGCATTCAAAGACTCCATCAAAGGCAACGCTATACTGTTTAACCGCTTAGAAAAAAACGGTTTGAAATCAGTGCCGGTGAAAAAGGCATTTTATCATTATTATGCAACTGAATATTTAATGTGAATTTTTAAATTTTAATTTATATCCTCATTTTTTGATGTTGAAATAAAGAAGAAACAGCCGTAATTTTCCTTAAATGTGATAGCTTTACGTAGTCATGCTCCAATTCTATTTTTTCTAAAATAGTTCTCACCCGCTATTTCGATAATTAAAATAAATCAAATTGCCATGAAAAGCTATAATGTTATCGTTAGATATTCATGGTAAAACTGTCTATGACAAAACGTGAACAATGGCATGAGAGGATACAAAACTCTCTTAAAAAGTGTCGTATTCTCACACTTGTTGGGCCTCGGCAATGTGGCAAGACCACGCTGGCTCGGGAGTTTGTGGCGGAAGATTCGGTAAATTATTTTGATCTGGAAGATCCCATAAGTTTAACCAGATTGGACGAGCGGATTTGTTTCTGGTACTACGGGTTTTAGGGACGGCCCGAAGGAAGCCCATCATTTGGATAGCCAACATTTCATATCGAAACAAAAAATATCAAGACCTGAGCGTGCCTTCGTCTAATTTGTTATAACAACTTATTTGAATCAATGTTCAGGTTTTTTATTCGGGTTTGGAAATGGAATAATCTTGGCACTTTTACCCGGTCGTAATGCCTTGACATATTCTTCCAAACCATCTTGTTGGAGCATGTTTAGTTGCGACGACCAGTCATGGCAAAGATCGGCATTCATGAACGGGTTTTGCTGGCTTAACCAGGGTTGGGGAATGATATCACCTTCACCACTTAGTAAATTCGCCTGTAAGATTACAAATTTTTGCATGTCATCAATAGATTCTTTTTCGACAGGCTCACCTGTATCATGAGCATCAACTGTCTCTACGAATCCTGTGTAGTTGGATTCATCAAATTTTCCAGCCCACTGTGTTTCTTTCGCAGGGTCGGTTATTAATGTGTGTACTGCGTTTAAAATAGCTTCTTCTTCACAAGAAGCAGTTACATCGATCGCGAGTTTTTCAAAAACAGGGCGCACAAAATGAATGGTATATTTAGTTTCCATATTGTTAAGTACCTTGGTCCAGATTTAGAGTTGATCGAGCGGACTAATGACGCCTTGACCGCCCCGATTTAATACATGAGTGTATATCATAGTGGTAGAAACATCGGCGTGACCCAGCAATTCCTGAACCGTTCGAATGTCATATCCCGATTCCAACATATGTGTCGCAAAACTGTGGCGTAAGGATCGACAATTTACCTTTTTATTGATACCGGCACTATCACAAGCTTTTTTAATGGCTTTTTGTAACGTATTTTCATGCATGTGATGTCTGCGAACTTTTCCACTGCGGGGATCGACAGACATTCTCGCGCTAACAAAAACATACTGCCACTTCCATTCAGTGGCAGCGTTAGGGTACTTGCGATCAAGTGCGTTTGGTAGATACACTTCACCAAAACCTTTTTCTAAATCTTCATTATGGAGTTGTTTCCGTTTCGATAAGTGTTCAGTCAGCATGGGTATGATTTTATTTGGTAATGGCACAACTCGGTCTTTTTGACCTTTGCCATCACGGATGACAATTTGATTATAATCGAAATCGATATCTAAGACGCGCAAGCGTATACAATCCATTAAACGCATTCCTGTGCCATATAACATCGAAGCCATAAGCCACTGTGTGTTTTTCAGATTATTCAATAATTTTTCTGTTTCGTTTCTTGATAATACGATCGGTAATTGTTTTGGTCGTTTTGCACGGACAAATTCTGACATGCCTTCTAATGGTTTTTTCATAACTTCTCGATATAAAAAAACCAATGCATTTAACGCTTGGTTTTGTGTGCTTGCGGAAACATTGCGGTTAACTGCTAAGTAAGCCAGGTAATTTGTTACATTGGTTTCATCAAGCTGATGAGGCGACTTACCATCGTGATAAGCGATATAACGTGTAATCCATTCAATGTAAACTTTTTCAGTTCTTATGGAATAAGACCGTCGACGAATTTCTGCAATAACTGCATCAAGCAATTCACTATGGGTTTGTTTAATTTCTTTATAATCAGTGTCGTTGTTGTCAGTGCTGGAGCCTGTTTGTGATTTGATTGTTACCGATTCCCGAGCAATTGTTGCGTGATCATCTTCTATACTTTTACTAGCATCATGCCAATATTGCCAATCAAAGTCCGCGGTTAAGGGTGAATCAACCAATTGAAATAAATTCTGTATAGCACATATAATTTGGCGAAATTGCCATTCCTTTGTGTGCGGATCTCGTCCCAAGTCTTGTAAGTATTTGTTGATATTTTCTTCGTTATGATTCGACAAGCGATGATCAGGATGTGCTTTAATATACTGCTCAGCATGAAAAACCAACCAACGAATTTGTGATTCATTTTTAACAGATTTTTTAATTAATTCAATATAGTTATCCCAAAATCGTTGAATGGATTTTCGTTCTGTCATAGACTGATTTATCAAAGTGATTCCTGTTTTTGAGTTTTATATAGAAATAAAATTATGTATGAAAAAGCGAATCAAGTATACTACAAATTATTTGTGAATAGATAGAATCTGGATATCATGTATATTTTACACTCTGTATATAGGTGGGTATTACACATTCTGTCTAATTAACTGTTAAATTCGCCGAGCAAGCTCGGAGAAGAGGAAAGTAGAAATAAATTACAATATGTTTAGCTGTATAAACAAACAGTATCGCGTAAAATATAATAAATGACTAAAAATACAATACAAAACATTCTTCAACAATATAGTTCTGCTACTAATCAGAATAAAAAACTACCCTTACATTATTT
>Ga0316207_10004700_pt1 | contig 11710 bp, 7 predicted proteins | sample 6weekpyrite_MG_FD_204943 | JGI IMG/M metagenome (GOLD analysis project Ga0316207, IMG submission 204943) | Microbial mat bacterial communities from mineral coupon in-situ incubated in ocean water Damariscotta River, Maine, United States -... | ecosystem: Environmental > Aquatic > Marine >...
TCGGTCCAGCCTGTGAGAATGGGCACTAAAATTAAATGCCCCGAGCTGCTGATGGGTAAAAATTCTGTAATGCCTTGCACAAATGCGAGGATAAATATTTGAACAATCGTCACTATCAAACACCCATATAATATACAGCCTAAGGCCGCACGATACGCACAATTTTGCTTGAGGGCCAGCCCATATCAAGCCATCCAATATAGAATGAAATATTAAATAGTATCAAATTGGTACTAAAAAACAGCCAACTTCAAGCTGTAGCGCGTTGAATATACATCAAATCGCAATTTTAATGGCAGCATTATTGACCTAATTGGCGCTTTTTAGATGATTTTGCTAATTCATGTATTTATAATGCGTCAAAAGTAGATTCGAAGACATAAAATTACATAAATATTGGTAAAGTTGATGATGGCTCCTTAGCGCCAGGGATCGTCAATGGCTTTGCTTCTGGGCAAAAGGGTATTCCGTGACCGAAAAGCTTTTGAAATTTGTATCGCTCAACCAGCAGATGCCAACCAAGCGCGCCGCAAAGGAACGCCTTGGTGATTTTGGGGAAGTTTACGCTCGTTTTGATAATGCGGGCGCGGTGGCACAAGCTAGCCGTTGTTCGCAGTGCGGCGTGCCTTTTTGTCATATCCACTGCCCGCTTGGTAATAATATTCCTGACTGGCTGCGCCTAACGGCCGAGGGCCGACTGGAGGACGCCTACGAGATGGCGACCAGTACCAACAATATGCCTGAGATATGTGGTCGTATTTGCCCGCAGGACCGCTTGTGCGAAGGCAACTGTGTGATTGAGAAAGATTTTGATTCTGTCACCATTGGCAGCGTGGAAAAATATATTGTTGATACGGCATGGGAGAATGGGTGGGTTCAGCCGATAACGCCGCCTATGGAGCGAGAGCAATCTGTTGGAATTATAGGCGCTGGACCAGCCGGGTTGGCTGCCGCCGAAGAACTTAGAAAAGAGGGCTATCAGGTACATGTTTACGACCGCCATGACCGCGCAGGCGGGTTGCTTGTATACGGCATCCCCGGGTTCAAGCTTGAAAAAGATGTCGTTGGCCGCCGAACTGGCCGGTTGGAACAATCAGGCATCACCTTCCATCTCAATTTTGAAGTTGGCAGAGAAGCTTCGCTGGCTGATCTGCGTGACAAGCATGATGCGCTTCTTATCGCCACGGGTGTATATCGTGGTCGCGCCCTGAAGGTGCCTGGTGTGGGTCTCGCGAATATACGCGAAGCGCTGGAATATTTGATCGCGGCCAACAAGATAGGTTTTGGCGACACAGTGCCTGAATTCGCAAACGGCAATCTGGACGCAAAGGGCAAAAATGTTGTTGTTATTGGCGGCGGTGATACCGCCATGGATTGCGTACGAACGGCAGTGCGTCAAGGGGCGAAATCTGTAAAATGCCTGTATCGCCGCGACCGGGCAAACATGCCCGGCAGCGTGCGTGAAGTTCAGAACGCCGAAGAGGAAGGCGTTGAATTTGTCTGGCTCTCTGGCCCCGAAGCTTTCATTGGCGACCAAAATGTAGAGGCTGTGCGTGTTTATAATATGCGCCTCGGCGCGCCAGACGCAACTGGGCGGCAAGCACCAGAGCCGGTGCCAGATAGCAGCTATAATCTTGAATGTGATCTTGCAATTCTGGCGCTCGGATTTGAGCCAGAAGACTTGCCAGCGCTTTTCGGTGCACCTGAGCTTAGGGTTACGCGCTGGGGTACAGTGACGGTGGATCATGGGAGCATGATGACAAATTTAGAAGGTGTGTTTGCGGCCGGTGACATTGTTCGCGGCGCGTCGCTGGTTGTTTGGGCCATACGCGATGGTCGAGACGCCGCTGAGACCATCAAAAAATTTCTAGAGAAGCAAAGTGCCGTTGCGGCATAACCAGGGGCAACTAGTATGATTGATTTTGGCGAGCATGTGCCCGGCCCGGTTGGCCTTTATGATCCAGTGGATGAGCATTCGTCTTGCGGAGTGGGTTTGGTAGCAGCGTTAGACGGCGTGCCTGGCCGCACCGTAGTGCTGCGAGCCATTGAGGCGCTTAAGGCAATTTGGCACCGGGGCGCCGTGGACGCCGACGGAAAAACCGGCGACGGCGCAGGTATTCTGTTGGAAATCCCCCAAGAGTTTTTTAAAGAACACATCAATGCAACAGGGCATGAACCAGCGGCGGGCCGTATTGCTATTGGTATGGCTTTTCTGCCGCGTCTTGATCTATCAGCACAAGAAACATGCCGCACCATCGTCGAAACAGAAGTTTTGGCTTTTGGTTACACGATTTATGGTTGGCGCCAGGTACCCGTAAATGTATCGGTGATCGGAGAAAAAGCGGAAGCGACACGTCCCGAGATCGAGCAAATCATGATCGCTAATACCAAAGGTGTCGATGATGAAACCTTCGAGCGTGAGCTGTATGTTATCCGGCGCCGCATTGAAGCTAGTGTAATCTCTGCCCAGGTGGGTGGCTTTTATATGTGTTCGCTTTCCAGCCGATCTGTGATCTACAAAGGTCTTTTTCTGGCCGAGCAATTGTCAATTTTTTATCCTGATTTGCTCGACGATAAATTTGTCTCTGGGTATGCGGTTTACCACCAGCGTTATTCAACCAACACCTTTCCTCAGTGGTGGCTGGCGCAGCCATTTCGCATGCTGGCACATAATGGGGAAATCAACACAATTCGCGGCAATGTAAACTGGATGAAAAGTCACCAAATTCGTATGGCTTCCATTGCTTTTGGCGAAAACTCGGAGGATATCAAACCCGTTGTACCAAAAGGCGCATCTGATAGTGCCGCGCTTGACGCTGTGTTCGAAGTTTTGGTTCGCTCCGGCCGGGATGCACCTATGGCGAAAACCATGCTGGTGCCAGAAGCTTGGTCAAACAAAACTTCCATGCCTCAAGCACACCGAGATATGTATGCCTATACCAACAGCGTGATGGAACCTTGGGACGGACCGGCTGCTATCGCCGCCACTGATGGGCGTTGGGTTGTTGCAGGGCTCGACCGTAATGGATTGCGGCCCATGCGTTTCACTGTCACCAATGACGGATTTCTAATAGTCGGCTCCGAGACCGGCATGGTGGTTGTCGACGAAGAAGATGTGCGCGAAAAAGGCAGGCTTGGGCCTGGCCAGATGGTGGCGCTTGATCTCAAGGAAGGCCGACTCTATCACGACAGAAAGATAAAAGACCAATTGTCTCAGTCACAGCCTTTCGGTGAATGGGTGACCGACTTGAAAGCAATTGAGGATTTGCCAGATTATAAAGGAGAAGAAGCTGCAAGCTATTCTGGTGAAGATCTGCGCCGCCGCCAGATCACTGCTGGTTTAAGTCACGAAGATCTCGAACTAATTTTGCAGCCACAAGTGATGAACGCCAAAGAAGCGATTGGCTCCATGGGCGATGATACGCCGCTTGCTGTTTTGTCGGCACACTACAGAAACCTTTCGCACTTTTTCAGGCAAAATTTTTCGCAGGTTACCAATCCGCCTATTGATAGCTTGCGCGAACACCGGGTGATGAGCCTTAAAACCCGCTTTGGAAACTTTGCCAACGTGCTTGACGAAGGGCATACACAGGCTGGTGCGCTAGTGCTTGACAGCCCTGTGGTTTCAAATCGCGAATGGTATTCGCTGCTGAAGCATTTCGGCGATGAGGCGGAAACAATTGACTGTACATTTGATGTGGCAGCTGGACCCGGAGCCTTAAAAGAAGCGCTAAAACGCATTCAACGAGAAGCGGAAGATGCGGTTCGAGAAGGACGTGGTCATTTGTTCCTGAGCGATGAAAAAATCACGGCTAATCGCGCGCCCGTTCCCATGATTTTGGCCACCGGCGGGCTCCATACGCATTTGGTGGAAAATGGTCTCAGAACCTTCACCAGCTTGAATGTGCGGGCGGCAGAATGCCTGGACCCACATTATTTTGCCGTGCTTATAGGGGCTGGCGCAACTACAGTGAATGCCTATTTGACGCAAGATACCATCGCTGATCGTCAGACCAAGGGCTTGTTTGGCAACTTTACACTCACCGACTGCATCATTCGTGCCTGTGAGGCAATTGATCAGGGGCTTTTGAAAATCCTGTCAAAAATGGGCATTTCGGTTATTTCCAGTTATCGCGGAGGCAACAATTTTGAGGCACTAGGCCTTTCGCGCGCATTGGTCGCTGAATTTTTCCCCGGCATGCCGACGAAAATTTCAGGCATTGGCTTGGCTGGTATTCAGAAAAAAGTTCTGGAACAGCACCAAAAAGCTTTTGCCGACGCCAACACACCTTTGCCTATTGGTGGCCTTTACCGATACAGACGCGGCGCAGAAATACACGCCCACGACGGCCAGCTTATCCATTTGTTGCAAAGCGCTGTCGGCGACGATAATTACGCGAAATATCTTACTTATTCACGTGGTTTGCATAATCTGCCACCCGTGAACCTGCGCGATTTGCTGGGCTTTCGCAGAGCGGCTGAAGCCACTGCACTCGAACGGGTGGAAAGCATCACACAATTGCGCAAGCGTTTCATTACTCCTGGCATGTCACTTGGTGCTCTCTCGAAAGAAGCACACGAAACACTTGCAATCGCGATGAATCGCATCGGCGCCAAGTCTGTTTCTGGCGAGGGCGGGGAAGATAAAAGGCGCTTCACACCTTTTGAAAACGGTGACAACGCGAATAGCCCGATCAAACAGATTGCGTCGGGGCGCTTTGGCGTGACGGCGGAATATCTAAACGCTTGTGAAGAAATTGAGATTAAAGTGGCGCAAGGCGCGAAGCCCGGCGAAGGCGGGCAGCTACCGGGTTTTAAAGTAACGGATATGATTGCCAAACTCAGGCATGCCACACCGGGCGTGACCCTCATATCCCCGCCCCCGCATCATGATATCTATTCCATCGAGGATTTGGCGCAGCTTATTTATGATCTTAAGCAGATCAATCCAAGGGCCAAAGTGTGCGTAAAACTGGTCTCCAGTGCAGGCATTGGCACAATCGCCGCAGGTGTGGCAAAGGCCCATGCAGACGTAATTCTGGTGGCTGGGCATAATGGCGGTACAGGTGCAAGCCCACAGACCAGTATCAAATATGCAGGCACGCCGTGGGAAATTGGTTTGGCCGAAGTCAATCAAGTTCTGACACTGAACGGTCTTCGTCACCGAGTAAAATTGCGTACGGACGGCGGTATTCGGACAGGCCGCGACGTTGTGGTCGCTGCTATGCTAGGGGCCGAAGAGTTCGGTGTCGGCACAGCATCTCTGGTGGCGATGGGTTGCATCATGGTGCGGCAGTGCCATTCAAACACCTGCCCTGTAGGCATTTGCACGCAGGACGAAGCGCTGAGGAGAAAATTTGATGGCAGTGCGGAAAAAGTTGTCAATTTGTTCAGTTTTATTGCCGAGGAAACGCGGGAAATTCTTGCTGAGTTGGGCGTAGAAAAATTGGAAGATATTATCGGCCGAACCGAATTTTTACATCAGGTAAGCCGGGGTGCTGATCATTTGGATGATCTCGATCTCAACCCTCTTCTTGTTCAGGTGGGTGGCAGGGGCCAAAAACATATTTGTACGCTCACCGAGCGAAATGCCGTGCCTGAATCGCTTGACGCTCAAATGATAGAAGATGCGCAGGCGGTTTTTACCAAAGGCGAGAAAATGCAGCTTACATACAGCGTGCAAAACACGCTGCGCGCCATCGGCACACGTTTTTCTTCCGAGATTACACGCGCTTTTGGCATGGCAGGGCTAAAGCCTGATCATGTTACAGTAAGGCTGCGCGGTTCAGCAGGGCAATCGCTCGGTGCCTTTGCGGTGCAGGGGTTAAAGCTTCAAGTAACGGGTGACGCCAATGACTATGTCGGCAAAGGCTTGTCAGGCGGTACGATCGTGGTACGCCCATCGAACCGGGCGTCTTTCAATTCACAAGACAATACGATTATCGGCAACACGGTTCTGTACGGTGCCACGGCTGGCAAATTGTTTGCAGCAGGGCAAGCGGGTGAGCGGTTCGCTGTCAGAAATTCAGGCGCTGCGGTTGTTGTGGAGGGCTGCGGTGCTAACGGATGCGAATATATGACGGGCGGCACGGCAGTGATACTCGGCAGCGTTGGCGATAATTTCGGTGCGGGGATGACAGGTGGTATGGCGTTTATTTTTGATGGTGACGGTGATTTTGAAGGGTATGTGAATCACGAAAATATACTGATTAACCGGCTGGATAGTGCGCACTGGGAGTCTGTGCTGAAGAAAATGATTGAAGAGCACGCTGAGGAAACCCATAGCCGCTGGGCTGCAACAATTCTTTCGAACTGGGAAGCGAAACGAGATCAATTCTGGCAGGTGGTTCCAAAGGAAATGGTAGACCGGATCGCACACCCTATCAGTGACAAACCGCCGGTGGCAGCAGTTTCAGCCTAGAAAAGTGCCTCATGACTATGTGCTTTGCAGCGCCCGCTCGCGGTAGGCGGTGACATTGCCGAGCATAACTTTCGGGTTGTCAAAATTGGGATGTTTCATCACCTTTATAAATTCACCGAAGCGAGGATGGTCTTCTTTCCAGATGCATTTGCTCTCATACACCTCTTTGGACCAAGTGCCCCAGTCGGTAACCATACTGAATTGCAGTTTATCAACACCAAAACTATCGGCGAGTTCGATGAAAGCCGGCATTTCATGGAAATTATCCAGTTGAACGACAAAATCGAGCCGCATGAGCTTGAAATAGCCCTCCGCGCGTTTCGCACCCAGAAACGCCAAATTCTCCATCAGCTTCTCCCAATCACCACCGCGCCGCGTTATGCTGTATGTTTCGGCACTCGCTGCATCCAGGCTAATGATGAGATTTTGAAGATTCTTGTGTACTTTATGCAGACGTTCAAAGTTGCGCGGCGTGAACATAACACCATTTGTTTGCAAATTTACGGTCATATTTGGAAAATCGTTACCATTTAGTTCAAAAAGAAACTCTCTGAAAATCTTTGAGCCAAAGGGATCGCCGGACCCTGTCACATTGATATTGAAGGCCCGGTCGGTGGGGTTTTTCATATAGGCGTCTACCACCTTCTGGTGGATTGCTTTTTTCTCTTCGTATGCCTTGCCGCTTGAGAGCATGATTTTTTCAATGCGACAGCTAGGGCACGAAAGGTTACACGACTGATCATTGCAGAAATTGATCAAGGTTGGGCCTGTGTCGAGCGTCGTGCGTTTGTTGTCGATAATGTCGGCATAGTCTGGCCTGGCACGAGCCGCCTCATTCGTTGGCAGCATATCGCCTTGTATCAGGGGACACACTTTTTTATCGCAATAGCGGAACGAACCATCGTGGATAGAGGCCCGGATCGCTTGTGAAGCTTTCGAATTCCACAATTCGTTTGCAGGCACTTCCTTGACATTGCCAAGCGGTAATCGAAGCCAGCCTGAACAACAACTATAGGCATCTCCAGATCCGTATATATCCATTTGCACAAATGGATTGGGGCAAAAATACCCGGTAAGGTCCTTGTCACTGTTTAGATTTCCCTCAGAATCTCGCATTGCGCGCGCAGTAAGTGCTTTCGAAGCCTTTTTAGCCCGTTTTTGCTGCCACTTTTTTAGCGCTTTCAGTCCAAACATATGTCCCCCCTTGGCAACAGCCGGTATCATCTTTCAAGCTGGTGCTTTCCCCACAATGAATACAACCCTTTGAGCTTTTGGTGCCAATAAAAAATGTCGGGTACAAAATTGTACGTCAAACAATCCGCACAATTTTGCAGCAAATGTAAATGCTGCTGGTCCCAAATCATGACATAGGGTAACAAGAGGCCATATGCCGATACTGTATCATCACTGGCTTAGCCCTGCCGCCCGATTCGTTCGTGTGCTTCTTGCCGAGAAGCGCATTGATTTCACGTTGCGGCTCGAAAAGGAATGGGACCGCAGACCAGCGTTTTTGGCATTGAATCCAGCAGGCGAAGTACCGGTCTTGGTAATGGATGACGGCAAGGCCTATTCTGGCGTGATGGCAATCGCCGAGTTTTTGGAAGAAATCGTGCCAGAACCACCGCTTTTGGTCGGGGATGCCAACGAACGCTACGAGATCCGCCGCCTTGTTGGTTGGTTTCACACCAAACTTGGCAGTGAAGTAACGCGCCACCTTGTGACCGAAAAGCTTTATAAACGCTTTTATGGCATAGGGGAGCCGGACAGCGAAGCCATTCGCTGTGCCGCGCATAACATAAAAATTCATTTGGACTATATTTCGTTTCTTGCTGAGCGCCGCCATTATTTGGCTGGCACGCAGTTTACGATGGCAGACGCCGCCGCAGCCGCGCATATATCGGTCGCGGATTATTTTGGCAACATCCACTGGCAAGACTGGGCCCAGGTGAAAGATTGGTACGTGCGTGTGAAGTCCCGCCGTTCAGTACGCTCGCTCCTTGGTGATAAAGTAAACGGCCTGACACCAGCGGCGCATTATTCCGAGCTGGATTTTTAAGAATGGCTGCGGGTGCAGACATCCGCGTGCAGTTGGAAGCCAAAGCATTTGAGCTGGGCTTTGACCAGTTTGGTATAACTGCTGCCCATACCAGTTCACAAGTGATCGAAGGCTTTAGAAATTTCATCAAACAGGGACACCATGCGTCGATGGACTGGCTGGCCGACCGCATGGCCGAGCGTGAGCACCCGCAAGGCCTGTGGCCAGAGGCCCGTTCGGTGGTCATGCTGGGCATAAACTATGGCCCGAAGGATGATCCAAGGCAGCTGTTATCGCGCCGGGATAAGGCAAATATTTCTGTTTACGCGCGCGGCAAAGATTATCACGACTTAGTAAAAAAGCGCCTCAAGGCCATGGCGCGCTGGATGGTGGCAGAGCATCATTGCGATTTGAAAGTATTTGTCGATACGGCCCCCGTTCCTGAAAAACCTTTGGCGGCAGCGGCTGGTCTTGGCTGGCAAGGCAAACACACCAATATGGTCTCAACTCAGTTTGGCAGCTGGTTATTTCTAGGGGCGATTTATACAGATATGAAATTGCCCGCGGACGCGCCGCACGCCGACCAGTGCGGCAGTTGCACTGCTTGTATGGATGCATGCCCAACCGATGCGTTCCCGGCCCCATATAAAATAGATGCTGGCCGATGCATCAGCTACCTGACCATAGAGCATAAAGGCGCAATTCCATTGGAGTATAGGAAAGCTATGGGGAATCGGATTTACGGCTGTGACGATTGCCTCGCCGCTTGCCCATGGAATAAATTTGCGGTGGCCTCGAACGAAGCCGCGTTTCATGCGCGTGCGGAACTGGGTGCACCAGATCTGTGTGATCTGGTTGGCCTTGATGACGCAGGTTTCCGCCAAGTCTTCTCTGGTAGTCCGATCAAACGCATCGGCCGGGCCAGATTTATACGCAATGTTCTGTATGCCATTGGCAATTCCGGAGATGACGCGCACTTGCCCGCCGTCGAAACATTGACTAGGGATGAAAGCGAGACAGTACGCAATGCAGCCAATTGGGCGCGCGAACGATTGGGGGACGTATGAGCGGTAAAGTAAAATTGAAGGATGTAACCGGCGAAACACCAGCGGTACGGAAAGTGATGAATAATGAGCAATCCGCTGGAGCCAAACCGCTTGACTCCAAGGCTAGTGAGGCTGCGTTTGTGGATGAATTTTCTACAAACGCGGCAATAGGTGTAATTTCAGCAGGCTTATCAGCCTTGCTTTTGCTTGTAATCGGGCTGGTTGCCACGGCGTTCAGTGTGAAAGCCATTTTCTTAATTGTACCCGGTGTGGTGTTGGCTGTGCTTGCCTATCTCATGTTGAAGAAATCGAGAATCGCAGCAATGTTGAGCTTCGGCATATGGCTTTTCTTTATCGCTTATTTTGTGTGGGACAGAGTCGTGAATTCAGGCACATTTTCCGTAGTTAGCCTGTTGGACTTGGCACTTCTTGTCGGCCTATGGAAGGGCGTTGAAGGGATTTCAGGATATCACCAACACCAGAAAGAGTTGTGGCAAAAAGGCGCTTTCGATACCCAATCACCCGATGCCATTGAAGAGGTATTTGAATAGTCTCTATGGTAGTTTGAGGATATTTGTAGCATTTAGCGCCGAGCCTTCTCTCACCTCGCCGCCTTTGCCAAATTTTGGCCATTGGCTGCCAGCCACGAAATAATATCCTGAAGGTGTTGAGACACTTAATGTTGGTTCATCAAAGCCTGGCAGCGACTGCGCTAATATTTCAATTTCTGTGACAGACTTGCCGTCGTCTGAAAGCGCGATCTCTATAATCTTGTGCGGGTTTGAGCCATTTTGGATACCGATAAGCTTGCCATTTCTAACTGCTAGTCCGTCAATACCGATAATATATTGCTCAGCCATACGGCCCAGCAATTGGCCTGTACGCGCCGCTCGGTCCAGCCGCCAAATGCCTCTGCCCCAATCAGCCAGATAAAGAACTCCATCCAGTTCGGTAATGCCTTGGGGGCTCATTGAATTTGGCAAGTCAAAGGCCTTCACGAGCGCCTTGCCATCAATTTGGTACACAGCTTTGCCTGTGGCGTCGCTCACATAAATTTTGTGGCCTTCTGCGATAATCAGATCGGCGATCTGATGCTGGTCAGTTCTGCCGTCCAGTACCCAGTTGTTTTTGAGGGCGCCGCTGTCCGCGTCAAACTCGGCGACGCCAGTGGTGCCTTCGCCTGCGGCTAAATCCGGTGTTTGGTCCACTCGTGCGTATGTGGCAAAAATGCTGTTGTGGAGCGTATCAAAAGCGATGCCAAAAAAACTGCCCATCCCGTGGCTTCTGCCGTTCACCAGCAGAATGCTATCACCGTTCATCACCTTGTAAATACCGCCAGAAACAACAGTGGAAACGAAGGTGCGACCATCGGGAGCCATGGCGATTCCTTCAACAAGTTGCGCGCCCCTCCCGACAATGGCGTGTGTGCTGGCCTTGCCCATGGATGAGACATTTGTATCAAATTTTGCTTTGATTGCGGCCCAAACATCTGGGGTCAGTTTTTCACTGAGCTTTTTTTGAATGCCTGCTCCTGGTGCTTGCCCGACCACTGCTATTTTCCGTGCCGCGTTTGCTGCACGTTTCAGATCGCCAGTCTCAGCAGCTAGATAGGCGACATAGCCTAAAATCATTGGATTGCCAGGGCGGAGTGTCAACGCCTCTTCCATTTTGGAAAGCGCGAGCGTAGCCTCGCCAGCGCGGAAGGCGGCCAACCCTTCACCGCGCGCCTTTTGGCTGGCCTCAAACTGAGCATCCGTTTCAAAAACAAGATCGCTCGCAGCGACCGGGTGTGCCGCAAGCATAAGGGCAAGCATAAAGCTAGTGAGGTTTTTCATGGGCTTATGCTAGGCAAAGCAAAGCCAGATGCAATATGCCTTTTGTTTATTGCTATCAGAAACAGACGATTGCTAGCGGGTGCGACGGCGCAAAGCTTGGTTACCACCACCAGTGTTTTTACTTGGCCCCGGTTTGCGAAACGCTTTTGTTTGCTGAGCTTTTGCCTTGCGAGCGGCAACCGCAGGCCGTTTCTTGGCGCCAGCCTTTGACTTGCGCTTGTTGGCGCTGGCGTCCACGCGTTTTGCGGTTTTCCTTGTGAGCGGTTTGCCGGCTTTTTCAGCAGGCTTGGCCCAGCCTGCGTCTCCCGCAGCGGCGCTGGAGGATGGACCACTTCCGTGAGGGCTGCGCTGTTTTTTGCTGGATGCTCTTTCT
>Ga0316207_10004701_pt1 | contig 11709 bp, 10 predicted proteins | sample 6weekpyrite_MG_FD_204943 | JGI IMG/M metagenome (GOLD analysis project Ga0316207, IMG submission 204943) | Microbial mat bacterial communities from mineral coupon in-situ incubated in ocean water Damariscotta River, Maine, United States -... | ecosystem: Environmental > Aquatic > Marine >...
CTTCGTACCATTCTGATGGCATTATAAGAAATGCTGCGCGCTTCATTTCATCCTTAACAGCATTAGAATCTAGTGAACCAAGCATTTTGATAAAAGAGCTATTAGCACCATCTAAATCATTCTCTAATGGACCACTACCTGCGAGCCTCAACGGGAAACTAAGATTAGACCAAGCTTTAATTAGAGTATTCAAGCCTTTTTCTTGACTTAAACGACCAACAAAAAGCGACCCCTTTCGATTCAAGTTTTCTTTATAACTTATTTCACCAGAAAAATTAGGTTTAACAACAGTTTTTTCTTCAGGGAAACCCGCCTCAACAAATTTTTCTTTTGCAAACTTAGTCAACGCAATGAACCGATGAACTTTATTTTCCCATGTGCCAAAAGATCTGTGTTTTTCAACCATTCGTGCGACTGCAAGTGTACCAATAACAGAGCCCTTATAACATCCATACATAACTGACTGGTATGCGCTCCCTTTGACACAAAGCTCACAAACCTTTCCTTTTCGCATCAACAATGCACCTGGACACATAGCTCTATAATTATGCAAAGTTTGGACAACGGGTATTTTCTCATCAGCACAAGCATCATAAATAGAAGGTGTTAACAATGGAAAAAAATTGTGTACATGTACAACATCAGGCTTATATTTATTGATTTCCCTGCTCATCCACAGTTTAGAAGATTTTGAATAGCTAACCTCCAAAAAAGTCTTTAGTTTAGATGAAAAAGATGTAATATCATCGTTGCTCTGAAGCGACAAAGTCACTGTATGACCATTCCTGGACATCAGGGCCATCTCTGCATCAAGAACAGAGTCTTCGCCACCAGCATGTTGATAGCGATTATGAACAAATAGTATTTTCATTCTGTATTAATATATTCAGTACTATTGTTTCATGTTAGGTTTATGAGCTAAAATACGCAGCCCTCCATAGAGCCCAAGTAACTGCAAAAATCTATGAAAAATTATCTTAATAGGTGACGTAACAGTTAACGGTGAAAACCTAACATACTTAACAGAGCAAAACCCCCTACTTTCTAATATATATTTAAGCGACTTAAAATTAAAAAGTACTAAATGAAACGGTTTAAGTGCTTCAGACCAGTTACTTTTTCTTATCCTAGCTTTAAGTCCTGATACGTTTGGTGTTGTCAAATAAATTACACCACCTGGCTTTAAACATCTAAATAAAAGGCTCAACGTTTCAGCTGGATTCGTTAAGTGCTCAACAACTTCTACGGCGACTATTAAATCATATTTTTCTTTATCTTCCTGAGCCAGTTCATCAATTGTCCCCATTAACTTAATTCCATAACGATTTTTCGCCTCTAAAATCGCATCATACGAATATTCAATACCATCAACAAGTGCCCCATTATTTGAAAGTCCATTTACAAGCTCACCCGTTCCAGCACCAAAATCCAAAATACGCCAGCCTGGCTTACTTATACTTGATATATATTTAATCTGTTGTTTGACACTTGTATCACACGACACCATTCTAGTATTAGAATTAGTAACATTTTCTTGCGAATAATATTTCGCATACATTTCCGACAATTCATCTTCTGATGGCATAGGACTGCGATATATAAGTCCACAACTATCACATAAAACGAAGCCAGAGCCTGAGTTATCCCAAAAACTAATTTGTCCTGTACAAAATTCACATGAGTTCAAGTTATTAAACATAATTGTATCTCTCGAGTACGATTAAGTAGAAGGCATAAACTAATTAAGCCAATACAACCTTTGAATATTAAATTATCAATCACCGATAACCCCATTGCTATTAATTCTATTTAGTTTTGCATACCATGAAATCCGAATAACAATACCAAAAAGAAAGTAATAAGGTACAGCATTATATGGTTTTTCAAAACTATCCTCGCCTATCGCCAGCACCCAAATCATAACAAAATAGCCTAGAGCAACAATTAGGAAAACTTCACCTTTCAACCAATTAACTTTCCTGCATGTTTTGAATGAAAATCGCCAAGCCTTTAGCAGAAGCCAATGTATCCATAACCACAGTGAAAAACCTATAAGACCTGAACGAGCAAGAACTGATATATAAGAATTGTGAGGTTCTCTCACAACAGCATCACTACCGCTAACTATAAAATCAATAAGAGGAAAACCAAAACCTAACCCCATAAATATAGTTAATATACTATTTGACCACCTCGTATAAATATCAATCCACCAATCTAATCGTTGAGAAACACCTTTAGCAGCTCCTTCGACCCCAACCGACTCAACTCCAAATATTGCCATAAAGTGATCTAACAAAAAATTGGCACTCAACTTTTGACCTAATCGACCTTCTATCTCTACACCAAAAAAAGAGAAAAAACCCAACAGAAACATTGCACCAATAATTATATACAACCATTTTTTAGATGAAGCTGGTCGAACAATTAATAAAATAATAAATAATAAGATTATTTGTAAATATATTGTCCTTGTCTGAAAAAAGCCCACTGTAAACAGCATCAGAAAAGCTGTTAATTTGCCAGCATGTTTTAGAAAAAAATTTGTTGAATACTTATTAATTGATAAATATAGTACACTTATTAACAGTAGCATTGACGAGTTCACATACGTAAAAAATACTGGTACATAATGTCCCGCACCCGCCATTATAACTGGCGACAACTTTTGCAATGATGTTGCAAAAGGATATGTCAATCCATAAATACATGCCATCAATAAAAAAACCGGATACTTATTAATAATGTAGTTTCTCGAAACACTTTTAGAAAAAATAGAAAAACCTACTAAAAGATATAATGATTCCAAAATATTTGATGCATCTCTCAATGCCCATATGCCATTTTCAATAAAATAGTAACTCGCGCTAGCTATCCCAAATGACCACCATAACAAGAAAGGAAAAGGTACGATTGCTTTTGAAAACCGCTTAAATAAAAGCGGAAGGTTAGTAGTTATTAAAAATAGAAGCAAGGCTATCTCAGCCAACGGCACAGAAAGTATTCGCACTTGCATAAAACCATAATTAAACAATGCAAGAGCAAGAATCGTAAACAGTAAAAATTTTGTTTTATTAGTTATTTTTTCTGATATATTTATCATTGTTTATGTATCAATTAATTTGTCGTTATATATATCTGAAACCAGTGTACTCCACCCCATCTTTCCAGCTCGTTTAAATGCACCAAGTGTTAGTCTACTTTTCTTAGTTTCAGAATTTGCGTAATCCCATAAAGCTTCTGCAAGTTTATTTACTACTTGTTTTACTGATTGCCCATCAGTTGTTATCCTGTATCCACAAGTTTCATCCACTATAATTCCTGGCCCGCCTAAATCAAGACACACAACAGGTAAACCATTACTCATAGCTTCAAGAGCAACCATGCCGCCAGAGTCATGTAAACTAGGAAACAAGAAAACATCATGACGTTTATACACTTCATTAACTTCATTTCTTGGTAGCCATTCCAGCCATATAATCGCGTGTTCTATACAAAGATGTGAAGCTAATTGTCTCAACCACTGTTCATCAGGTCCTTTGCCTAATATTGTGAACCGCGCATCAGGAAATTTTGTTAGCAATATAGAAAACGAATGTAAAGCGAAATGTATTCCCTTCCAATACAGCAACTGTCCAGCATACAAAATATGCAATGACTTATTATTGCTTTCAACTGCACCTATATTAATTTGACTAATATCACTACCTATAGCTAAATTAATTAAAGTTTTTTTATGAAATTTTTTAGGTATTAATCTCTTAGTTTGTTCTGATGTAACATAAATTATTTTGGATTGACTAAATGTTAAACGCATCAGCGGAGAAAACCTCACCCACTGGTTAACTAAATCACGAATAATATCCTTTAACCAACCATGTAACGGAAAACTTTTGCTAAGCGCAAAGGGGGCCCGCTCACCTCCCGCAACAGGTCCAAATATAAATGGAACACCAAGCAATCCCAAAAAACTAGGCTGCCTTACGCTAACAAAAGTTACATGGTGGATAATATCAAATGATATTTTATTATTTAGACTCTTTGCTTTAAAATAGATCCCCATTTGCCAAAATAAATAGTAAAGATGGACACCTCTCCTACCTTTTTTCCACCACCTGAGCCACATAGGTAAATCATAAAAAATAAAATTTATCTTATCACATTGTATTTTTTTCATTTCTTTTAGTATGGCTGTTTTATTATTTTCTCGGGTTAAAACATATACTTCATTCCCTTTTCTAGCTAATTCACTAGCCCAGTTCCAACCAACTGCTGGCTCAGATCCTTTGCCTGGTTCGCACGCATATGCAGAAAGCATGATTTTCATTCTTCAATCACCATGCGTATTTTATGAAAAAGAAAACCTTTATATTTCTCACTTACGTTTTTTCCATCAAGTATTTGGTAAAGACAGTACAATATATACAGCATAGATTTTGATAAATGAGTAATTCCTATACTTTCAACATAATAGTGTATTAATTTACAAGACCGCATCAACTGAAAAGATTTTATATCATTAAATAAATATTCCTGAATGATATAGAAATGACACAGATCCCAAAGTGGTAAACCATTAAAACTTGAATCTTCCCAATCCATTATAAGAAGCTTATGATCAGTGCTTTTTTTTATATTCCATGGTGCAAAATCACCATGAACCAACACTAAAGGAATATCGATATTATTTTCAATGCTTTCAATGGCTTTTATAAGAAGTTGTTTTTGTTCGGAGGAAAATAACTCACTTGTTATACTCATTAATTGATGTAGTTTCCTTGCTTGCTCACCAAATGAACTTAACTCAATATATTTAGGTAATTGTAGTAACCAATCAACGTGATTTTTTGTTAACTTTCTGCTAGTTGGGCTGCCATCTAATACTGATTGCCAAGTGCTTTGATTATACACATTTTTATATAAAATTTTAGGTATGTTTATTACATTCAGCTTTGCTAACTGAGTTAATATTTTAGCTTCTCTCAATAAACAATGAACTGCTGCTTCAGCTATTGCCACTTTTATGACAGCTAGAGATTTTGCAGTGTTAATATCAACAACAGTAACTACTGCCTTTTGTTGATTACCTGGTGTACCAACATAGATAACAGGCATTACTTCAGTTTGAGTATTTGGTATATATAACTCTTTACCTGTATCGTCTGTTATAGTTCTAATAACTGGTAACAACTTCAGAAGTTGTAACCTATATAGCAAGCGCACAGCATACCATTTAATCAAGGATACAGTTCCATATGGTTGCCACTGAGACATCACCTTGTGAGCATACTTTGAGTTTTCAGGAACTATCCAGCGAGTCGTATTATTACCAGGAATAACAAGATAACGAAATCTGCGACACTTACCTGTTTTCCTCTCATCTATAGCAGTAAAACTAAGAAGCACTTTCTTCAATATAATTTTTGCCTCATTAGTTGGCATCATGCTTCCCAAACCTTACTCTTATTTACTAATTTTTTTTGGATTACTGTTAAAGCTTCATTAACAGTTTCTTCTAAAGTTTGTTCCGTGTTCAACACAAAAGTATTAGGCGTTTCCTCAGCAAACTTTAAATAGGCGCACCTTTGTTTACGAGTTTCTTCCAGCGGAACCTCTTGCTTTCGTGCATGAATGATTTCAGGTGGTGCATCTAAGATTATATATAGATCAGGTTCAGGAATGAACCATCCTACAAAACGTACTATCCAAACAGGCCCACTATAACGATATCGTTTAGTATCTATTAGTACGTCATAGTAATAACGATCAAATAAGACAAAGTGACCTTTTTTCTTAAGTGGATTAATGTATAACAAATACCCTAAAGCATAATCTAACCAAAAATAAATTAGTTTCGCGAAAGATAAAATGACACCTCTAGATGCTTTCCCATGTGGATTAGTTACAGCGTTTTTTTCACTACCATTACTTTTCCAAAGAAACCTAGGCCGCAAATGAAAACGTGTTTGCTCTTGAAAAATTGTTTTCAGCTTTAATTGTAGTTGATCACCAATTGCAGTTTTACCTGCACCATCTGGTCCTAACAGAGCAACTATAATACCATTATCATTTGTCATACCCGCGAATACTCTTATGGTTCAACGCAACAATTAACATACGAATTCCTTGCTTCAAGTAGCGCAAAAATAGTTTTATTTAAAAATTCCTGGTGCTCATTAACTGACTTAGATTTACTAAGTTCAATTTCATAGTCAGGTTGAAAGGACCATCGACCTAATTTACGGCTAACTAAATCATTCTCTATATGATTAGTTCTTTGTTGCACAACAATACTCAAATTAAATTCAGATACGGGCTTAAATCGCCAACCATAAAAATAACCAGCTAATCTTCTCAAAAAACTACATTTATAACTATATAATCTGATTTCTACAAATTGCTTTTTATACGTTTCAACAGCTTGCGCAAGATAATCAATCAATTCTATTGATTGATTTGTCTTTATTAAAATAATAGGTGATGAATTCAATAACCACATTAAAATATGTCTGCGAAGACCATTTATAACATTTTTAAAAGCAATGACTGGATTTTTAATTAGCCACATAGCCTGCAATCGATATATTGCCATCGGAAACGCAGATTCCAGCTCACTTTTATGCGGTAATTCTAATAATGTCAAACCATACGTACCTACCATTTTTAGAACATCCTTCTTATTCAATTCTTCAGGAAATTTAACGGGTAAAGTAAATTCTTCTTTACCTGACAACTCCTCCAATTCACCAAACCTTCTTAAATCACCACAAACTAGCGGTCTTAAGCAAGCTTTAATAAAGGTTCCTTCATTAGACACTCGAAAAAAACCAACATCACTATCTCCATGGCAAAGATTTTTAAATTTAGTCTGAGTCATGAAATTTATAAATTTAGCCTGCCACAATTCTGCAGTACAAATGAAGTCCAGCGGTAATGAGTTTCGTGTTTCTTTATTTATAAGTACAAGTTGATAAAGCCCCCACTCTGACCAACGACATAAGTGAGTACTAAATCCTAAACTTTTACCAATTTCTATAGCAATATTCATTGCAGTACATGCATCAGATTTCTGGATAATTAAATCTATATCGCGTCCTAATTTTTTTGGGTAATCTTTAAGTCCATGCACTACAGCATATTGAATTCCCACAGAATTCCAATTTTTTGCTATTTCTTCGGCAAGCTCAACCCGTCTGTTAGTTTTATCCATTCAAAACCTGCTGATAAAAATTTGCCATTTTTTCTGCAACTCTCTGTGGCGCACACTGAGTTAAAGCCCAATTTTTACCATTTTTACTAATATCAGAAATGTAGTCACGATTGCTGAGTAAATTTACAATAGTTTCAGCAGCAGCATTCGGCTCCATAGGAATTTGAACTGCGCAGTTACTTGGCTCTAAAAGTGCCGCAAGATCACAATGATCACTAATAATTACTGGTACTCCTAACCCCATAGCCTCAACTAAAGACATTCCAAATAATTCAAAACGTGAATATTGAATATAAAAGTCACTATCAGCCATTTTATTAAATTTATTTAAACCTTCTACAAAACCATGATCATAAATAGGTAAATCCTCATAATCCGATTTTAAGTCACGAAAAGAATTCGCATACTTATCCCCAGGTAAGCCATATAAATGTAATTCTGCATAAACTCCTTTATCATGAAGATGCCGGATCATTTTAAAAATAAGATCTATACCTTTATGCCAAATATCGTAACGCCCAAAGTATGATATTTTTGGAGATGTATAATTAGATATACCATGCCAGCACGTTGCATTTGGAATAATCTCAACTGCATTTGGAATGACTTTATCATGTAACTTTTTATTTCCAATAGTATTATAGTAATCAAGCATTTCTGTTTTTGTTATAAAATGTATACCTGAAGCCAGACCATGAACTTTTTTTTCTATGGAATACCAATAAATCAATTTCCTATACTTTTTTCTTGTCATCTCTGTTGAATTGACACCACCATGAAGCGAAATAACAAAAGGAATGTTAATACTATCCAAAATATTTGCTATTGAATAATATTTAGGGACTCTTACGTACTGGAGGTGGACAATATCTGGTTTTAGATCTAGCATGTATTGTAGAAAGAGACCTGAATCATCTTTCCAAAAGCCGCTCCACTGTGAGCATGGAAACCCAAGAAGTTTTATACCTTTTTGCTCTGCAAGTTTTGATTGCTCAATTTCTACGGGCTTACCTACACGAATTATGGTTACTTCATCACCTTTCTCTGCTTGTGCACAAGCTAAACTCCAAAGGGCATTATAACTTCCATTTGAAGTACCGATCTTAAAAGGACCGACATGACAAACTTTCATTGTTCTTTACCCAATGTAGTAAATTCATTAGAATGAAAAAAATTATATTTTTGGGATACGATGCTACCGCATGATTTACAAACAAAATCAACACTATCCTTATTTTCTATTTTTTTATAGTTTGTTTCTGAGCATGCCACACATTTCAGTAAGCTCAATATATCTACATTTCGTTTTGAATAACCCATAATTTTTCTTATATACCTAGGAATGATATTTCTTAACTTGGATTTTATACTGTTTCCCGCAAGCTGGTGTGCGTATTCTTGATACTTATCAGAATCTTCCCAGCTCTGAGATATACCTTCGTTATGTATTTCAAAATTTATATTATCATTCCAATAAAAACTGGTATTAAAAACACGTGGATTATTTCTATAGAAGCCAATGAATTCTTTAGTTGCAGTCAAATTAGTCATTAAACTCTTTGACAAATCAACCCTTAGTGGATCATCCCAATGACTTTTCATTTTAATATGAAGTTTGTCATTATCTTTCCATATTAACGAACTATGAAACTTATAAGGAAATAACACTTCATGTGCAGATGATGGAGTTTCAATATAACCAGCTTTTGCAACTCGTTGCATTTCATTTAAGAATTTTCTCGGGTTCTTTGAATGTTCTAAATTATGAAATGAAATTACAAAATCAAACTGTTTATCTGTAAATGGAAGTTCCTCTCCTGCGCAAAGAAATACAGGCCTATCCGATACCAACCCCCTAGATTTTTCATGTTCACCAGTACTATAATCTACTAGAATATCGGATCTTGGACACGGATTTCCTCCAGATCCTACTTCTAATACTAAAAATTTCTTTGGCAACCCCCAATATAGTCTTCGAAGCGACCATTTAATTTGCGCAACTGAAATTTCAGACATAATTTCTTTTACTTTTTCAATCATTTTTTAATCCTAAAATAAATTTTATGTGAAAACATAAAAAGAGTTGAAGTCATTATTAACTGTGAACTTACAAGAGTGAGTGGCGCACCAATGATACCAAAATTATTTATCAATGGAAAAATAAACAATACTGTTATTAATGTACCCGCCAAATTACTAAAAAATATCTCCTTGGTTCTTTCTATTGTTCGTAAACCATAACGTAGTGGTAAAGCTAACGAAACAATAAAATAAGCTATTGCAAACCAACTTACTAAATATGCATAAGGTAAGTACTCTTCACCATAAAATAAATCAAGCCAAAATTCAGGAAAGATAATAAAAAGTATAACTATAGCTGCAGTTATAAAACTAATCGAAAATGCTACTTTATACAAATATGTAACAAGAGCATCTAAACCACCTTGGACGTAGTGACTACCTGCCCGAACAGGCACAAAATTTTCAAAGGCTTGAAACAAAATATGCGTCAACCCCATTATATTTTGCACTGCCTTTAATGCACCAACCGCAATCGGTCCTAATGAAATACCAGCAACAATAATAAATAGGTTACCTGAAACCCACTGGAGTATTGATGATCCAACTAACCAGTTTGAGAAAAAAAAATGCTGTTTCGTCACACTAATAACAACATCTAACTTAATTATTAAGGCATCTAAAAAGAAAAAACCAATAATTATTGATATTAATGATGCACTTGCGATAATCCACAATGAAGCAGCACTATCCAATTTTATTATTTGAAAGAACCAAATAAGCATAATTAATTGGATAAAATAGCGAATACAATCACTGATAAAGGCAGCCTTAGCTCTATTGCGTAAAAAAAAATAACGCCTCATAAAGTCTTGCAACTGGAAAGCTAAAGTAACCGAAGCCAAAGGTAAAGCTAAGTTTTTAATCCCCCAATGAGGAAAAATTTTACCCGAGTATTTTACAGCTAAAAATAATATGACAAATGAAATTATTGAAAAAATTAACTGTTGTAGGAATACAGCTCCGAAATAATATGGTGATTCTTCATTAGATTTCTTAGATCCTATACTCATCATAGGTGATATAATCATAGACATCTGTAAACTGTTTACAAACAAAACAGCCGTCCAGACTAGAGAAAATATCCCAAACTCTTCCAAACCGAGATAGCGAGCTAATAATATACCTGTTAAAAAATTACTACCACTAACAACAGATTGATCTGCTAAAGCCCAATTAACATGGCTATATTTCTTTAAAAAAACTTTAATCATTTTTATTAAATTAAAAAAACCTTTGGTAATGTTTATTTTCCCACTGCCACGCATGTTCAACTATTTTTGATAAATCATAATATTGTGGATGCCAACCAAGTTCATTTTTTGCCAGTGTTGCATCGGCAACTAAAACTGCAGGATCACCTTGTCTTCTAACTTCATCGATTACTTGAATTTCTTTTCCTGTTACGGTTCTAGCAGTATCAATTACTTCTTGAACCGAAAATCCATTTCCATTACCAAGATTATAGACATAACTCTTTTTCTCATTTATTAATTTTTCAAGCGCCAACAAATGCGCTGAACAAAGATCAGCAATATGAATGTAATCACGAATACAGGTTCCATCAGGTGTATCATAATCTCGCCCGAACACTCTTATATTTTCTCTTCTTCCTGAGGCTGCTTGTAATATCAGGGGAATTAAATGTGTTTCGGGCTCATGCCGTTCACCGAGCAAACCTTCTGGGTCTGCACCTGCGGCATTAAAGTAGCGTAAACGAATTGATTTCAATCCATATGCTTTATCATAATCTTGAAGTATCTCTTCAATCATCAACTTACTACGGCCATATGGGTTTATTGGGTTCTTAGGATGATTTTCATCTATAGGTGTATATTCTGGTTCACCAAAAATAGCTGCTGTTGATGAAAAAACAAACGACTTAACATCATGCTTTACCATAACATCAAGTAGATTTAATGTATTAACAACATTATTTTCATAATACATTGCTGGCTTTATTACTGATTCACCTACTTGTATATATGAAGCAAAGTGCATTACACCATAAAACTGATATTTTTTAAATACGCGTTCTAGCGCAGCTTTATCTGCTAAATCTACATATTCAAACTTACCGCCTACTATTGCATCACGATAACCGCCAGATAAATTATCCAGTATCACAACTTTATAGTCAGACTCTAATAACATCTTAACCATGTGTGAACCGATATAGCCCGCACCGCCGACAACTAGAACTGTCTTTTGTTGATTGTTTTTAGCCATTGGTTTTTAAATACCAGTCATAGATTTTCTTTAAGCCGTCTTCTAGATCGACGTTATATTTCCTGCCCATTGCAGAGAGTCGTGTTACATCTATTAACTTTCTTTTTGAACCGTCGGGTTTAGTACTATAAAACCCTAACTTACCTTCAAAACCAACAACGTTCTTCATAGTTTCTGCCATTTCACGTATG
>Ga0316207_10004702_pt1 | contig 11706 bp, 11 predicted proteins | sample 6weekpyrite_MG_FD_204943 | JGI IMG/M metagenome (GOLD analysis project Ga0316207, IMG submission 204943) | Microbial mat bacterial communities from mineral coupon in-situ incubated in ocean water Damariscotta River, Maine, United States -... | ecosystem: Environmental > Aquatic > Marine >...
TCTTTCAGGCGGTGATTGTGTTGCTTGTTTACTTTTCGATTCGTTACTGGAAGTCTTTAGATAATATTGAAGGGCCAGCGCCGGTTATTCGCGCAACCTCATTGAGCGGGCAAGCGTTTGACCTGAGAGAACATAAAAACATGCCTTTGCTGGTTCATTTCTGGGCAACCTGGTGCCCAGTGTGTGAAATGGAAAACGCTAATATTGCCTCAGTTGCAGAAGACTATCGTGTCATTACCATTGCATCATGGAGTGAAGGCGCCAAAGAAGTATCAAGCTATATGCAGGAACAGGCACTGAATATGCCGGTTATTATTGATGAAGATGGCGAATGGGCGAAGCTTTATGGGGTAAAAGCGGTACCCGCAAGTTTCTTTATAAACCCCGACGGAGTGATTCAGTTTATTGAAACAGGCTACACAACCGAGCTGGGTTTAAGATTACGCTTATGGTGGCTAGAACCCTAAGTTACGCTAAATCCGAGTAAGGCTTGCTGGAAAAACTATAAAAAAGCAGGGATAATCAGTAATTCACATTTAATCTGATATAAATAGCTATTACGATACTGTGTAGCTGAACAAAAATGAGTTGTTAAATACATGGATAATACACTTCTCCTCCAAGAGTCAGACGTACACAGCCTTCCCGGTCTATTTCGAGCCAGACTGGAAAAAACACCTGATGATTTAGCCTATAGCCAATATGACATAGCGAGCCAGCAATGGACACATTCGAGCTGGCGTGAAATGTCAAATGAAATAGCCCGCTGGCAGGCCGCATTTGAAAAAGATGGTCTACAGCCCGGCGACAAGGTTGCCATTATGGTTAAAAACTGTCGTGAGTGGGTCGTGTTTGACCAGGCTGCTCTTGGAATGGGGCTGGTGACGGTGCCCCTGTATGTCGATGATCGCCCCGATAATGTCGCCTATATAATTAACCATGCAGAAATAAAATTATTATTCGTTCAGGATAAACCACAGTGGAAACGACTGCTTAAGGCCGATGTTGATCTGGGTGGCCTGCAGCGTATTATCAGTATAAAACGTATATCTGAAGATGATGAGCCAGATGATCCAAAGCTGGAGTCTTTATCTGACTGGTTATTTGGTCTTTCAGGAAAAATGATTACCAAAGAAAGTGGTCTCGATGAACTGGCCTCCATTGTGTATACCTCGGGCACAACCGGTCGATCAAAAGGCGTTATGCTTTCACACCGAAATATGTTGTCGAATGCATTTGCCGCGGCTAACTGTAATAGCTGGCAGCCCGGTGAGCGCTTTCTTTCATTCCTGCCGTTGTCACATATGTTTGAACGTACCGCAGGGTATTACATGCCCATTATCCTGGGTGCTGAGGTGGTATATGCACGGTCAATAGCACAGCTAGCTGAAGACCTGCAAAAAGTAAAACCAACAACCCTGGTGTCAGTGCCGCGTATTTATGAGCGTGTTTATGGAAAAATCCAGGATGGTTTAAAAAACAAATCCGTTATCGCAAGGCTTTTATTCAAAGCCGCGGTGAATGTTGGCTGGCGAAAATTTTTACGTGACCAGGGACGTGCAGGCTGGCACCCCAAGTTACTTTTCTGGCCAACATTAAACAAACTGGTGGCTTCTAAAGTACTGGAGAAACTGGGGGGAGAGTTGCGTCTGGCGATTTGTGGGGGGGCGGCATTATCTGAAGATGTCGCAAAACTGTTTATTGGTCTGGGGCTTCCACTGGTGCAGGGTTATGGTTTAACCGAGTCGAGCCCGGTTATTTTTGTAAATCGCATCGAAGACAATATCCCATCCAGTATTGGTACGGTTTTACCCGGCGCCGAGGCACGTATTGGTGAGAACGATGAGCTGCAATGTAAAAGCCCGTTTTCAATGCTGGGTTACTGGAAAAACGAAAAGGCAACAAAAGACAGCTTTACCGAAGATGGCTGGTTGAAAACCGGTGATAAAGCCCGTATCGATGATGATGGGCACGCCTATATTACCGGGCGCTTAAAAGATATCCTGGTGCTGGCAAATGGTGAAAAAGTCCCGCCAAATGATATGGAGCTGGCGATTGCGCTGGATTCATTATTTGAGCAGGTGATGGTCATTGGTGAGGCAAGGCCCTTTTTATCCGTGATTTTGGTGCTTGACCCAGATGCCTGGGCCGATATGGCGGTTAGCTTAAATATTCACCCGGAATCCCCGGATGCTTTTTCACAACGTAATGTCGAAAAAGCTATATTAAACAGAGTGGCCACGCGAATTAAAAACTTTCCTGGCTATGCCAAAATACGTCGTGCGTATATAAGCTTACAGCCCTGGACGGTAGACGATGGTTTACTCACCCCCACGTTAAAAATTAAGCGGCCCAAAGTCATGGAGCGCTTTAAGGATGAAATTGATGCACTCTATGATGATCATCGCTAATGCGAGCGCTTCGCAGAACCTGAGAGTAAAGCATAATTATGTATAAACACGGCTTGCCCGAAAATGAAATGCCCGTTTTAAGGGTGCCCGCTATGCCCGCAGACCTGAACGAAGGCGGCACAGTGTTTGGTGGCTGGATTATGTCGCAGGTTGATATTGCTGGCAGCATACCCGCCGCAGAGCGTGCAGGAGGCGCAGTGGTGACCAGGGCGGTTGACTCATTTGAATTTAAAAAGCCTGTATTTGCTGGGGATTTAATTAGCTGTTATGCGCATATCATTGCAGAAGGCAGGACATCGCTCACGGTGCATGTAGAAGTCTACGCCCAGCATATGGAAAAAGGCGTGGTATCAACATCTGCGGTAACCGAGGCCAGTCTGGTATATGTCGCCGTAAATGAACAGGGTAAACCGAGAGTATTGCCGGTAAAAAAATAAGCGATCGAACATCCCGCGGTAAAGGCGGGATTTTAGTTTGATTATTCGAGATAGTTGCGTAATATGCATTTAAAAACAATTTTAGAAATACAAAAAGGACAAGCGGGATGAGACTAAAAATGAAAAAACAAAGCCTTGCAGTGATGTCTGCGCTTGCAGCTTCTATGCTCAGCGCACAAGCCAATGCCGCAGGTTTTGCACTCATAGAGTTTGGAGGCAGCGGCATGGGTAATGCTTATGCCGGTGCGTCAGCTGTTGCTGAAGATGCTACAACAATTCAGTTTAATCCGGCGGGTATGGCTCTCCTTGAAGGCGATTCGGTCAGCGGTGTGCTGCATATTATCGCGCCCTCATCAAAGTTCGTTGATGGCGGATCAACCACATCTGATGGGGTGACACCACTCACGGGGAACCCTGATGATGGTGGCCGCACGGCCTATGTCCCTAACCTTTATTATGTTACGGATATCAATGATGAAATGAAATTTGGCCTGGGTATTAACACCCCATTTGGTCTGGCGACCAAATATGATGATAACTGGATAGGTCGTTATCATGCGGTTGAATCAGATGTTAAATCGGTTAATTTTAACCCCTCCATATCTTATAAAGTTGATGAGCAGCTCTCCTTAGGTTTCGGTATCAGCGCAATGTACGTTGATGTTATCTTAACGAGTGCCATTGATTTTGGCTCAATCTGTGTGGCTTCATTTGGCGCTGCTACCTGTGCAGCCATGGGCGCATCACCTCAACAGGCAGATGGCTTCGCCGACCTCACCGCTGATGACTGGGGCTTTGGCTGGAATATCGGCATGCTCTACCAGTTCTCGGATGCAACCCGCGTCGGGGTATCGTACCGCTCTGAAGTTGACCAGAAAGTGCACGGCAGAGCTGACTTCACGGTGCCTGGCGCTGTGTCCAGTTTCATTAATGCATCAGGCACCTTCCAGGATACCGGCCTGAGGGGTGAAATCAGCTTACCGCAGAATGTATCGGTGAGTTATTACCACGACTATGATGCAGACCTGGCGTTTCTGGCGGATGTCACCTGGACAGGCTGGAGCTCGTTTCAGGAACTACGCATAAATTACGATAATCCGGCCCAGCCCGATTCTGTGACCACAGAAGAATGGGAAGATGCCATGCGCTACTCAGTGGGCTTTAACTATAAAATGGATGAAAAGTTAATGATTCGTGGCGGTGTTGCTTATGATGAGACCCCTATCCCCAGTGCAGAGAGACGTACACCACGTGTACCCGGTGATAACCGTACCTGGCTTTCCTTTGGTGCTCAGTATATCTGGGATAAAAACATAACCATTGATATTGGTTATAGCCATTTATTTGTTAGCAAAACAAAAATTAATAATACCTTTGAAAGCTCTATTCCAACATTAGCGGCCACGATTGAAGGTGAATATGATGCCTCGGTTGATATTTTAAGTACTCAGGTTACCTGGAACTTTTAAAACATCCTGTTGTACTGGCTAATTTAAAGAATTTGGAGAATTATAAAATGCGTAAAATATTAATTTCAATGTGTATTGCGGTGAGCCTGGTGGCCTGTGATAGTGATCCGGGTGAAACATTACAGGAATCAATTGATACGGGTAATGTAAGTAATTTTGACCCAGCAAACAGTGTCATTCCATTTCCGAATGATTTACTTTTTCAGGGCTCTGTTGACGGCACCATCAATATTCCGGTGGTAGACGCCAATGATTTAGCAGACCCACAGGTGGCATTAAATGGCCTTGACGGGTTTTCAACGGTCGCACCATTTAGCACAGGGTTCAATAGCGCGATTAAGAGTTCATCTATTGGGGCGAGTTCAGTAAGGGTGTTTGAAGTCAGCCTGTCATCTGGTGCTGCACCGGGCGGTGCGGTGGTCGCAATCAATGCAGAGTTAACTTACGGTCTTGATTTTGTTGGTAGCGTTTCCTCGGTTGACCCTGCGGGTGCAACTCTGGCGATCGTACCCCTTAGAACCCTTAAGCCGAAAACTCACTACTGGGTTGTGGTGACAAAAGCACTGCAAAATACCCTGGGTAACTCAATGCTACCCTCGGTGTCTTATGCTTTGGCAAAACTTTCAACGGCACTGGTCGATGGCGGTGGCGTCAGTCAGGTACCCGCACTGGATGATGCGACTGCGGCGGCACTGGAACCACTGCGTCAATTAATTAGTTTCAGTGAGACCACGCTGGTTGCCAATGCCAGCCCGGCACTGACGGCTGATGAGATTACCATCAGCTGGGGCTTCACAACCCAGTCAACGGTTGATGTATTAACCCAGGTGCGAACAGAAACCAATAATACTTCGCCAACACTGACTTTTAACCCAGCACCGAATGCAGTACCTGGTGTTTCAGCGGATGTTTATGTTGGCACTTTAACCGTTCCTTACTACCTTGAAAATGCCTCGGGCGTTAATGACCCAACACCTCTAAATTCATTCTGGAAAGGCGTGTCCGGTTCATTGTTAACCAGTCTTGGGGCTAACCCTGGTTGTTTGCCTGCGGGGATAAATGTATGTCCAGTTCCAACTTCGACAGAAAACATTCCCGTTATGCTATCAACACCGGCAGGCGGTTGTGGTGTTGGCGTGAGTTGTCCTGTGATTATTTACCAGCACGGTATTACGACTAACCGTACAACCATGCTGGCACTGGCTGACTCAATGGCCGCCGCTGGTTTTGCGGTTATTGCCATAGATATGCCAATGCATGGTGTAACAGGTAATGAGACTGATGGAACGGCCGGATTTAAAAACCCTGTCTCATCAGGCGGCGAACGTACCTTCGACCTTGACCTGGTAACACAGGACCCATTGAGTGGTGATATTATTGCGGCAATACCGGATGGCGTAACTGACTCATCAGGTCGCCACTTTATTAACCTGTCAAACCTGCAAAACTCTCGTGATAATGTGCGACAGGCTGTATCAGACCTGTTTGCGCTTCGCTTTGCTTTAGATGCCGCAGACTATAATGCGGGAGCAGCCGACGGTACGTTTGATACAACGAATGTAAAGTTCATAGGTCACTCACTGGGCGGCATGGTGGGAACACCTTTCCTTGCGCTTGAGCCAGGTGTTGGTGATGCCGTCCTTGCAATGGCAGGTGGCGGTATTGCTAAACTGCTGGATGGGTCGGCGGCATTTGGTCCTTCTATTGCAGCGGGCCTTGCGGTCAACGGTGTTAATAAAGGTACGCCGGATTATGAATCGTTTATTGGTGCAGTACAGACGGTTGTCGATTCCGGTGACCCAATCAATTTTGCCACCGCATCAACGAATGCAGCAACCGGTCGCGGCATACTGTTTTATGAAATTGTAGGCGGTAACGGTGTACCTTCTGATACCGTCGTGCCAAACCGTGTTCCAGACAGTAACGATATTAGTAATACAGTACCGGGCTTACTTTCTGGTACAGACCCTCTGGTAGGCGTGGATGCAGATATTGCCAACACAGGCCTGGGGCTTACTCAATATAATACAAGTCAGGCAGGGCCAAATCTTTTAGCTCTGGCTCGGTACATTGCGGGTGATCACTCGTCTCTGTTATCCCCGGCGTCTAGCCTGGCGGTAACCACTGAGATGCAGACACAGGCCGCGACCTTCCTGGCCTCAGGTAGTTTATCTGTAACAGATACAAGTGTGATTGCGGCACCCTGATCTGTTTAAGTTATACCACTAGAACGATTGCGTTATAAACAAAACCCCCTGTCATTACTGGCAGGGGGTTTTGTTTTGAATAACTTTATTAAGTCTAAAGTCTAAAATTTAGAGAACAGTTTCTGATTGTTCTGGCAGAGTTTTCCTGCGAAGACAATGAGTCAGTATTGTTGAGTGCAATACTGGGTGACAGTTTAATAAAGCTTAAAAAAACGTATTTACAGACCAGGTCGGTGTACCGTCCGCGTGGATTAACTGATGCTTAAGCAACCAGACATAGGCATCATTTGCGTCTTTCTCAAACCAGGCCTGGCTAGAGCCTAAACGAAAGGTATAACCCCATTCGTCCATATCAGAAAACATACGCTCGCGACCAAACTCTGCAAGAAAGTCACTGAGTATAATCGATAAGTAACAGACACCATTTTCCTCATCATAATCACCACCGGCATTAGTATGCAGGCTTGCGCGTCTTTCAGCAGACATACAAATATAGTGACAGGACTCGTGTAGCGCAGAATGCACGGGCGTGTCAGGGCGGATGTATAAATTATTTTCGATAATGCCCGCTTCCGGCTCACCAAACCAGCTGCCAGGAATTTTTTCACTTTCATTAACCTGGTGGATGATGAGATTATATCTTCCAAGCAATTGCTGGAGTTTTGATAAATCGATATCGGCGCAGCTGAGAATAGTCATGATTAATAGTGGAAATAAATAGGCATAATAAAATAGAAAAAATTAGAGCGCCTGTCCTGATAAGAAGCTCTGATAAGAAAACTATTAAAGCAGTAACAGGCGAGGCATATATTTATGTATGAGTTTGTTTAAGTTTTTCCGCCAGTGAATTTAAAGCGATAGCACGGTGGCTAATCCTGTTTTTTTCCTCAAGGCTTAATTCAGCAGCAGAACAGTTTTTTTCTTCTATCCAGAAAATGGGGTCATAACCAAAACCACCATTACCCTGTGGCTGGCGAAGGATTTTTCCTTGTAGCGCGCCCTGGGTGATAATCGGTGTGGGATCATCAGCAGAGTTCATATACACCATAACACACTGGTAGCGGGCAGTACGTTGTGCATCGGGTGTGTCCTGAAGTTCTTCCAGCATTTTTTCATAATTTTTCTGGTCAGTAGCAGCCTCGCCAGAATAGCGAGCAGAATAAATACCCGGCGCTTTATTAAGTGCATCCACCTCAATGCCAGAGTCGTCGGCAATCGCAGGTAAGCCGGTGTGCTTGCAGGCATTTCTGGCTTTTTTAATCGCGTTTTCCACAAAGCTTAAACCGTCTTCAATGGCCTCGGGAACATTGAACTCGTTTTGCGAAACCACCTCAATGCCATGGGGGGCGAGAAGCGCATTAATTTCTTTTACTTTACCTGCGTTACCACTGGCTAATATAACTTTACTCATGACCTAGTGCCTTTTGTTGAGCCTGCATTAACTCGCCTATTCCTTTTTTGGCTAGCTCAAGCATTGCGTTGAGTTCATCCATTCTAAATGCATGACCTTCGGCGGTACCCTGGACTTCAATAAAAGCCTCGGCATCGTTCATAACGATATTCATGTCAGTTTCCGCATTTGAGTCTTCATCATAGTCGAGATCCAGGACAGGTATACCTTTATAAATGCCAACAGAGACAGATGCAATGTTTCCAAACAGCGGGTTTTTATTGATTTTTTTTGTATTGAGTAGGTGCTGTATTGCATCGGCCAGTGCTACATAACCGCCGGTAATAGATGCGGTACGTGTACCACCGTCCGCCTGGATAACATCACAATCAACGGTGATCATATTCTCACCGAGTGCTTCAAGGTTAACCGCAGCGCGTAAAGAACGACCGATAAGGCGTTGTATTTCCATGGTACGCCCGCCCTGCTTTCCACGAGAGGCTTCACGACCTGTGCGCTTTCCAGTGGCCCTGGGTAGCATGCCATATTCAGCTGTGACCCAGCCAGAACCCTTGCCACGTAGCCAGCCAGGCACCTTTGCCTCGACCGAAGCGGTACACAGGACCCGGGTGTTACCGAATTCAACGAGTACGGAGCCTTCTGCGTGCATGGTGTAGTTTCGGGTGATTTTAACTTCACGCATCTGTTCAGGCTGGCGATTGCTGGGTCTCATAGTGGCTCCTGGTGAATAATTAGTCGAATTATACTGTGTTTGTAACAGCAAAGTCATAAGACAATAAAAACTAATATCAGCAAGTTGTTAACAACAAGAGCCGCCAGACTGAGTTGCGTGCTACACTGAGTGAAAGAATAAAAAAGCAGGTGAGATATGACAAATAGTATGACGGCATTTTCAAGTTGCAGTGATGAACAGTCATGGGGGAGCCTGGTCTGGGAAATCAGGTCAGTCAATCATCGGTATTTAGATGTCACATTCAAGCTGCCAGAAGATTTACGTAGCCTGGAAAACAGCTTGCGCACAAAGCTCACTGAAAATATTAAGCGTGGAAAGCTTGAGTGCTGTCTACGTTATAAATCCACGAAAAGCCAGGATGTTGAAGTCAGTGTTAATGAGGCGAATGCCAAGGCGATACTAAAAGCCTGTCAGGTGATTAGTAAAATCCTGCATCAGCCAAGCGAAATGAATGTTATGGAAATATTAAGGTGGCCCGGTGTAGTCGAAGACCAGGAAACAGATATCAAGCCAGTAGTTGCGGCTGCGAGTCATTTATTTGAAAAAGCATTGCAGTCATTAAGTGAAACAAGAAAGAGCGAAGGCGGGCGTTTACAGGTAATGCTGGAAGAACGAATTACGGCCATGAAAGAAATTGTAAACCATGAAAGAAAGCGCCGACCAGATGTAGTGAAACAGCACCGAGAAAAACTCCTTAAGAGAATTGAAGCGCTCGATATAGAGCATGATAAAGACAGGTTTGAGCAGGAGATGGTCTATCTTGTACAAAAAATGGATATCGACGAAGAGCTTGACCGTATTGAAAGCCACTTCGAAGAGATAGAAAAAATATTCAGCAGGGATGAGCCAGCGGGCCGAAGACTGGATTTTATTATGCAGGAATTTAATCGAGAGGCGAATACACTGGCGTCAAAGTCAACTAATATAGAAACCACACAGGCCTCGGTGGATTTAAAAGTATTAATAGAACAGATGCGTGAACAGGTTCAGAATATTGAGTAGGATATAGAGTAGAACTCAGAGTGAAAACGCGTTGTTATTAAACTGAATTTCTTCAGGGTTTTAGGGTAGTATTTCAATTGGAGTCCCAATTTTAACAGAGTTCCATATTTCGTCCATTTCCTTATTGGTGACAGCAATGCAACCATTAGTCCAGTTAAAACGCTGTGCAAGAAATGACAACCAGCTAAAGCCATTTTTTTGCCCGTGAATCATTATTAGACCCCCAGGACTCACGCCAACTTTCTTTGCTCTTTTAACATCAGAATTATTTGGATAAGAAATATGAATCGCTTTATAAAACGCACTGTCTCCTTTTTTATAATCAAGAATATACTTTCCTTCTGGTGTTTTCTCATCACCTTCCTGTTGTTTATGGCCTTTAGGGTTTGCGCCAAAAACAACAGGGTACTCTTTAATGGGTTTGTCATTTACCATTAAGTACAATTTTGATTTTGACTTGTTTACAATAACTTCATCGGCTAGCTGTATTGCATTGCAAAGATAAGGTGCAAGTGATAGAACAATAAATATCAGGTATTTCATGTGATCCAGATCGTTTTAGATGTTATCTCTTTCCATTTTTTACCTCGTTTCTCAAGGTAGATTATGGTCCCGCTTGCATATGAGCTGTTGTATAATTCTATGCATACAATAGCATTAGTTCTATTATTGTTAAAACCAGCTCTTGATAAACGCAGAAGGGTTACATCACCAGGCATAAAAAGTTCAATGCTGCCTTCACTGTGCATTTTCTTTTGATCCTCCCAGCTAACGATAGGGACTTTACCCTCTAGATTGCTTAGTCTCATTGGCCTGGAGTTGTTATCGTTAGCACTTAAAAAATTTTTTACTGTTTCAGTAGGTAGTGAGGAGTAGTGAATATTGTTGCTTTTACAGATAGATGGGTTGCTAAGTGTGATTACCTCGTCTAGCTCAAATAAACCATTAGTGATATTAAATATAGAAGCGTAAATATCCATTTCATCAGAATTATGCTTGTGTTGATTATAAGCATAAACAGAAATAGTCAAAACGACGGATATAAATAGTAAAAATGATATGTAATTTTTTTTCATACTTTAAAGGATCAAGTGTCAAGGGGGCAGACTCGATGATTGACGTATCAAGGGAGTATATGTGGTTTAGACTCAACGAGTCTATCCCCATGATTCTTATAATTTGATTCCATATTTATTCCAGTCAACGGCTTTGGTTAATGTTTAAAACAGATGGATTATAATCTTAATAGTTTATCTTAATACGGTAACTCATCAGGCTGCTTGCCTATATAATCTGGTTCTAGTGGCTGGCTAAATCTTACAGCAGAAATGGTCCTGTGTCCTTCAATGAAGGCTTTACAGACCCGATGCATTCCATCCATTATTCTCCCCTCTGAACATAATATTATGGGGTAGGAAAGGTCTGCTTCATAAATTTGTTTCGCATGTCTTGCAATATGCTCGCTAGTTGGCTTGTCGTTAGGTCCGAACCAGTAGGTCTCTTTCAATTCCATAATTTCAATAACAGGAACCTGTATTACGTCAAAATCAGCAGAGAGACGTATTAGTTTTAATACATCCCAGGCGAGTAAGCCTTTATCTGATTCCCTGAAATGATATTGTTGATGAAGCTTCATAGAAGAACCTGGTGTGTTAGTTTCAGGGCTGGGCTTTATTACATCGGTCAGATGAAGAACTGGTAGCGTAATTATCTGCACGGTATTGAAAAGTCTACGTGATAATGTTCATCATGCCTTACCCATGAGCGTTTCTTTGAAAATTGTATGTTGTTGCGTAAATATTCGCCATATTCCGTTTTAAATAAGTTTTGTTGCAGTGTGGGGTCAAAAATAACTCTCCAAATGTCAAAACCTAGAGATTTAGACGCTTTATGAAGCGCAACTATATGGGCCGAAAGCGCGACGTAATCAATAGTGAGGCCATTGTATTGATCATTATGGTCAAACTCAATGTCATAACCAAACTTATTAAAAGGGTGTGTTGGTAAATGAACGGAAACCCCCTTCGCATTAATAA
>Ga0316207_10004703_pt1 | contig 11705 bp, 9 predicted proteins | sample 6weekpyrite_MG_FD_204943 | JGI IMG/M metagenome (GOLD analysis project Ga0316207, IMG submission 204943) | Microbial mat bacterial communities from mineral coupon in-situ incubated in ocean water Damariscotta River, Maine, United States -... | ecosystem: Environmental > Aquatic > Marine >...
TTGTTGGCGTAATGAGGGAAAGCAATGCATGAAATATGCTCTGGTACCCCTGTTTGCTGGGTTTCCCACTGCTCAAGTTTGCCGACAAAAAGTGCCTTAATATCGCTAAGATTAATGACTTCTCTAAGCTCATCTGCAGGCAGCGTCGGATAATAGGGGACTGAAACGTAGCCGCCCATCAGGATCGCAAGGTCTGCGATGATCCAGTGGCAGCAGTTCTTAGATAATATGCCAACATGATCACCCGTCTCTAACCCCAATTCTCGGAGCGCGGCCACCATTCTGCGTGCTTGCAAGCCGACCTCAGACCAGGTCAGTTCGTGCCATTCGTCACCCTCGGGTTGTCGCAAATAGACCTTGTTCGGGTGCAGTTTTTCGCGTTCGTAGAAAATTTCCAAAAAACTGTCTGCATTTACCATTGCCGGTGTTTCCGCGATCGTCACGGGCTTGCTGTTATTTTGCTGGTGAGTTTCCGTCACTGAATATCCCCTCGATATTGTTATCTTTTTATACGATACAGAATACTAAATCTAATGAGCCTTTTGCAAAACGCTGAGTGGATAAGCCGCTCACGCGTTTCGCAAGAGGCTCTAAATAAACAAATCTGTCATTAACGGCGTATCGCTTTCTTTCAGATAACGATATGACTCGAAATCTGTGACGCCACGTTGCGCTAGTAAGGCTTCATCTATCAAGAACTCGCCATTCAGCGCACCGCTTTGTGTGGTCAAAATTTGATAAGCCGCATCCGCCATAATAGCGGGCTTACGGCCTTTTTCCAGTGTTGATTTTCCACCCCCTTCAAATTCGATCGCGGCGGTTGAAATAACCGTTTGCGGCCACAGTGAATTGACTGAAATATCAAAGCGCTTGAATTCTTCAGCCAGACTTAAAGTGAGCATCGACATACCGTATTTTGTGACAGTATAAGGACCAAAATGCGTAAACCACTTAGGATCCATGTTGAGCGGTGGTGACAGGCTTAGAATATGGGCATTATCCGACTTTTTAAGCCAGGGCAGGGCTGCTTTGGCCGTGGATAACACGGCACGGGTGTTGATCTGGTGCATCAGATCGAAGCGCTTCATCGGGAGTGATGCCGCGTTCGCCAGCTTGATTGCGCCTGCGTTGTTAATGATCGCATCGATACCGCCGAAGGTGTCTGCTGTCTGCTGCATCATGGCTTCGACTTTTGCGTCATCACGTACATCAAGCTGAATGGCGAGGGCGCGTCCTCCTGCCCGTTCAACATCTTCGGCTACCGAAAAAATGGTGCCTGGCAGCTTGGGATGAGCCTCTGCTGATTTAGCGGCAATTACAATATTCGCACCGTCTTTAGCGCATTTCAGCGCAATTTCTCTGCCGATGCCTCTGCTCGCACCGGTAATAATGATCGTTTTATTTTTTAAATTGTGCATATAGGTTCTGTTCGGCTCTTGTTAGATAGAGGTTTATTGTTCATCAGGGCGAATGGAAACCAGAAGTTGTCGCAGTTTTACCTGATCGCCCTTTTGAATGTTAACCTGCTCGATGACCCCATTAACATCTGCTTTTAAGGGGTGCTCCATTTTCATTGCTTCGAGAATTACCAGCGTCTGACCGACTTCAACCCGTTCTCCCTGTTTTGCCATTACCTCAATAATGGCACCATCCATACTCGCTTCAATTTGACCAGAACCGCCGCCTTCCTGAGCATTGCTTGCCGCATGAGTGTAGTCTTCGAACACAAAGCTGGCGCTCGCAATTTGTAGATAAATCAGCTCATCGCTGAGTTGGTATTTGCAACGTTTACGCACGCCTTGATGACTATAGACCAATTCAGTTGCACTGATTTCGATGAGTTCCAGTGATACCGTCTCATCTTCGCACTGAATCAGGTAGTGCGCATTGTCTTGTTGCAAGGTGAGCAACCATTCAAATTCCGAGCTTTTTAATGAACCTGCACCTTTTAACTGATAAGGCCACGGCGCATGGCCGGTATTGCTCCAGCCAGACAAATCGTTAGCGTAGTCGTGTTGTGGGCCTTGCTTCAAATAGCTGATCATCGCAGCCATCGCAGCGATTACCAGCTCGGGTTTTTGTGGGGCGAGTGTTTTGTTGTCAACAAAGTCGTCACCGATAAAGGCAGTTGTTGCCTGGCCGTGAATGAAAGCAGGGTGACGCAGCACTTCACATAAGAAATGACTGTTGACGGTCACGCCAAACAGAGTGCTTTGCTCAAGCGCCTGAATCAAACGGCGACGGGCTTCTTCACGGTCTGCGCCATAGGCAATTATTTTAGCTAGCATCGGATCATAAAATGGTGAAACGATTTGTCCGCTTTGAATACCACTGTCAATTCGAATACCTTCGCCTTGCGCGGGCTGCCATAAGTTGATGGGCCCTGTCTGTGGCAAAAACTGATTGGCAGAATCTTCAGCATACAGGCGCACCTCCATCGCATGACCGTTCAACGAAATTTGCGCTTGCGTTAGCGGCAGGGTTTGATTTGCTGCCACTTTGAGCTGCCAGGCGACCAGATCTGTCCCGGTAATCAGTTCAGTCACCGGATGTTCGACCTGGAGCCGGGTGTTCATTTCCAGAAAGTAGAAATTTTTATCGGCATCGACCAAAAACTCCACCGTGCCAGCACCTACATAATTGCACGATTTAGCTGCTTGAACCGCTGCTTCGCCCATTCTAGCCCTGAGTTCTGGGTCAACAAAGGGAGAGGGCGCTTCTTCCACAACTTTCTGGTGACGGCGCTGGATAGAGCAGTCCCGTTCACCGAGATAGACGGCATTACCATGTGTGTCAGCAAAAACCTGTATTTCAATGTGACGAGGCTTAATGACGGCTCTTTCCAGAATGAGCTCGCCGTTGCCAAAGGCGTTTTCGGCTTCGGAACGGGCCGTTTTGATATTGGCTTCCAGTTCCGAAGGTTCAAACACCAAACGCATGCCCCGACCCCCGCCACCGGCGGAGGCTTTGATCATAATGGGGAAACCCACTTTTTCGGCTTCTTTAACCAATATTGCGTCGTCCTGCTCTTCGCCTTCATAGCCGGGAATACAGGGGACACCTGCTTCCAGCATGGCGATCTTGGAAAGTCGTTTGCTACCCATTAATTCAATTGCAGCTGACGGTGGACCAATAAAGACGATATTTTCTTGTTCACAGGTGTTGGCGAACGAGGCATTTTCCGACAGAAAACCATAACCTGGGTGAATCGCCTGAGCCCCGGTGAGTTTGGCAGCTTCGATTATTTTGTCTGCCACCAAATAAGACTCACCAACTGCCGCCGGACCGATGCAGACGCCTTCATCTGCCAAATTAACATGGGGCGCATGCGCGTCAGCTTCACTGAACACTGCAACGGTTTTAAACCCCAATGACTTGGCTGTTTTGATGATTCTAACCGCGATTTCTCCCCGGTTTGCGATAAGTACTTTTTCAAACCCTTTTTCAAACCGTTTTTCAAACATGGTGGTATTTATCCTATTACGTATTATTCGGCCGACCAACTCGGCAAGCGTTTCTGAATGAAAGCCATGGTGCCTTCCTGACCTTCGCTACCTTGCACCGCTTCCGAGAACGAGCGGGCTGCGCCATCCAAAAGGCTCTCTAAAGGCTGTTCGCCCACCGATAGCATCAGTGCCTTGGTGACCTTGTTTGCCATAGGTGCGCAGCGCTTAACCTGTTCTAACACCGTATTCAAAGCATGATCCAACTGCTCGGTATTGTCATGTGCTTCATGAACAATGCCCAGGCGCATGGCCTCATGACCATCGAAACGTGCACCCAACAGTGCCAGTCTTCTTGCCTGCGTTAAGCCAATTCGGGTGACCACAAAAGGGGCGATTTGAGCCGGTGGGATGCCTAAACCCGTTTCCGGCAGACCGAATTTAGCATCACCAGCAGAAAGTGCGACGTCAGAGATACAGGCTAGACCAAAACCTCCTCCTAGAACAGCCCCTTCTGTCACGACGATGAGCACCTGGGGTATTTGATTGGCAAAGGTGATCATTCGGCCAAATTCTCTGTTCAGCGCACAATAGGGGTCGTCTTGCCCTTCTTGCCGGGAATTTGCGGCCGCTCGTGCGCCTGCCATATCCTTGATATCACCTCCGGCGCAAAAGTGCCCTTCGGCACCACGGAGTACCACCGCTCGAATCGGCATGTTGATGGCGTCTGATGCTGGCGCTTCTGATTGAGCATTCAAGGCCTCAAATACGGCCATCAGTTCTTGCACCATTTGCAGACTCATGGCGTTGCGCGCTTTTGGTCGATTCAAGGTGATATGCAGAACATGATTTTCCTGGTTCAGAAGCAGTGTTTCCGTCTCGGGAAGTGTTATTTTTGTTGCAGACATTAACATTCTCCTCTCGATTTTATTTGCGTTTGCCGGGCAATATTCCCATTAATTTGCAAATGATGCCGAGCATGATTTCATCTGCACCGCCACCAATCGAAACCAGTCGAATATCACGCATCGCCCGCGATACTTCGTTATCCCACATATAACCCATGCCACCCCAATATTGCAGGCAACTATCGGTCACTTCACGCCCCAGTCGGCCTGCTTTCAGTTTTGCCATTGATGCCAGCTTGGTGACATCCTGCTTGTTGATATATTGTTCAACGCCCTGATAAACCATGCAGCGCAGCGCTTCAATTTCGGTTTGCAACTCAGCGAAGCGAAAGTGGATGACCTGATTGTTACTTAAAGGCTGGCCAAAGGTTTCCCGTTCCCGGCAGTACTCGATAGTTGAATTGACGCAGGACTCCAAGCCCTTCAGTATATTTGCCGCACCAAACATACGTTCTTCCTGAAACTGCAACATTTGCATCATAAAACCCGATCCTTCGGCTCCGACACGAAAACGCTGGGGAACGCGAACGTTGTCAAAAAATATCTGTGCGGTTTCAGAAGAGCGCATTCCCAGTTTGTTCAGTTTTGGGGCGACCTCGATTCCCGGTGTATTCATAGGCACCACGATCAGCGATTTGTTGATATGTACCTTATCGTCTGAGGTGTTCGCCAGTAAACAAATAAAATCGGCAGAGGGCGCGTTGGTGATCCACATTTTTGTGCCATTGATAACGTAATCATCGCCATCTTTCACTGCAGTGGTTTTCAGACCGGCGACATCGGAGCCCGCGCCCGGTTCTGAAACGCCAATGCAGCCGATCATTTCTCCGGAAATGGCCGGAACCAGAAACTGCTCTCGTAATGCGTCTGATCCAAAACGGGCGAGGGCAGGTGTGCACATGTCGGTCTGAACCCCAATCGCCAGCGGTACACCACCACATTTTGAAAGGCCGAATTCTTCGGATGCCACGATACTATAACTATAATCGAGCCCCATACCGCCAAACTGTTCGGGCTTGCTGATGCCAAGTAAACCCAGATCACCTAGCTTCTTGAACACCTCTTTCATTGGAAAGCTGCCAGCTTCTTCCCATTCGTTGACGTAGGGGTTGATTTCGTTTTCAACAAAGTTTTTGACCGTTCTGCGGATTTCATTATGTTCTTGAGTAAATATCACTAGGATTGCCTCTCTTTATTTTCTGTATTCTCTGATTTTCTGACGTTCGTGGCGGCCCTTAAAAGCGTGCGACACCGAAGCTGTTTGCTCTGAGTGGCCTGATGTCTGCTTCATGACAAATATCCAGCAGGAAAGCCAGCACTTTACGGGTGTCTCTGGGGTCGATCAAACCGTCATCCCACAAACGTGCAGTGCCAAACAGCGCGGTAGAGCCTTTATCCAGCTTGTCGGCGGTTGCTTTCTCGATCATATCAAGCATCTTTGGGTCGGCTTCTTTGCCCATTTTGGCGTGTTTGTCTTCGGTCACGATACGCAAGACTTTACCCGCCTGTGCGCCGCCCATAACGGACGTGCGGCTGTTAGGCCAGGCAAAAATAAAGCGCGGATCAAGACCCCGGCCACACATGGCATAATTGCCAGCACCATAGGAGCCGCCGACCACAATGGTCAGCTTGGGAACAGTCGCATTGGCAACGGCTTGCAGCATTTTTGAGCCGTGTTTGATAATGCCGTTTTGCTCGGCATCGGTGCCGACCATAAAACCGGTGGTATTATGGAAAAACAGCAAGCTGGTGTTTGACTGTTCGCATAACTGGATAAATTGTGCCGCCTTTGCTGCGCCCGCCGGGGTGATCGGACCATTGTTACCAATCAAACCGCAGGCATAGCCCTGAATTTTGAGAAAGCCACAGACAGTCTGCTGATCATATTCTGATTTAATATCAACAAATTCAGAGCCGTCTGCAATGCGGGCGACAATTTCTCTGACATCATAGGGGCGTTTGTTGTCACCAGGTACGATGCCAATCAGTTCGTCAACCGGATATAGCGGCTCTTCCCAACTGCTTGTTTGTCGCATGGGCAGTTGATCGTTCCAGGGCAAGCTACTCATTATTTCCCTGGCCTGACGAATACCATCGGCATCATCTTCGGCTAAAAACTCTGCTGATCCGGGTTGTTGAGTATGCATTTCGGCGCCGCCCAATTGCTCGTCGGTTGCAACTTCGCCGGTGGCCGCTTTCAGTAATGGTGGTCCAGCCAGAAATAATTTCGCTTGTCCTTTCACCATAATGCTGTAATCCGACAAACCGGGCTGGTAAGCACCCCCCGCAGTCGCATTACCGTGAACTACGGTTACTTGTGGAATGCCCATTGCGGAAAAACGTGCCTGATTGGCAAAACATTGGGCGCCGAGGACAAAAATATCCGTTGCATAATTCAGGTTGGCGCCACCGCTCTCGGCCAGGGTGACAATCGGCAGTTTGTTCGCTTTGGCGATTTCCTGCAGCCTGAGTGTTTTGTCTAATCCGGCTGGTGAAATGGTGCCACCTTTGATCGCGCTATTGCTGGCGACCACAACACAACGAATGCCTGATACATAGCCAATGCCGGCAATAATGCCGCCACCTGCGAGTGAGCCATCCTTGTCATCATGCATTTTGTAGCCAGCGAGCGAACTGATTTCCAAAAACGGTGCGCCACGATCCAGCAGTCTGTTCAGTCGTTCTCTCGGCAGTAATTTACCTTTTTGTTGAAATTTCGCTTTGGCTTCGTTTTCCTTGGAAAGCACCTTGTGTTCGATCGCCCTGAATTCATCGATAAATGAACGCATGACCTCTGCATTACTTTCAAAATCGGGCGACTGTGCACCCATTGTTGATTCGAGTTTGGCCATTATTTGTCCTCCATTTCGGGTCTCGGCGTCTCTTGCCGAAAGATCCGAGGCACGACCGAACGATGGAAGCCATCATACGATACTGAATTTTTTGCCGCCGGTAAGGGCACAACGCGACCGCCCTGAGATGCTGCGCCATCTATTCGCAGGCAATCACCGCTAATGAAGTTAGCGCCGTCGCTCAGTAGGAAACAGATTGCCGAACTGACCTCGGCTTCTGTGCCCATACGTTTAAGAGGAACAGCATCGCGCAAACCAATAATCCAGGGTTTCATTGAGTCCGGGTAGCTGTCCATGCCACTTGAAGCGACCCAGCCCGGCGCAACGGCATTAACCCGAACGCCGGACGCGGCCCACTCAACGGCGGCGGTTTGGGTGAAGTTGACCATGCCCGCCCGAGCTGCACCGGAATGCCCCATCCCCGGCATACCGCCCCACATATCGGCAACAATATTGACGATTGAGCCGCCATGTTTGGCCATGCTTTTCAGGTAAACCTCTTTGGCCATCAAAAAACCACCCGTTAAATTGGTTCGAACAACGGTTTCCCAGCCTTTCTGATTGATGCCGGTAAGGGGTGAAGGGAACTGGCCGCCTGCGTTATTCACCAGACCATGAATCACATCATGTTTGCTGAGAATATCTGTTACCGTCGCTTTCACGATATCTTCTTCGCGAATATCACAGGCAAAGCAGCTCGCCTTACCGCCGTCTTCTGCAATTTCTGCTGCGACGATTTCGAGTTTATCGAGTTTGCGGCCCAGCAAAACCACGCTCGCCCCAAGACCTGCAAGTTCGTGAGCGGTACAGCGGCCAATGCCGCTGCCGCCGCCTGTGACGATGACGGTCTTATCTGCAAACAGATTGGCTTTAAAAACGGACTGATAGGGATGTGAGCAAGGGTGCGACATGATCAGAAATTCTCCTGTTTGATCGATTCGGCAATGGCGGCACTGACCGGAATAGGATATTCCAGCAATTGCTGGGCGAAAGCCTTACCTTGAGGGTCGATTCGAAGACTGGCGACACCACCACCACCGAGACTATGTTCCAATAAAAAGTTAATGGCATTAATGCCAGGAAGATCCCAGCGAGAGACTTTGCCATTTTCAGCGTCCAGTACATGAGACATAAAACCGGCGACATTTTTTTCGGACAACGCGGCCTTGATATAGGGCAAATAGTCTGGCTTGCGGGCGATCACCCCAATATTGGCATGATCACCTTTATCGCCGCTTCTGGCCCAGGCCAGTGCAACGAGTGGAAGCTCGGTTTCGGTGCTACCAGAAGGCGCTGACTGGCTGGCCTGTGCCGGGATCAAACGTTCGCTGAAACCGCCGTCAGTGGCGACCGGTACATCACTGCAATCGCCATCAATTTGAACAGATACGGGGACGCTATCTTTCGGCACCAGGCAGGAAAACAAGCGTATTTTCGGCCAGACGGTCGGTCGACCGCCAACGATGCCGGTGATCCCGGGTGCCATGCCGGTGGCGGCTTGCGCTATTTCGCGAGAAAACAGTACCAGCGACTTTTTGTCAGCACTGGTGACACCGATCTTAACAACCACTTCTCGGCAACCCTGTGCCTTACCTTGCTTGCCGTAAGTGGTTTCGGTTCCCAGTAATTCGATATTGACCTCGGAGTAAGGCTTCAGTCCCTTTGCTTCTAGCATGCGGCCGGTTTTGGCGATGATTGCATCTGCCACGGTTTGCGCTTTTAAAGGTGCATTGATACCCGCTAGCAGAAAGGTAACAGTACATTTGAAACCATCGGGCCAGGTGGCAGATACTTTATACTGATCTGTTGGAGGCAGGCCCTTTGCGCCGGATACCCGAACCTGATTCGGTTTTTCCTGAACCAGTTTGACTTCGGTGAAGTTGCACACTACATCTGGCAGCATGTACGCGCGAGGGTCACCAATTTCGTAAACCAGTTGTTCAGCCACAGTCGCTTCGGAAACCATGCCACCGGTGTTATCGGGTTTGGTGACGAAAAATTCGCCATCTGCAGACACTTCAACAATGGGAAAGCCCATGTCGTCGAAACCTTCTTTAATATTTTCCCAGTCGGTAAAGTTGCCACCCGTACAGTGGGCGCCGCATTCGATAATATGCCCCGCAAGGCTGCCTTGCGCCAGTTTGTCGTAATCATTCCAGGCCCAGCCAAATTCATGGATCATCGCGCCCAACACTACCGCGCTATCCACCACACGGCCTGTGACCACAATGTCGGCACCGGCTTGCAAGGCAGCCACGATACCGGGGGCGCCGAGATACGCATTCATACTGACAAACATCGGTGGCATGGGGGCACCGGTGTTTAATTCCGCCACCCCGTTTTTAGCATAGGTGTTTTTATGAGGTAGAACATTGTCGCCATCAACCATGGCAATTTTTAGCGAGACGCCTGCCTTGTCCGCAACGGCTTGTAATGCCTTGACACAAGCCTGAGGGTTTACACCGCCCGCATTACTGATCACCTTAATGCCTTTTTCTTTTATTTGTCCCAATAGCGGCGCCATCACTGTTTTGACGAAATCGACAGCATATCCGGCATTGGAATCTTTCATCTTTTGACCCGCCATGATTGACATGGTGATCTCAGCAAGATAGTCAAAAACCAGATAATCGATATTGCCTTTGGTAACCAGTTGTTCAGCGGCCGTTTCAGTATCGCCCCAAAATGCGGAGGCACAGCCAATTCGAATTGAGTGTTCAGTGTTCACTTTCGCATCACTCCTTTTTCCTATCCATTTTCCAGATTGCGTACCATACCAATCAAACTCAAACCAAGCAAGCGCTTGGTTTGTAAAAATTTTGTTTTGCAGATATGATCTCTGCCGGGTTGCCGTTGACGGTTGAAACTACCATTCAGGTTAGAGAATTTTCTTTGAGTAATGATATTGAGTCACAAACATTGATGGCGAGTCCCATGAGCGCAAAAGGGCGGTTGTTAGAGAAGGCCGCAAGCCTGTTTAACGAAAAGGGCTATGAACGAACCACCGTGCGAGATTTGGCGGCAGCCGTTGGCATTCAGTCGGGTAGTATCTTCCATCACTTTAAGACCAAAGAAGATATTCTGGTGGCGGTCATGACAGAAGCGATTATCTACAACACCAATCGCATGAATCAAAAACTGGCGCTGGCGCACACCGCAAAAGAGGAGGTGCTTGCGCTGATTACCTGTGAGCTGGAATCGGTCATTGGCGTCACCGGCGATGCCATGGCAGTGCTGGTTTACGAATGGCGCAGTCTCAGTAAAAGCAATCAGCAAGCGATTCTAAAATTACGTGATCAATATGAACGTTTGTGGATAGACGCTTTAAACAAGGCCAAAGCCGAAGGGAAAATTCAGGCAGATACGTTTATTCTGCGGCGATTTCTGACCGGAGCCTTAAGCTGGACGACAACCTGGTTTAAGCGCGACGGTGATATCACGTTGGAAGCGCTCGCGGAGGAAGCCCTGTTGTTGGCAATTAAGTAACAACAAGTAAGTAGATAGCAGCTAAACAGGAAACAACTAGGTCGCGCTAGCGATGGCGCCCTTGCCGATTCCTTCGTAGGCTTTAACCCGGTAATGATTATTTGGGTTCTTCGAAGAACACTTGCTGGCTATGTGTGTGGCGATTAATTCAACGGTAGAGTCGGTGTCGATCAAGTAAACTCTTTTTTCTGGCAAAGTAACCGAGAACTCGCCTTGAGAGGCTTTGTAGGAAAATTTTATATGTGCTTTGCCCTCTATTTCGAGCTTTTTGTCGATGTCTTCGCGCGTGCCAATATACATGTTTCTAAAGCAGGCAGACCAATAATCTTCAAGCTGTGCGCTGCGCTGATGGTTCTCGTAAATCTCAATTTTTGAACGGTGACCATGAATGATGCGCTGGCAGTTACCCTCATGCTTTTTTAGGCTGTGACTGTAGTGGTAGTAGGCGCCTTCTATGGGTTCTTCTGTCAGCGTCAATGCGACTTTTGAAACGTTTTTGGGAAGCGCTTTAATAATAATGGTTTCCAGATGCCGGGCAATGGTTTTGGTATTGATGGTTTTAACATCCAGAATAGCAATCGCATCTTGCGGAGACTTATGTTGATACTGCCCCATGATGTTTTCCCAGTTTAGTGTATAAACACCTTTGCGATGCGTTTGTCGGAAGTTCTTTGCCTGTGACGAAATGACAAAGCGATGATCCAGTTCGTAGTCTATGATCGATTTGATCTTTTTCTTAACCAGCCCGAAGTCGAAAATCATGCCCTGGTCGTCGAGTTCACCGCATAGTTCAATATCCACAACCCAGCTTTCGCCGAGGATACCGCGCTGGTTATCAAAATATGAAAAATCAATTACAGTTAAATTATTAACGAAAAGCTGTCTCATTTAGTCGAGTTCCTGAGCGCCTATTCCATATAGGTCGAAGCGAGCCATTCTAGCAAATAGTATCGACAAAAAATGAATTATATTTCATCGGTTAAAAATCGTTCGGAGTCGCGCGTCAGAAAATGCCG
>Ga0316207_10004704_pt1 | contig 11704 bp, 6 predicted proteins | sample 6weekpyrite_MG_FD_204943 | JGI IMG/M metagenome (GOLD analysis project Ga0316207, IMG submission 204943) | Microbial mat bacterial communities from mineral coupon in-situ incubated in ocean water Damariscotta River, Maine, United States -... | ecosystem: Environmental > Aquatic > Marine >...
TAAATGTTTAACTAATTTGAAGAAATGCATCGATTGAAGTTAAAAGGTGGTTTTTGACATATTGTTCTTTCTCAAATGATACAACAAGGTTCAATAAGATAGTTTATGCCTTTTAAGTTCTTAAATTGCGCAGTTATTATTAGGAGACTAGTGCTTCTATATTCAGGTTTCGGTATTCTATCGGCACCGCTTCAGGCTATGGAGCTTGATGATTTTGTCGTTGATTCTATTAGTACTCACCCCTCTATTCGCGAACAGGTCCATGTATTCAGGCAGATTGATCGTGATCGAGATATAGCACGAAGTGGCTGGCGTCCCAGTGTGGACCTAGACGCATCAACAGGTACGTATGAGACTGAATCTCCCCTTACATCAGGGCTTAAGCGTGAATATGAAAGTAATCGCGCAGAGTTATCGATTACTCAAAATCTTTTTAATGGTTTCGATACGACCTATCAGTTAGACCAGACTCAGGCGCGAGTTAGCTCATCTCTATATGAGATTTTTGATACTGCTGACAATATTGCACTAGACGCTGTCCAGGCTTATCTGGATGCGGTAAAGCAGCTAAAGCTAGTTGAGCTGGCTGAGACTAATGTAACCTCTCATGAGCGTATCCTGTCGCAGATTCGTGAAAGAAATAATTCAGGAGTTGGGCGTCATTCAGAGCTACAACAAACTGAAGGCCGTGTTGCCCGTGCGCATGCTAGCTTGATTGCACAACAGAATAATTTACAGGATGCGGCGACAAAGCTGCATGAAGTTCTAGGTCGTTATGTAGTTCTTACTGCCATGAACGAACCAAAGTTACCATCGCATCCAGGTAAAACACTGAACGAATTAATCGATATCGCTCTGGAAAAGCACCCTGCAATAAAGGTGGCTAATTTTAATATACAAGCCGCATTATCCGATTCTCATCGTGCTCGACGCAATAACTACCCAAAACTCGATCTACGTCTGGCTAAAGAAATAGGTGACGATATCAATGGTTTAAATGGTGATACAGATGAGATGAGTCTGGTGCTAAACCTCAGCTATAACCTGTATAGAGGTGGGGCAGATCGAGCTACAGAGCGTAAAAAAATTAGTGCTGTACACCAGAATCAGGAATTTGCAGCACAGGTTCGCCGGCAGATTATTAATACAATGCGCCTGGCATGGGTAGCCGATCAGTCATTGTCCAGACAGATTAAATTTTTAAGCACACATATCGAAAAAGCGCGTCAAACTGTTGAATCCTACGGAGAAGAGTTTTTTATAGGCCAACGAGACCTGATCGATTTACTCGATGCTGAAAGTGAGTTGAATACTGCACAAAATCAGCATATTGAAGCTTATTACGAATCTCTAGCAGCAAGATATCGAATACTTGAGGCAATGGGCATACTGTTTCCTGCCTTAAGCCTTGATGTAACCGTTGGTGAAGATGATTTACTTATTTCTAAAATTCAGGCTCAGGGTGATGATGTTTTACCTCTAGATCCTGATCGGGACTTAGATAAAGAAAATAATCCTCTTGATCACTGTGATAACACTAAAAAAGATAATTCAGTGAATGATTTTGGTTGTCACGATGATTATTCTGTCAGGTTTGGTTTTAACCAGGTGAATCAGATACCGGTGGTGGGGGATGATCAGCTAGAACTGGAAATGAATAGCGCACTGGTTATACCTCAGAGTATTTTGCTTGAAAATGATACCGATGCTGATAATGATAACTTACGCCTGGTCAATTTTACTCAGCCCGAAAGAGGCGCCCTGGCTTTTGATGATAAGAAAAATTTGATTTACCGAGCGGAAGATGGTTTTACAGGAACTGACAAATTTAGTTATACGATTACTGATGGCCAGGGAGCAGTGGCTACTGCAATTGTGAAGCTTGTTGTGGCTCCTAAGAGCGATATGCAATTAACCAGAACTCAATTTGTAAATTTTGTTTATAAGAAATCTAAGCTTGCGCCCGGATCACAGGCAAAAATTGAAGATATAGTAAATAAACTGAAATATCTGTCATACGACAGAATAGAAATATTTGCTTATACAGATAATATTGGCTCAGACAGCTATAATTTAGCATTATCAGAACGCAGAGCTGAAGCTACTCGTGGAATGCTTGTTTCTCTAGGCCTGGATGCTAATAAAATAAAAGCATTTGGTATGGGTGAGCGTAACCCTATTGCTGATAACTCTACGCCTGAAGGTCAGGCTATCAATCGTCGTGGTGAACTGTTGATTAAGTTCGGTTCGGGTTCTTCTAATAAGCCCCGCGCTGTGCTGGAAAAAAATTCAAACTAGTTATCAAGCTTATGGGTTTTGCTGGATGCTATATAAAATAAGGGTCCAAATTGCTGAATGAGTATTTCTTTAAAGTAAATATTGAGCAGAGTAGCTGACAAGTGCGGCTGCGTAATGACAGTGTTGTAGTTTGCTTTAGGCGCTACACTAAATTGTTTGTAATCAGTATGTTTTGTGTGCTGGCTTTAATTACGCCCAATAAGCAATATGCACAGTCTTTTGCTGATAAAAAAATGCTGCAAAGACTAAATGAACAATATAGTTCTGAAGCCAGACAAAGAGGTATAGCGCTGAATTCATTGCTTAAAAAACTTGCAGATAAAGATATTAAAAAACAGTTAACAGAAGTGAACCGTTTTTTTAATCAGTTTAAGTATCAGGAAGACATGAAACTGTGGCAACAGAAAGACTACTGGGCTACTCCTGAAGAATTTATTGGTGTTAATAGCGGCGATTGTGAAGATTACGTAGTGGCAAAATATTTTGCGCTTCGTTATCTCGGGGTGCCAGATAAAAAATTATATCTAACCTATGTAAAAGCTGTGCGAGAGAACGTTGCCCATATGGTACTCAGTTATTTTCCAACTCCTAAAAGCATACCTCTTATTCTTGATAACTATAATCCACAAATATTATCTGCAAACAGGCGTCGTGACTTACTGCCTGTATATAGTTTTAATGCAAAATCCTTATTCTTAACCAATGCTTCAGCTGGGCTGGGACGTTCGTTGCCGACAGACAAAATAAAAAATAACAAATGGCAAAAAATGCTGGCTAATATAAAAAGGTCGAATCAATGACATTATTCAAACAGGTAGCCTTAATTGTTTCCCTGGTGTTTTTACTAATCCTGGTAACGATCTCGTTTAGCAATATTGAAAGAGCGGGGTCATTTTCAGAGGGGCAATTAAAAACATCAGCTCAGGATATGGCTACTACACTAGGCATAGCCATCAGTAATTCGTCTTCAGTTGATGATGTTGCGGCTTATGAAACTTTGTTTAATGCAGTATTTGATAGTGGGTATTATTCAAGTATTGAACTGGTGGCCCCCGATGGAAAAATAATTCTTAAAAAGACAAGACCGGTTGAAGTTCAAGGTGTTCCAGACTGGTTTATTTCATTGGTGCCATTATGGCCTGCAGTCGGAACATCTGAGGTCATGAAGGGTTGGGTTCCGCTGGGTACTTTACGTTTAACATTGCACCCAGGTTACGTATATACCGCATTGTATAAAAATATCGAGGCCAGTTTGTTCTGGGCGATGATGTTTTTTACTTTCGGTATGATATTACTATGGCTGTTATTGCATTATGTGCTTAAACCACTAAATCAGGTAAAGGAACAGGCTGATGCTATTCATAATAACCAATTTGTCCAACAAACATCTATCCCCAGAACACAGGAGTTACGTGCCGTTGTTAAAGCTATGAATAGCATGGTGGATAAAGTGCACATGGTGTTTGATGATCAGAAAAATACGCTTTCTCGTTATCAAAAGTTACTTTATGAGGATAAGTTAACTGGTTTAGGTAATCGACAGTATTTCATGGATGAGCTAGAGCGAGCTCAAGCTCAGGAAACATCGTTTCATGGCAATATGGCAGTTATTAAAATTCAGAATCTAGATTATATACATGATCATTTGGGTTATGAGAAATCCAATTCTATAATTAATTTATTAGCAAAAATATTAAAGCATGATACTGACAATAATTTAAATAAGTGTTGTGCACGACTGGCTAATGATGAGTTTGCGTTATTAATCTCTGCTGATGCACAACCTGTAGTTGAATATTTAGAAGACATATTTGAAAGATTCAAAACAAATGATACAGCTATGAGTTTAAAAAGTGATGTATCACTGGTCTCAGGTATTAGTAGTGTACAGGTTGGGCGTGGTGCAGGTGAAACCTTGTCTGAAGCTGATTTTGCATTAACTCAGGCGTTATCTTGTGGTCCTTACTGTATTAAAGAGAAGGTATCAACAAATATAGCTTTACCGCAGGGTAAAATGAAATGGCGATCATGGCTTGAGCAATGTGTCGCCACTGATGCACTTTTTCTTGTTCGCCAGAAAGTGTTAAATACTGATAGTCAGGTAATTCATCAGGAAGTTTTTGTAAGGCTTAAAAATGAAGATGGACAAACAGTACCCGCAGGTATGTTTATGCCTATGGCCAATGCATTGGGTCTGGGAGAAAACATTGATCGAGTGGTATTTCAATTAGTCAAAAAATTAAGCGAAAAATCAGATAATACTCCTGTGGCACTTAATTTAACGGTGTCGGTATTCAGTCATGCTGACGCTTTAGTAGAATTTAACCAGTTGTTAAAACATTTTCAGCAAAGCTCGGCTAAACTTTGTGTTGAAGCCAGTCACGCTATCCTCGATCAATACCCTGCTATGTGTGCGGAAGTTGCTGATTCGGTTAGACAGGCGGGTCAATCGTTTGGCATTGATAATTTACATCTTGGTCGTTCGTTGCAGGCATTACAAACCTTACGACCTGACTATGTCAAAGTAAATGCAAAAACTCTTTATGAATTAGCAGCAGGTGAAGACTCGCTGGGATTTCAGGCGCTAAGTACTTTAACGAAAACAATGGGTACACAATTAATTGCGGTGGGGGTTGATTCGCAGGAATTGCATGATCATTTGCTGGCGTTAGATGTGAATGTAATGCAGGGTAACCTTCTTGCTGAGTCAGAGGAGTTTTTATGAGTGATAACCATCATCACTATGATCCACTACTGGAATGTCTGGTGGTGTTCGCAAAACTTTTTAATCGCCCCATTTCTATAGATGCGTTAATTTCTGGATTACCAATAGAGCCAGGCAAACCAGGGCCTGAGCTTTTTTCTATTAATAGTTCAAAAGGATTATTTTCCCGTGTAGCTAAACGTGCTGGGTTCGCTGCGCGTTTAATAAAGCGTGATTTAAATCAGTTGTCTGGGTTGTTACTGCCCTGTATTTTGATTTTAAAAGATCGTAATGCTTGCGTACTGGAAAGCATAGATAAAGAAAATAACCGCGCGAGGGTTATCTTTCCAGAAGTGAGTGATGGGGAAGAATGGATTGAGCTTGATAAACTCGAAGAAGAGTATATGGGGTTTTCGTTTTTATTAAAGCGAGAATTCAAAAAACGTAGTCGTCCTCTTCGGTTAATAAAAGCAGGGGAGAGTCACTGGTTCTGGGGAACGCTTTCAAGATCTCGTGAAATATTTATTAGTGTAATACTTGCATCGGTACTGGTTAATCTTTTTGTTGTTGCAACACCGTTATTTACCATGAATGTGTATGACAGAGTGGTGCCAAATGATGCTATGGAAACATTATGGGTGCTCGCAGTTGGTGTCATGTTGGTGTATACCTTTGATGCAGGTGTTCGTTATATTAGAACTTATCTGTTAGAAGTGGCAGGTAAGAAAAGTGATATTATCATGTCGTCAATACTTTTTGAGCAGGCTTTGAACTTGCGCATGGATCAATGGCCAAAAAGTGTAGGTGCATTTGCGAATAATTTACGAGACTTTGAAAGTATTCGAAACTTTTTCACCGCCTCTACAATGGCTACTTTAGTTGATCTACCGTTTTCTATAATTTTTCTGTTTGTTATCGCATATATTGGTGGCCCACTAGTCTCAATCCCTTTGGTGACTATCGTTTTACTTTTGATTTTTAGTTTTTTAATGATTAATCCACTGCGAGAAAGTATCGAAGCTACATTTGAGGCATCTGCAAACAAACATTCTCATCTAATTGAAAGTTTACATAATATTCAGACTATAAAGACTTTAGGTGCTTCTCATCATTCACAATGGGTATGGGAGGAATCATCGGGTGAGATTGCTACCAAGTCTATGCGTGCTCGAATGTTATCGGGATCAATTTTAGTAGTGACTAATTTTCTGGTGCAATTAAATACGGTAGGTATCATCATTTTTGGTATTTATCAAATTGCTGATTTGCAATTGTCATTAGGTGGTTTGATCGCGGTTGTAATGCTTTCTTCCCGTGCTGTTGCACCAATGGGACAAATAGCGTCGTTAATAACTAATTTTCAACAGACACAAACGGCATATAACACACTGGATAATTTAATGGAGCAACCCGTTGAGCGCTCTGAAGATAAACAGTATGTTCGCCGCCTGTCTTTTGAAGGTGGCATTGAATTAAAATCAGTTGATTTTAGTTATCCTGAAGCAGAACGCTTAACGTTGTCTGATATTTCTTTACGAATAAAACCGAAAGAACATGTTGGCATAATTGGTAAGGTTGGTTCAGGTAAAACGACTATCACTAAGCTAATGGTTGGGCTGTATTTACCAACTGAAGGTGCAATGTCGGTTGACGATATCGATATAAATCAAATAGACCCTGCAGATTTACGTCATCATATTGGTTATTTATCACAGGATGTGGATTTAATGAGTGGCAGTATTCGCGATAACCTGGTTTTCAAAGACCCGCATATTGATGATGAACGACTGATTGAGGTCGCTCATATATGTGGTGTTGATCAGTACGTTAACAAATTACCTCTTGGCTTCGATACTTTAGTTGGAGAGCAAGGTGGTTGGTTGTCAGGTGGTCAACGTCAATCTATTGCTCTGGGACGTGCGTTGCTTCTGGATGAGCCGATATTAATTCTCGATGAGCCTACCAATAGCATGGATAACACAACCGAAGCGACGATCAGAAAGCGTTTGTTTGACTATACTCGTGATAAGACTTTGATATTAGTGACCCATAAAGCCCCCATGCTTGATTTGGTGGAGCGTCTGGTCGTTGTTGATGATGGACGAATAGTTATGGACGGGCCTAAAGAGAAAGTATTAAAGGCCTTGCAGGGCGATAAAAATGAAATCTGAACATAACGATAGTTCAACTACTAAATACAGTGATTCTGATATCGCTTATATGCAGAGTTTATCCGCTGCAGTGGTACAACGTTCACCTAAACATTTATTGATGATGGTGTCGATTATTGCGGTTGTGGTGTTTGTTGCATTAATCTGGATGGCATGGGCTGAAATAGATGTAGTGGTGCGCGGTGACGGTAAAGTTATACCAGCGCGTCAGGTACAGATCATTCAAAGCCTGGAAGGTGGCATTATTTCTGAAATTCTGGTTAAAGAAGGTGACCTGGTAGAAAGTAACCAGCCTCTGGTGAAAATTTCTGATGTCGCTTTTTCAGGGTCTTTTGAAGAAAATCGACTTATGTATTCAGAATTAAAAGCGAAGAGCGTACGTTTAAAAGCCGAAGCTTATAATAAAAAATTTGAACGTGATGAAGAGCTCGCCAAAATAGCGCCTGAGTTACTTAAGTCAGAAGAAAGTTTATTTGAGACAAATCGTCAACAATTACGAGAAACGCTGAGCATTTATGAAGAGCAGGTGAACCAGCAGCAAAGTGCACTTGAAGAAGCGCAATCTAAAGAGCGTCAGTTAAGTAAGTCGCTTAAATTACTTCGTCAGGAATTAAAAATTAAAAAGCGTTTAATGCAACGACGTATTATTTCTGAAGTTGAATATTTACAGCTTCAACAGCAGGAAGCGGCAGCAGAAGGTGAGCTCGAGGGTGTTGGAATTTCGATTCCTCGCATACGTTCTACGGTTAAAGAGGGACGTCGTAAACTGGAGCAGGCAAGACTGGAATTTCGCAATAAAGCCAAACGTGAACTTAATGAAGTGCTGGCAGAAATATCTCGTATTTCTGAAGCGCAAATTGCTTTACAGGATCGTGTTTCTAGAACCACATTACGTTCACCAGTAAAAGGTATTGTGCAGCGTCTGTATGCTAACACTATTGGTGGAGTGGTGACTCCAGGTAGTGAAATACTAGAAATTGTGCCTAGAGATGAAGCCTTATTAATAGAAGTGCGCATTAAACCTGCTGATATTGCCTATATAAATGTAGGGCAAGCGACAAGATTAAAGTTTACGGCATATGATTTTGCTATACATGGTAGTTTGAAAGGCTCTGTTATGTTTGTTAGTGCAGATACCGTAACAGATGATGATGGTATTAGTTATTACGTGACTAGAGTGAGACCAGAAAAATCTTACCTGGGGCACGAGGCTCAACCTATGCCAATTAAAGTGGGCATGGCTAGTGAAGCGGATATTATTACTGACAAGAAGTCTATTTTAGGTTATTTGTTAAAACCAATAAATCGTGGACTTCAAAAAGCGTTACAAGAGAACTAATGACACTGTTTGTATATTCAAAATCTTCATCTTTTGAAAATCATATCAATCAAGTGATTGATGGTGAGATCACTTGTCGTACAACTTTATCTGCACCTTTAGCGGGGCCAGATAATGTGTATCTTGTGCATGCATCGTCTTTTATAACTGAGCTTCCTGCCTGGCTAGAAGCTGCGACTAAGAAGGGCGTCATTCTTGGTGTGGCGGCAGATAACCCTAAAGTAGAAGAGTTATTATCTTATACACAGATGGGTGTGCGAGGTTACTTTAATAGTTTTATGGCTGCACCACACTATTCGCAACTTCTGCGTTTATTAGAGAATGGTCAGAGTTGGTACCCTCCTGCTTTATTGAGTGAGGCATTTGAATTGGCACGTTCTGCCATTCGTACTACTCCGGCTATTGATCCTTTAGAGGGGCTGACAAAAAGAGAAAGAGACGTCGCTTTGGCCGTATCAGAAGGTATGAGTAATAAACTGGTTGCTTCTAGCTGTAATATGGCAGAACGAACAGTTAAAACTCATCTGACTCAGATTTTCAAAAAGCTCAAAGTTAAAGATCGGGTAGCACTGGTTATTTATCTTAATCAGTTTGACTACCTGAATCAGGAAAAATCTTCAATTGGATGAGAGTCGTATCTGTCATCTCTATATTAGCAAGTGATAATATTTAATTTCTAGTACCATCGTACGATACCCCTATTGCCATATATAACCTAAGCTCATAAGACTACTTATAGAAGGTTTCGTCATGGCTACAAAAAACATTGGATACATCGCTGATTTAACAGGCTCTGCACAGGTTCGAACTGCAGAAGGTATTATTCGAGTGTTAAATATCGGTGATACGGTGAGTGATCGAGACTTACTTATAACAGGCCAGGGCGCGAGTGTTGTTATTGCCTTCAATAGTGGTCAAAAACTACAGGTAACCGAAAATACAGAAGTACTTCTTGATGAAACAGTTTACTCCGATAGTTCTGTTTATACCGACGAACAAGTAGATCAAATCGCCGCATTACAACAGGCCATCCTGGAAGGTCAGGACCTGTCAGAACTAGACCCAACAGCCGCAGGTAGTGAGCAGGGTTCAGATGGTTTGCATCAGACACCTATCTATGAACGAGATGGCCGTGAAGGAGAAGTTGATACACGTCCTACCGATTTCGTTGTTGATAACGATGATTTTGGTCAACAGTTTACCGGTGATGACGATGTATTAGGTTTAGCTGCTTCAGAAACTCCAAATACTACAGCTGAAACACCTTCAATCTCGATTAATACAATTGCAGGTGACGATGTTATTAATGCTATTGAATCAGGTAATGATTTAGTCGTTACCGGCACAGTCGGTGGAAGTGTGTTAAGTGGTGATGCGATAGTGGTTACCATCGGTGGTGCGTCTTACAATACAGTAGTGAACGCTGATAACACTAGCTTCAGCGTAATCGTACCTTCCGCATCTGTTTCTGGTTTATCAGGAGGTACTGCAACCGCAACCGTATCAGGTGATGATGCTTCTGGTATTGCTTTTAATGCGAATACGTCACGCGCGTTTAGTGTAGACACAACGTCAACGGCTAGCATTGCAATCAATACGATTGCTGGTGATGACGTTATTAATGCGATTGAGTTAGGAAGTGATTTAGTCATTACAGGTACAGTTAGTGGTGATGCATTTAGTGGTGATACAGTTATTGTGACGATTGGTGGTGTAAATTACAACACGACCGTTAATGCGGATAACACCAGTTTCAATGTAACCATACCAGCTGCTTCCGTTTCTGGATTAACAGACGGTAATGCAACGGCAACTGTTTCAGGTGAAGATACATCAGGTAATGCATTTAGTGCGAACACCTCCCGCGCGTTTAGTGTGGGCTCTACTTCAAGTGCTAGTATTTCAATTAATACGATTGCCGGCGATGACATTATTAACGCCATTGAATCGGGTAATGATTTAGTGGTTGCTGGTACGGTGAGTGGTGATGCTTTAAGTGGTGACGCTGTAGTGGTTACCATCGGCGGCGTGAATTACAACACAACCGTTAATGCGGATAACACCAGCTTTAGTATTACGGTTCCAGCCGCATCAGTATCTGGTTTAACAAACGGTAATGCAACCGCAACTGTGTCAGGTGATGACACGTCAGGTAACGCATTCACAGCAAATACATCACGCGCGTTTAGTGTTGATACAACAAGCACTGCAACCATTTCAATTAATACGATTGCGGGCGATGACATCATCAACGCGATTGAATCGGGTAATGATTTAGTGATTGCCGGTACCGTGAGTGGTGACGCCTTAAGTGGTGATGCGATCGTCGTGACCATCGGTGGTGTTAATTACAACACAACCGTTAACGCGGACAACACCAGTTTTAGTATTACGGTTCCCGCTGCATCTGTTTCTGGTTTAACAAACGGTAATGCAACAGCAACTGTATCAGGTGATGACACGGCAAGTAATGCCTTTACTGCGAATACATCACGCGCGTTTAGTGTTGATACAACTTCAACGGCAACAATTTCAATTGACGCAATCGCAACAGACGATATTATTAATGCAGTTGAATCGGGTAATGACCTGGTTGTATCTGGTACGGTGAGTGGTGATGCTTTAAGCGGTGACGCTATCGTTGTTACCATCGGTGGTATTAATTACAACACAACCGTTAATGCAGACAATACAAGTTTTAGTGTGACGGTTCCTTCAGCAAATGTTGGAACACTCGTTGACGGTAATGCAACGGCAACCGTTTCAGGTGACGACACATCGGGTAATGCCTTTACTGCGAATACAAGTAGAGCGTTTACAGTTGATACAACAAGCACGGCAACAATTTCAATTAATACGATTGCGGGCGATGACATCATCAACGCGATTGAATCGGGTAATGACCTGGTTGTAGCCGGAACAGTTAGCGGTGACGTGTTAAGTGGCGATGCAGTTGTGGTCACTATTGGTGGTGTGAATTACAACACGACCGTTAATGCGGATAACACCAGTTTCAGTGTGACGGTTCCTTCTGCCAATGTTGGAACACTCGTTGACGGTAATGTAACGGCAACCGTGTCAGGTGATGATACATCCGGTAATGCCTTTAGTGCGAATACATCACGCGCCTTTAGTGTTGATACAACAAGCACGGCAACCATTTCAATTAATACGATAGCCGGCGATGACATT
>Ga0316207_10004705_pt1 | contig 11700 bp, 11 predicted proteins | sample 6weekpyrite_MG_FD_204943 | JGI IMG/M metagenome (GOLD analysis project Ga0316207, IMG submission 204943) | Microbial mat bacterial communities from mineral coupon in-situ incubated in ocean water Damariscotta River, Maine, United States -... | ecosystem: Environmental > Aquatic > Marine >...
TTCTTGTCGTGATCTTTCAAGTTGACTCGGTAGCCAGATAGACGAAATCACTAAAATAATGACTATGCCGCCTCCCAATAAAGGGAGCAGAAGTTTTTCGCGAATGCCAAACTTAAAATCCATTTAATAATCTATTTTACGTAGAATTCATCAAGGTTGAATTCATTTAACGGGGTATAGTCTGATAACTGTGCATCGCCAATCTGTTTCATTGGTATTTTTGATAACAGGGCTTTACCTGCATCTGATTCAGCTAACTCAAGGAAAGCCTGTTTTATGTTGTTTTTGACTATTTCTGGTACACGAGGGTGAGCGGTTATCGGGTGTGGTGATACCTCTGGAGAACGGTAAATTGTTTTCAAGGCACCTCTAATATTTTCTTTCTGTTGTTTTAATGTTTTACCGACACCGCCACCAGCGGCAGTTTGTTTAACAATAACATTTAGGTAAACCGAACTATGTGTTTTTACATAAACAGGATTAAATTTTATGTTGTATTGCTTGGTTAAGTCGGCTCTTATTAGTAGAGAAGCGCCCAATGCATTTGGTGCAGGAAAGCTGATTTTTGCACCATCAAGTTCTTTTACTGAATCTATACCGCTATCCTTACGAACCACGAGTATGCCTTGTAGTTTTCGTCCAGTATCACGGATCAATGGAACATAACCCTGAGTCTTGTTGGCAATTAAAGCGTGGTATGGGTTCATATAGGCAAAATCAAAACTTCCTGCGTTAAATTCAGATTCAAAGTCAGGTATTGTTGGTGAACCGACAAATGTTAGTTTATAACCAGTCTTCTTTTTAATCTCATTGAGAATAGGGTTCCATATCTTTCTGATATGTCGGATTTCAAATTGCGGCACTATGCCGATGGTATAGACTTTTTCTTCTGCCTGAGCGGAGACAGAGAAACTGCTGCTTAATATCGATAGTAAGAGGATGAAAATCAATTTTTTCATGGAGCAACCCACCTTGCTTTCTCTGAATGGTTATTAACTACTTTTATCGGCATTTTGGGTCGATGCTTTAGCCCTGAGAATGAATATTCAATATATTAAATAGGCGAAAATATCGTCAATAGCGCAATAAGGGGTTAAAAGAATGGATTATCTTGTTAGTGCTGGAAGGTAAAAAACGAGTTATTTCTTTTATTATCAATTTATTAAGTATTGTTGTGTTACAAAATCATGCTTATGATTTGTGGATATTAAGTAAGCTATAAACCCTCAGGATAAAAAGGTTAAATAGTCAGCGCAGCCTTAAGAGAGCCCTTTTTGGAGAAAATCTTTCATTCTTTGGCAGCGCTTTAAATACGATTCGCGCGCAATATTCACATCTTCTAAAAACAGTGATAACTCATCCATGAGCAAGGCTTGAGGACCATCGACCAGTGCTTTGCCTGGAGCAGGGTGAAAATCGACAAGAACCATATTGGCTCCGGCAATAATACCTTGTGCTGTCACGTGCATAACATCGAGCAGGCCATCAGGTGCGGCTTCACGACTTCCAACCGAGTGAGAAGGGTCGATGCAAACGGGCATACGTGTGAGTCGCTTTACGACAGGAACATGGGCGAAGTCGACAAAGTTACGGTGAGGGTCGCCCATATTGGTTTTCATACCACGTAATGCAAAAATAACTTTCTGGTTACCTTCGCTTGCAATGTATTCAGCTGCGTTGATGGATTCTTCCAGAGTGATACCAAAGCCGCGTTTAAGCAAGACAGGGTGAGTCGTTTGTTGTCCGACACTTTTTAATAGTTCAAAGTTTTGCGTATTGCGTGTACCGATTTGCAGCATCACGCCAGTAGGGTGGCCAGTTTTTTCAAGAGCATCATTGATTTCATCAACATGTGCTTCGTGAGTGATTTCCATTGCAACGACTTTAATGCCGTACTTTCCGGCAAGCTCAAACACCCAGGGCAAACAGTCTTTGCCTTGGCCTTGAAATGAATATGGGTTCGTCCTGGGCTTATAAGCACCCATGCGTGTACAGACTTGTCCATTTGCCTGTAAGGCTTTCATCATTTGTTCAACATGCTCGGGATTATCTACCGCACACAGTCCGGCAAATACATGCAGTGTGTCCTGGCCAAATTTAACCCCATTATATTCAAATGAACTTGCACGATGCTCGTCTGCATGGCGACCGAGGATTCGGTATTCATCAGAAATACGTATAACACGTTCAACGCAAGGGTAGTCCTGCATTTCATCAATCACCAGCGCACTGGTGTTACCAAGTAGGTAGATTTCGGTTAGAACTTGTTCTGTGCCGGTTACATCATGTACCCGTGTTTGTACGTCGCTTAATTGATCAAGCTTCTCCAGTAGTGAGTGATAAGCATCACTGTTCTTGTCGGTGTTAGGGTGCAGTAACAAAATCATGCTTTATTATTCCTTACTGGGTTTGCCATTCCGCCGGGGCGGACAAAAGGCTTACTAAATTTAATGATCAACCGCAGCGTGAATGACGTACTGGTGTTCAAAATAGACAGTGTATTTGTCATAAATCCAACGTGTAATAGGCGGTTCGCCTACGGCTGGATTAATACTGACAGGTGCACCAAAATTTGCTTCGACTTGTTGCATAGTCATGCCACGCGTAGGTCTTGGTATACCATTTTCACTGTTTTCCGGTGCATTGATAATACTGAGCGTGTCAGCTGAAAGGCTCAAAGGAGAGCAAATCAAGCTCACGAGCAGGACAGATTTAGCGAATATCTTATTATTTAGCATGGTGTGGCTCCGAATCCGTGGTTATTAACTAACTATACCTTATATAGACGCTAGTACAAAAACTGCGACTTGGGCCTCAATATCACGAGTGGTCAATATCTCGGTCGTGTGGTTTAATGCGCAACATGTTTCGTCCAATTGAAGTACATATCGGCCTACGCTATACCAAAGCACGTCGCCGTAATCATTTTATCTCGATATTTTCATTAATCTCTATCGTCGGCATTATGCTCGGTGTATTGGTGATGATAACGGTTCTGTCTGTTATGAATGGCTTTCAGAAAGAAGTTCGTGAACGCATTCTTGGCGCTGCATCGCATATCACAATTAAAGGTATAGATGGTGAACTGAGTGATTGGCGGAAGGTGATGACAGACACCGGCAGCAATGAACAGGTGATTGGCTCCGCACCGTTTGTTCGTACTGAAGGTATGTTAACGAATGGTCAATACGTGAATGCAGCATTTGTCCGTGGCATTGATCCCATACTTGAGCCTGATGTTTCAGAAGTACAAAAAGGTATTTTGCTGGGTAGTTTTGATGATCTTAAACCAGGTGAGTTTAAAATCTATTTGGGCAAGTATCTGGCACGTGCCCTGGGTGTCTATCTAGGCGATAAAGTCACTATGGTGACGCCACAAGCAGCTGTTACACCCGCCGGTATTCTGCCACGCTTAAAGCGCTTTACTGTCGCCGGTATTTTTGAAACAGGCCATAACCAGTATGACAGTGGTTTGGCGGTGATTCATATAAAAGATGCGGCGAAATTGATGCGTATGGGTAATAATGTCACCGGTGTGCGTATTAAGATTAAAGATATTTTTGATGCACCGCGTATCAGCCTGGAGTTGGTTGAAAAGCTGGAAGGTGGTTATCTGGTAAATGACTGGACCAAGTTGCATGCAAATTTCTTTCGCGCGGTTCAAACTGAAAAGCGCATCATGTCGATTATATTAATCCTTATTATTATCATTGCGGCATTTAATATTATCGCCATGATGGTGATGACGGTGACAGAAAAACAAAGCGACATTGCAATCCTTCGAACGCTGGGTTCAACACCATTTAGAATTACCTGGATATTTATTACTCAGGGAATGATCATTGGTTTGGTCGGAATAGCGCTGGGGGTAGTGGGTGGTGTCACTTTGGCGCTTAATATCGATACTATTGTCCCCGCAATTGAATCTTTATTTAATGTTCAGTTCTTATCGCCGGATGTTTATTTGATAAGCGAATTGCCCTCCGACTTACAGTGGGCTGATGTGATGGCGATTTCAATTGCCTCGTTTGTTGTTACCATGATTTTTACTATTATTCCTGCAAGTCGTGCTGCTTATATTCAACCGGCCGAGGCATTACGCTATGAGTGATGCAAATGTTATTGAGTGCGATCATCTTGCCAAGTCTTATGAAGATGGTGAGCTTAAAGTTGACGTCTTACTTGATGTGAACCTGCAAGTTCAAAGTGCTGAGCGAGTAGCAATAGTCGGGCGCTCCGGTGCAGGTAAAAGTACCTTGTTGCATTTGCTTGGTGGTCTGGATATTCCAACGCATGGAAAAGTGATTATTGATGGCACTAATATAGCAAAAATCGGTGAGGCAAAACGCGCCAGGTTAAGAAATCGTAGTTTAGGTTTTGTTTATCAGTTCCATCATCTATTGCCTGAGTTTACTGCGGTTGAAAATGTGGCGATGCCATTAATGCTGCGTGGCACTAAACCTGCGCTAGCAACTGAAAAAGCTTGTTTCGTTTTACAACAAGTAGGGCTGGATGAACGCATGTATCATCGTCCGGTCGAGCTGTCAGGTGGTGAACGACAACGTGCTGCCTTTGCGCGTGCACTTGTGACTGAACCTAAATGCGTGCTTGCCGATGAACCTACCGGTAATCTGGATAATTATAATGCAGAGCGCTTACATGATCTGATGATTGAATTAAACGAAACACATCAAACCAGTTTTGTGATTGTGACACATGATGAGATATTAGCGCACCGTATGGATAGAGTGCTAACGCTTGATACAGGAACGCTGAAGAGCGAATAGTTAATATAATTATTCTACAGCCGCTTGCGATTTTCCCATCGGCGCACAATATTCCAGCGCCACAATAAACGAATCACAATATAACCGAGCATCGAACTACTAACACCCATGATTAAGCAGCCAAGTAAGAAGGGTTGCCAGATCGCCATTAAGCCATTTGCGAGCCAATTGAAACTGAGTTCAAATTCAAATGTATTGGGTGGTGTTCCCAGCACCCAGCTACCGAGCAAGTAGGCGAAGTAAAATAGTGGTGGCATCGTAAACGGGTTCGATATCCATACAAGTGCAACCGCGATGATCAGGTTTACGCGAGCAGGGATGGCTACAGCGGCGGCCAGCACCATCTGGAATGGTACCGGTGTCCATGCGAAAAACAGGCCTACGGCAAATGCGCCTGCAACAGAACGGCGATTAATATGGAATAGGTTAGGGTCATGCAATAAAGAGCCAAATATTTGCATGTATTTATTATTCAGCACCTTATCGTGGCTAGGCATGTAACGCTTGACGATCTTTTTGGTCATTTCCGCTTCTAATGGTATCGTTGTTTCAATAAGGGACTATTATTATACATTTTGCCACGAAGGGCACATAAATCATTATGCGTACAGGGACGCTCGCATTTATGATAGGCATTGTTGCTGCGCAGCAATCCTCTCAGACGCCATCAACAGCCTGGCTGTTATTAATTCCTATTGCTTTGCTGGGTCTTTATTTCGCAAAATCATGGTTAAAACCATTTTTTGCATTGATTCTCGGGTTTAACTGGGTCTTTGCTTCTGTTTTCCTTTTTCAGCACAACATATTTCCCGGTGAATTTGAGGGCAAAGAGTTATTGCTGGAAGGGACGGTTACCAGTATACCGATAGTTTCTATACGTTCGACGCGGTTTTATTTTAATACAAATCTGAATCAAAAAGATTATCAATTTAAGTTGAGTTGGTATGAAACGATGAATCAGCCACCTCAGGCTGGTGAGCGTTGGCGGCTATTGGTTAAACTAAAGCGCCCACACGGTTCAATGAACCCCGGCGGGTTTGATTACGAGCGTAGTTTGTACCGTAAAGGCATTTCCGCTACAGGCTATGTTCGTCGTAATGATATCAATCAACGCCTGGATGACAAGATGGTTTTTAACTTGTCAGATCACATTATACGATTACGCCAATCACTTTCTAATTCACTGCATGAGTTATTAAAAGATAAACCTCATCAGGGAATTATTGAAGCCCTTGCCATGGGTGAGCGGCATCGAATGACTAATCCTGAGTGGGAGGTGTTAACACGAACAGGTACTATTCACCTGGTCGCTATTTCTGGCTTGCATGTTGGGCTGATCGCGGGTTTTTCCTTTTTATTAATTCGTTTATTCGCATCTCGATGTCAGTTTATGATGCATACATTGCCAGCACAGGTTCCGGCAGCGGTTGCAGCCATTATTGCCGCATTAATTTACGCCTTGTTAGCAGGGTTCACAATTCCAACTCAGCGTGCTTTTTTAATGGTGTGTGTTGTGATGCTGTCATTAATACAGCGCCGCACAGTGAGAGCATCAAATATAATTGCTTTGAGTTTGTTGGTGATATTGATTTTTGATCCGATGTCAGTGCTGGATGTGGGTTTTTGGTTATCATTTACTGCGGTGGCGATTATTGTGTTTGCAGCAACAGGACGTATAAAAACACCTTCGGCATTTATTAGCTTGAGTAAAGTCCAACTTGTCATAGCAATTGGTATGTTACCTTTAATGCTGATGTTTTTTCAGCGTGTCAGTTTAGCAGCACCGTTGGCAAATTTAGTTGCCGTTCCGTGGTTTAGTTTTGTTACCGTCCCTGTAACGTTACTTGCAACTATCAGCATGGGAGTTTCGACTTCATTAGCCAGTGGCTTATTTGAGGTTGCGACATGGTCTCTGGAACTATTATGGGTTTTACTTGAATGGCTTTCAATGCAACCCTGGGCTGTGTTTGATACGCCTGCGCCGGTTATGTGGACATTAATTCCGGCCACAATTGCTGCTTTGTTTTTACTTATGCCGAGAGGAATGCCGGCGCGGTGGTTAGCGTTGTTACTATTTTTACCGGTACTGTTAGTAACAAAATCCAGCCCTAAAATTGGTGAGCTAAATCTGACGCTCATTGATGTGGGGCAGGGTCTGTCGTTGTTGTTACAGACGCAACATCACAGCCTTGTTTTCGATGCTGGGCCTCGTTACTCGTCGAGTTTTGATGCGGGGAAGAACATTGTTATTCCGGTTTTAAAGTCACAGGGAATTCGTGAACTGGATACTTTGGTTGTCAGTCACGGTGATAATGATCACAGCGGCGGGGCGAATGCGATTCTGAAAAACTTTCCTGTGAACAATGTTTACAGTGGGGCGAGTGCTAAACGTTGGCGCAGTGATAAAGCTGTCACTTGTCGAGCAGGTCAATCCTGGCATTGGGATGGTGTGGATTTTAAATTTTTACATCCGCAAGCCGAGCAAACAAGCGGTGGTAATAATCGTTCCTGTGTTCTGCAAGTCCGCGTCGGTACGTACACTATTTTATTGCCAGCGGACATAGAGCGGACAGCCGAATTGCAGCTTGTCGCTCAATATGGCGAAAAACTAAAAAGCCATATCCTGATTGCTCCCCATCATGGCAGTAAAACATCCTCATCACAGGCATTTATTGACCAGGTCTCACCCGATATGGTTTTGATTGCCAATGGTTACCGAAATCGTTATCGATTCCCTCACGACACAGTGACGAGCCGCTATCAGAGTCAGGGGATAAGCTGGCTGGAAACCCAGTATTCAGGTGCGATTTCTGTTCTGATTACGCCAAATGGGCTATCTGAACCAATAGGCTGGCGTGAGAAATTGCGTCGATATTGGCATAGTCAGTGATGGTATTGTGGTGGTCATGTTGTACAATAATCGACTGCTGAAGCAGATATTGCCCGGCAATTGGAAAATGATAAAAACAATATATAAATCAAAAAGATAACGAAGGTATAGATACCGTGTTTGAATTTGTAAAAGCCGGTGGCTGGTTGATGCTACCGATTGTCATCTGCTCCATCCTGGCTGTGGCCATCATTGTGGAGCGTTTTTGGTCATTACAACGCAAAAAAATAACCCCTCGGCATCTGGTCGCGCAGGTCTGGCATTGGGCTAAAGCGAATGATTTGGATGAAGTTAAGGTCAATCACCTGAGAAATAGCTCTCCATTAGGAAAGGTGATCGCGGCAGGGCTGATTAACCGCCATCATCCACGAGAAATTATGAAAGAAAGCATCGAAGATGCTGGGCGTCATATTGTTCCAGAGCTGGAGCGTTTTCTAAACACCTTGGGTACGATTGCCTCAATTACCCCTTTATTAGGGCTGCTTGGTACGGTTGTAGGCATGATTGACGTATTTTCCGCCATTATTGAGCACGGTGTGGGAGATCCGGGCAATTTGGCCAGTGGTATTTCAAAGGCGTTGATTACGACTGCAGCAGGTTTGTCAGTGGCTATACCAAGCTTAATGTTTTCACGATACTTTAAGGGACATGTCAACGAACTGATTATCACCATGGAGCAGGAAGCACTGAAGTTGATTGAGGTCATGCACGGTGAACGCGAAGCTGAATCTTTAGAAGATGAGTCTTTAGAAGGCGAACAGTCATAATGAAGCTTCGTTCACAACGTGTTGATGATCCCGATGTTAACTTAACGCCATTGATTGACGTTGTGTTTTTGTTGCTGATCTTTTTTATGGTCTCAACAACCTTTGATAAAGAATCTGAATTAAGTATTGAACTCCCCAATGCAGAGGGTGAGCTATTACAAAAAGAAACACTACAGGTTGAAGTGTCGATTGATGCGAAAGGTAATTATGCAATCAATAGCGAACGCATTATTAATTCGCAAATAGATACGTTAAAGGCAGCGATTGTTAAAATTGCTGGTGAGAAACGTGATATTCCCATGATTATCAGTGCCGATGGACAGGCATCACATCAGTCTGTGGTGGCAGCAATGGATGCGGCGCGACAACTGGGCTTCACTCGATTGACTTTTGCAACGCGATTGTCAACGAAAGACAATTAATTTTTATGACTGAATCTCGCAAAAAGCTTGACGGCGTACAGGCCTACCGTCGACTTCTTACATATGTTGTGCCACATTGGAAAATGTTCCTGCTGGCAATTGTAGGGATGATGGCATTTTCTGCCACCGAAGCCGGTTTCCCTCTTTTAATGAAACCCCTGGTTGACGATAGCTTAATTGCTCGTGATCCGGATTCAATAAAAACCATCCCGTTATTAATGATCGCTTTGTTTGCAGTACGAATCGTTGTTAATTTTGTTGCAACTTATTGCATGAGCTGGGTGGGGCGTACCATTATTAAAGAATTGCGCACCGAAATGTTCGAGCATTTACTTACATTGCCCACCAACACTTATGACAAAACATCATCAGGTACATTGCTTTCAAAAATTAGCTACGATGTTGAGCAGATAGCACGCGCGTCGACCAATGTTATTACCGTTGTGGTTCAGGAAGGCCTTACTGCAATATTTCTTATATCGTTAATGTTGTATTACAGCTGGCAGTTGACGCTGGTGTTTATTGTGGTTGGGCCATTTGTCGTCTGGATTATTACTTATGTCAGTAAGAAATTCCGTAAAGTCGGCACACGCATTCAAAATAGCATGGGAGGAATTACTCATGTTACAGAAGAAGCGATAGAAGGTCATCGTGTGGTGAAAACGTTTGGCGGCCAGCAAGTCGAAGCTAGTAACTTTGAAAAAGAAAATGAATATAATCGCAAACAGAAAATTAAAATGGATGTGTTGCGTGTGTTGAGTCTAGGTGTTGTGCAATTGCTTGTGGCCACGGGCACAGCGATGGTTATTTATTATGCGACATCGGAAACAATGGCGGATACGATAACGCCCGGGATATTTGTATCGATTTTAACCACGCTGATCGTTTTGCAGCGACCGATAAAAAGATTAACAACAGTTAACTCTTATCTGCAAACAGGGATTGCTGCGGCACAAAGTATTTTTTCATTTTTAGACCTGGAAAAAGAACGTGACACAGGTACTGCTGAGTTAAAAGAAATTAAAGGAAAAGTCATTTATTCAAATGTTGATTTTAGCTATGAAGCTGGTTCAGAAAAGGTTTTGCATGATATTTCATTTACTGCCGAACCGGGTGCAACAATAGCCTTTGTTGGTCGTTCAGGTAGCGGTAAAACTACGCTGGTTAACTTGCTGCCACGTTTCTATGATGTGTTGTCAGGCTCAGTAAGCATAGATGGACACGACATAAACGGAATAAAACTCACCGAGTTACGCAAGCATATTTCGCTAGTAAGTCAGCATGTCACTTTATTCAATGATACTGTCGCAAATAATATTGCCTACGGCAGCCTTATGGGAACGAGTATTGAAAAGATAAAGCAAGTTGCAGAAATGGCCCATGTAAGTGAGTTTGTTGAAAAGTTGCCTGATGGCTATAACACCCTGGTTGGAGAAAACGGTGTTTTACTTTCCGGTGGACAGCGCCAACGCATAGCGATTGCACGTGCCTTACTTAAAAATTCACCTATTTTAATCCTTGATGAAGCAACTTCTGCTCTGGATACAGAGTCTGAGCGTCATATTCAGGCAGCGCTTGAAGCCTTGATGCAGGATCGCACCACGCTTGTTATTGCGCACCGACTTTCAACGATTGAAAATGCTGACACTATTATGGTGATGCATGAGGGTAAAATTGTTGAACAGGGCACACATGCATCGCTGATAAGAAAAGATGGTCGCTATGCTTTGCTTCACCGCATGCAATTTAGCGACAGAGAAGACTAATGAGCTCCTGGCTGACACGTTTCTTTAATAACGTCTGGTATGGCAATAGTTGGCAGTGCATATTGTTTTTGCCTGTCAGTTGGTTATTCTCGCAGTTAGTTAAGATAAGACGTTTTGCCTATGATAATGGCTGGAAACAAACGCAGTCTTTTCCTGTTCCGATTATTGTAGTGGGTAATATATCTGTCGGTGGCAGTGGTAAAACACCACTGGTTATCTGGGTGGTCGAATTACTAAAGAATGCCGGTTACCAACCTGCCATTATCAGTCGTGGCTATAAAGGTAAGGCAGGTAATTGGCCACAACAGGTAAGGGAAGACAGCGATCCCATTATTGTTGGAGATGAGGCGGTATTATTAGCGAGGCGTTGTAAATGTCCAATAGCGGTTGGCCCCGATCGGTGTGCGGCAATAGAAGCATTACTCGAACATACAGACTGTAATGTCATTGTCTCTGATGATGGCTTACAACATTATGCAATGCAGCGTGATATTGAAATCGCCGTAGTCGATGGTGTGCGACGTTATGGTAATCATCGTTTATTACCAGCCGGCCCATTAAGGGAGCCAGTTTCCCGGCTTGATAATGTCGACTTTGTAGTGAGCAACGGCATTGCTGGCCGTGGTGAATACGCCATGTCGGTGAAAGGGCTTATGGCGAGGAATCTGGTTTCTGATAAAGTTCAAGGGCTAGAGCGGTTCAGTGGGCAAAGGGTGCATGCAGTTTGTGGAATAGGCAATCCTGACAGGTTTTTTACCGCGCTGAAAAAGTTTGATATTGATTTAATTGAGCATACTTATTCAGATCATCATCCATTTAATGAAAAAGATGTCTGTTTTGATGATGACCTACCTGTATTAATGACAGAAAAAGATGCAGTAAAATGCCAGCGTTTTCAAAATCAACAGCATTGGTTTATTCCAGTGCAAGCGGAACTTAACAAGCATTTTGCGCCACGTTTGTTGGCGTTATTAGAAAAGAGAAAACATCATGGATAAAAAATTACTTGAGATCCTTGTTTGTCCTTTGTGTAAAGGGCCACTTACTTTTGACAAATCAAACAAAGAA
>Ga0316207_10004706_pt1 | contig 11698 bp, 10 predicted proteins | sample 6weekpyrite_MG_FD_204943 | JGI IMG/M metagenome (GOLD analysis project Ga0316207, IMG submission 204943) | Microbial mat bacterial communities from mineral coupon in-situ incubated in ocean water Damariscotta River, Maine, United States -... | ecosystem: Environmental > Aquatic > Marine >...
GAAAGTTTTTTCCATACACTAAAAGTTGAGTTAGTTCACCGACAAGATTATGCTACTCGGGAAGACGCCAAGAAAGAAATCTTCAGATATATTGAGGCTTACTACAATATCATTCGTCGACATTCTACTATTGGCTATGTGAGTCCAATGAATTATGAAAAACAAGTGAACGCTCTTTAGGTTGGTGTCTTTTAAAATGGGGGAAGATCAAACATTTGGTATCAAGGTGGAAAGAATTTGCAAACATAGAGATGTCGCAGTTTGTTCTATCGTGGTTGATAACGGTGATACACCTCCCGAAACCTGTATTGAAAAATCAGAGAAAAGTTTAGATCTGCAAGACGTTGTTAAACTATTGGGATTTCCTGCTTATGCGCCTGGTCATTCCCACTATATAGCTGATTCAAAAATAGCAAGAATCTATCCAGCAAGCGCAGTGAAAAAATTTGAGATTGACCACCCTATACGCGAAGGAAATAGTGGTGGCCCAATAATTAACACTGATTCAAAAGTTGTTGGGATGGCTCTTGAGGGAGCAACTAAGGAAAGTGGGCATAATGGTTGTTTGTTGTTGTCTGAAATTGAAGAAGTTTTAAATGCTTCAAAATATGACACCTAGATAAATGTATGATTGGCCGCTGATGTAAAGCTCAATCCAACTATATTCTAAGCGTCCGCTTTGTGCCGCTAGCGTTTTATATTAATTTCAAATCGTAATAGATATTGAGGGCTGATTTTAAATTCCACAAGAAATGAAAAATTACATCCCCCTGCTTTATAGCGTTGGTGAACTAATAGTATCTATTTTAGTCACATGAGTATTGTGCTAAACGCATTGCTATACAATGTATTCAATGAAAAATTAAAAAGTACGAAACCAAGTCGCGGAGCTGTCAGTCAATTTTAAGCTTTTCATCATGAGAACAATAAAACCGGACACCCTACAAATATTTAGCCTACGAAGACTCTTTATTTCAATAATTTCGATTGTTCTCGTTACCAGTTCCTGTGGACAAAGCGATTCTCCGACTAACATATCACCCGATGAATATGTCTACAACAAACCACTCACACTCGACGATGGATTGAATACTGATACCTTGACAAACCAAGGGATGAATGAAGAAGCATCTATTGAAATTATAAAAGAAATTCTTAGAGATAAATTTCGAAAAATTGATAGCATCCTTATCTATCGCAATAATCGTTTGCTCATGGAGGAATATTTTAACGGTTATCATAAAGATAGAGTTCACGATATTCGGTCTGCAACGAAAAGTATCACTAGCTTGCTTGTTGGAATTGCAATTGATAAAGGATTCATTAGCGGTGTAGATCAGAAAGTTTATGATACGGTTGATCAATACGGTGAGATTGATAATTGGGATCCTTCGAAAGCAGATATAAACATTGAACATCTATTAACAATGTCGAGTGGATTTGAATGTAATGGTGGATGGGTAATGTTAGATGGTAAAGCAGTAAGACTTTATGGGACAGACACTTGGGTAAAAAACCTTCTCGATACTCCAATGCGAGATATTCCAGGTGAGGTCTTTTCTTACTGTACAGGTGGAATCATTGCGTTGGGTGAAGTGATTCACCAGTCGAGCCAAAAGCCGGTCGATGATTTTAGTCGCGAGTATTTATTTGAACCATTGGGAATCTCAAATTATCGATGGGAATATTCGCCCATAGGAGAGGTCGATACCGGTGGTCATATCTACATCACCGCACGGGATATGTTGAAAATCGGAAAGTTAGTTTTACAAGAGGGTGTTTGGCAGGATAAGCAAATCATTTCAAAAAAATGGATAGAAAAATCTATGCAGCCTTATTTCGGCCATTATGGTTATACTTGGTGGCGAGTAGGTTCATTAGTTGAAAATGACAATTATCTTATATATTACGCCGATGGAAATGGTGGTAATCGAATTTTTATTGTTCCGCGACATGATCTCATTGTTGTTATATCAGGAAGTAATTATAATTCTGAATTTGGACAAGCTAGCGATTACGTTTTGTTTTCACTAATTCTTCCCCAGTTGGATATGTAGAAACGTAAGGCAAGAAGTTTGTGTAAATTACTGAAGATTGATCTTAGGAAATTATTCAAAAATAATTAGGACAGACTCGAATTAAATTTCCCGGAGCATCCGCTTTGTGCCGTTATATCCCTTCATAAATTAGCTATAGAAACTCGGCTTAAGTCGATAGTGGAAGTTCGATATAAAATGTTGCACCACTTTTCAGTTGATTGAAACAACCTATATGTCCATTGTGATCCAGCATAATATGCCGGCTTATACTCAAGCCTAATCCGGTACTTGAAACATTTTTCTTGTCGCTGGCAGAAGCCTGGGAAAACTCAGCAAAAATTGTGTCGATTTGATCTGGCGGAACACCTTTCCCTTGATCTGATACTTCACAACGCCATTGGGTTTCAGTGAATGTGGTTTTAACTGAAATCACCGAATGTTTTGGCGAAAATTTTACTGCATTAGACAATAAATTTACGATAACCTGCTGGATACGCATATTATCAATTTCCAGCTGAATATCAGGTGGGGCAGTATTTTGCAATTCGATTTTGATATCGTATTCCGATGCATAGGGCTGGATATCATTGATCGCTACTTCGATAGTATTTATTGGCGATTGTAACGATTTCTGATATTCCATTTTACCAGATTCCAGTTTTCTGAGATCCAATATGTCATTGATCAACCAGATCAGGCGTTTGCTGTTTCGCTCTGCACTTTCTATTAACTCTTTCGCCTGTTCTGGATTATTGTCCAATGCACCACTATTAATCAAGCGAACAGCACCATGAATGGAGGTGAGTGGAGTACGTAACTCATGCGCCATATTAGTGAAAAAACGGCTCTTATGTTCACTGGCCAATTCAACCTGAATTTTTGCGTGGTTCAACGCTGTATTCGATGTTAGAAGACCAAATAGCAACAGGCATATTAATATAGTAGCTGCAAAGCCAATAATTAATACCCAGTCAGATTCGTTAAAATTTGAAGTGGAATGATGGGCAGGGGCCGCGGCGATTATCCAGTGTCCGGTGGGTAAAGATATTTTTAATTTTACAGTATCTTTGTTAGAGAATAATCCAGGCTCACCATAGAAGATATCACCTTGTTCTCCTTTACTATCTTTGCCTCGAATCGCAATACGGAGATTCTCCTCGTTATTAAATAAACCAACCTTATCCAGAAAGGCGGTAAGGTCAACAACAACACTGGTCATTCCCCAATAGCTTTGATTTTTGTTGCTCAGAAAAATCGGTATGCGACTGATAAGTCCTTCACCACCCTGAACCAGATTAACTGGACCGGCGACAACGGTTTGTCGAGTTTCCATGGCTTGTATCACAGCGTCACGCTGATGTGGATTGTCCATGTAGCGCAAACCTAGTGCTTTGCGATTTCCCTCCACTGGATAAATGTGGGAGATTACATTGTCTCTGGCAAGACCAATGTTTCTGATATAGGGTGCGTATTGCATAATGCTATGCGCTAAAGTTGCGAATTCTTTTTGCTGAATTTCGGGATTTGCAGAAACATAGACCAGTACTCCCATGGTTAGATTCAAGGAAGTATTTATTTCATGTTCAATGCTTGCTCGCAGATTACTGACCTGTTGAAGAACTATCTCCTGTTGTTGAATTTGGCTATTTTCCTGTGCAACATCTGAGTAATGACTTACCAGGACGCTAAGTCCCGAAAATACTATTAGTGTGATCAGCAAATTGTTGAAATTGTTTCTGAGTCTAATATTAGTTCCTCCAGCCTTATTTCCACTTAATCATTAAAAATATAGTTTATATCGGCAGTTATAGCCCAAAGATTGATTAGACAAAGCCTTAAAAAGCAAATAAAAAGTCTTAACAATAAAACTTTTGTGTGAAAATTGACCGGATATATTTATAGTTTATTGTAAAAGAATTAACTTACGGAGGATTCAGTTTAAATTGTCAGCCCTTAACTTTCGCCAGAAATTCATTGAATGATTTTACAATGCTTTTTGGCAGGTTCGTAAAAATGGGGAAAGTAAGGTCGGGTCTTGAATTGTGCATTTCTCCCTTTTTCATGCTTAACCTAAGCATCCGTTTTGTGCCGTTTGTATTTCTAATTCATAAATACCCTTTTTTATAGCATCTATTGGATCTGCTTCAATCAGATCATACATATCTAAATAAAAAAAGATCCTCAGTATCGGCGTTTTTCAAGCGAGTTGTCGCTTAAAGTTTAGAATTATGCCGCCTTGTTTCCATCTGCCTTTGTCTTTTGGCTTTCCGGATTTAGAATTTTATGATCAAAGACTTTCCAATTATGACATCAAATACCATTATCTATCCTGCAACAATACCAGCACCTTGAAAAAGTCCCACGTGGGAGTATAATTACCATATTGGATTTCAAAAGGGGAGCACCCATGCAGCGCCAATTACAATCCGCGCCTGCCAATGCGGGGCCTGCCGCATTACGTACCTTTTTCAATATTCTGGAACGCTGGCACCTGGGGCCTCAGGAAGGACAAACCCTTTTGGGTACGCCTGGCAGCACTTATTTCCGCTGGAAAAAGCAGCCTGATCAGGCCCAGGTAGACGCAGACAAACTGGAGAGGATTTCCTATATTCTGGGTATTTATAAAGCGCTGCATCTGATATACAGTGACGAATCGGTGGCTGATAATTGGCTGAAACGGCCAAATACCAATCCTCTTTTTGCTGGTCACCCGCCGCTTGATCGTCTATTAGGTGGTCATGTGGCTGATTTATTTGTGATTCGCCAACACCTTGATGCCCGTCGGGGCGTTAATTGAATATACCGATTACAGAGGCGCTCTGGCGCCGAGCTTACCGTATTGTCAGTAGCCGTTTCCCACCTGTTGGTATTTTCGATAACGTGGCTAATCCAGACGATTTGGAAGCGGTGTTTTATGTTGAATCCCTGACTAATCCGCGTATTCGTGAAGACATGGGGCAGATTGACCTGGTACATCCGGATGACCGAATAACGGGTTCGGGTAGTACGCCAATTATGGCGGCATTCACCCACCCTAACCCTTCGGGCAGTCGCTTCAGCAATGGTGAATTTGGTGTGTATTACGCAGCAAATAGTCAGAAGACCGCTATTGCGGAAACCGTTTTCCATGTCGAGCGATGGGCTGAAGAGTCTCGCGATCCTCCGACTTCTTTTGTCATGCGAGTTTATATTGGGCGTTTAAATAAACGCCCCTATCATGATTTAAGAGATCAGGGAGATAACTATCCCCTGCTATTTGACCCAGACCCAAGTAAGTATGGCCCGGCTCAACAACTGGCAATGCAATTACGTGCAGAACAAAGTTGGGGACTGCTCTATAAAAGTGTGCGTGATCCATCGGGTGAATGTGTTGCCGCATTTCGGCCACCGGCACTTGGCATCGTCCACCAGGGAGCGCATCTCGCCTATCATTGGGATGGCCAAAGAGTGACTGATGTGCTGGAGTTACGATCACTGGGCTTACCAAATCAAAACTGAATGCTCCAACACATCAACGCTTTCATAAAAGTAAAGCGCACTTGTTAATTCAGATCGTGTTAATTAAATATATTCGACTAAATGACGATATCAAAAATGATTGCCTAATCGAGAAATCAGTGTAATATATTTCAACATGATCGCTAAATTATCTATGCACAGTTTTGAAACCACCACCACAACCATCAGGTTGCTTGGGGGGTAGCGTTCATACGAATTCAAAACAAAACCCTCTGAGCGGAAGCCAGAGGGTTTTTTTATGTCTCTTTGTTTCCGCTCAGATTTTGACAGAAACAAGGAGACATTTATGAAAACTCATCGTGAAATAGCAGAACAACTTGATCTTTTTCATTCTGAACAGGAAGCACCGGGCATGATGTTTTGGCATCCTAATGGCTGGCGGCTGTTTCAATCGGTTCAGAAACATATGAGGGATCTTTACCATCAACATGACTTTGTTGAAATCAATACGCCAATTTTTCTCAAGAAAGAAATATGGCGTACATCTGGCCACCTGGAAAAATTTTCCAATAATATGTTTTTTGGCGGTGGGTTGGATTGCGAACTCGAATACGCACTTAAACCCATGTCTTGTCCTGCGCATATTCTGTTTTACAAGCGTGGTGTATACAGTTATCGGGATTTACCATTTCGTGTTTTTGAATTTGGCACTGTGCATCGAAACGAACCATCCGGCTCACTCAATGGATGTTTTCGTTTACGACAATTCACACAGGATGATGCCCATGTGTTTTGTTTGTGGTCTCAAGCGGAGATAGAAATAAATAATTTTCTTGTGCGTGCTAAATTGGTTTACGGGCATTATGGCTATGATGCAATGAAAGTAAAAATATCCACTCGCCCGGAAAATTCCTTTGGTGAGAAATCTGATTGGAAAATGTCAGAAGAGATATTGGCTTCGGCTTGTCGTCAAGCGGGTTATGAATTTGAATATCAGATTGGTGAAGGTGCATTTTATGGTCCTAAAATAGAGCTTTCTCTTAAAGATAGTGTTGGGCGTGAATGGCAATGTGGCACTATCCAGCTTGATTTCAATCTCCCGACGCGATTTGACATATCTTATGTGGATGAGAAAAATCACCGACTGCGCCCTGTCATTTTGCATCAGGCAATGTATGGATCGATTGAGCGATGGATTGCCATATTGCTCGAATCCTGTCAGGGCAAATTACCAGTCTGGATTCATCCGATACCTGTTGCACTAGCATCCGTTAATGATAATGTTAGGCATTACACACAAGAAGTGGAGCAGCTACTTAAACAAGCATCTATTAATGTTCTAGTCGATAACAATAAGCAAACAATTTCTCGTAAGATTAGAGAGTTTCACAAGCTTCGAGTACCATTTGTCATCGTTATCGGCAACAAAGAACGACAGCACCGCAATGTGAATGTAAAGTCGTCTGTCACACAGGAGCAACAGGAAATCAAACTGGAAAGTTTAGTTTCATTTTTGAAGGAAAAACGGGTGATTTCATAAACTTTTTTAAGTATTTGCACGCTAATAGTGTTGACCTGGAAAAGATCTTTGCTATTGGCGTTGAATTATTTTCATGGATTTTTATTATCCAGCTATATCCTTTATACCGTAGCCATCTAAAACGAGTAGCTGAGTATAACGTGGCTATGTAGCAGTTCAATTAATTGCATAGTCGGAATTGGTTACAGATAAATAATTCGCTTTTATGGAATTATCTATCTGTAGCAATTTTATTTTTTTATTAGTGATGCTGAAAAAAATGAGGTACTTCACGGCCTTCATTTATACTGTCTTCAGTAGGCGAATCTGAATCAACACAGGGATGTGTGCCAGCAAAAAAGCCATTGGGATTCAGATCAAACATCCAGCCGTGCAACATCCAGATGTTAAACCACAAATTATAATCACCACCGGTTTTCACGAGCGTTGGCAATGACTGACATTCTGCGAAAGTAGTATGCTGGTGTAGTACTGGAACAATTCCGTTACTTCCGTTATTGGCGGTAACGCATAAACCAGCGTGCGTATGCCAGATTTCGTCAGCACTTTCAGTATAATTAGGCGCTTGATCTGAAAATGCGATAACACGTGAAGTCATCCACTCACCACCCGGTTGCGGATAATCCGTGGCGCCATTTTCAAATACTGGAGTAGCATCGTGTGACCAGAATACACCTTTAGCTGAGCTATCTTCAGCCGAGAAATTCAAGCCGCCAGGACGAAAAGCCGTCTCCCCGCTATCCGGTAGACTAAATGTCCAGTGCTCACCATGGCCAGCGAGTGACGGTGCGATTCTAACGTATCTGGTTGCGCTGAGCTCAGGTTCGTTATCTACTATTTGTAGCTGTTTAATCTGATGAAAAAGAATTGCCTTTTGTTGATCAAGATTACTGCTGGATAACCCAAGATGAGTCTCTGCCTGCTGAATATCACGCTTGTTAAATTTTCCATCTGCATTGATGTCATAAAAAGCGTAATATGTTTTTTGTTTTCTGGCGTGTTTTATTATGACTATATCGTTTTGATCAACAATTCCATTGCCATCAAAGTCGGCGACATCCAAAATGGAAGGCGCTTCTCCCATACAGATATTATTATCTTTGTGATCGTCATCAGCGGTAGAAGCAGTGAATGGTATTAACCCACCCGCGAGTAAGTAAACAAATTTTTTCCCTGTTGTAGTAAACATCTGTCTCTCCTTTTTTTTACATTGATGGAATCAAACTGTTTTTATGGTTAAAAATAACACACATAAACCACTTGTTAGATCAAAGTATCTAAATCTAACCCGCATCTTTGGACTGACGTATTAACCTAGTAGGAAATATGGACAATGGAATATGAAAATAATTTAAAAATTATTTTAAGCAGCGCTGGAACTTGGGTTACCCATAGTAAAACTTGAAGGATAGTGCGAGCCTTTACCTACCTGCTATAGCGGTAAATGCCCTGTTTTAACCAAGATTAATGTTTCGTGTTTAACATAAGGCGTATGTTTACTAAGGTGTGGATTTCGTATCCAGGAATTCTGTTTATAGCAACCACTTTCATCACAAAACTCACCCTGTAATACGACAATCTCTTCGCCTCCCCAGTGTTGATGCTCACTAAACTTTTCGTTTTCTGGCCAAAACACTAACGCTGTATGTTGTGTTTCAAATTCATGTAAAGAGAGAACTTTTAGATTGCCATGCCCCTGCTGCCAAATCCGATCTTCCGGACGTATGACGACTTGAACATTATCTCTCAGGTCAAATTGATCAAGTTTAACAAACAACTTACAGCCTTCGTTGGTGAACGGTGTGTGATTTGAGCCGGGTGGATTACGAAGATATGTGCCTGCAGGGTAATGGCCAAATTCACCGGAAAACACACCTTCAAGGACAAATATTTCTTCGCCCATAGGATGACTATGTCGGGGAAAGCTCGCGCCAGGAGAGAAAATCACAAAACTCGTTGTATGCCCACTTTCTTCGAATTCTTTTTCCAGAGGCATTCTGGATACGCCATCAGCGGGGCTTGTAAGCCATTGCTGATCGGCTACATGAGAGCAGGCATATTGAGAAAAGTCCAAATTTAGTGTGTGCATGTTTATCATCAGCTTTTAATTGAATTTAATTTCAGAATTTCTAAGACGGTGAAAGTAATAACGATACCAAAACGCTGAAATATATGCATCGTCATACTGATTGTTGCATCACGACTCTTCACAATATGTTTTGCTTTTATTAGCCAATTTTTGAGCCGCCCAGTCAATCTCATCGTACCATCCTGATTTAGGATCATCCATTCGATCAAACTGTTTCACATAGGGCTTTATATCTAATAATGGCGTGTTATTAATCACATCAATATCGGAGCAATAAACCCTATTAGCAATAATTCTATCAAGGGTTAGTATGCTGATGCCAATATGATTTGGTCTCGTTGGATAGCGACTTGCGAAAATCCCATGATCGGTGGTGGGATCGAAACACGGTTTCGCTCTTAAAGAAACAGTTTGTTGTAAGTGAAAGTGATAAATCGCAATAATATGAGAGAACTCTGCAAGACCATCAAGCCCCTCAACAAATCTCTCGTTTAAAATAAGCACACCCCGGCTTCCATCTATAGCTGGTTGACGTGCAGCTTGCGAACTGTTGTCAAAATTTGATTTTATATATCCAATCGGACTAATTGAAATGTTCATGTTCAACCTGCACAATTATCATAGATTTTGGAGAAAAAACATGCTGCAATCATAAATACAAGTGATATTTACTCTAACGCGGATGATTTCTGTGAGAAGTTAAACTCTAAAATCAACCACGTTAGTTTTTTATTATTTTACAAACTAATGAAACCCTCCAGCAGGCGTGGCGGCTGGATCAAAAAATATTTGATGCGGGCCGACGGGGCCGATATTGTATTTTTTCTGAATTTCACTTGTATCAACAAAAAAGCTTTTATCAGATTCCATCCCACCTTCGAGATGATTGATTGCAATTTTTCGAATCCCGTAACTCTTGTTACGTGTTACACCAGCCGGGAATTCAGTATCATCCCATCCGCTTAGTAAGCTATTTCCATAATATAATCGAGTATTGTCCAAACTCAATCGCATCATTTGTGCATAAGGCGTATTGACCTGAGATATAAATACAGGATTAAAAGGATCTTCAATATTCCATTGCTGTATATTGCCAGCTTCTGCTTCACCACCGCCAACCCAATTTGCTATGTACAAATATTTGTCATCGCTAGACAATACTATATCAGTCGGCGCCGAAAAAGGTGGAAGTGTAATGGCAACTTCAAATACGTATTCACCGTCGCCATCCAGATCATGCCAACGCCATATCTCACTAGTGCCCGGCGCGTTTGTGAAGCCAATTGGTATTCCGTGTTCCTCCAACCAACGTACTTCTAACGCACCACTGTTTGGAGATAGTTTTACTCGCTGAATTACCTTTTCTTTTTGTAGATCCCAGACGTAAACTTCATCACCAAAACCCGCGACATTAATCGAACCTTCAATATCTTTCGGCAAACCAAATGTTGTGGTAATCATTCGATTAAGCTCTGGCTTAAAACCCGCGTCATACATATAAGTTGGACCTACTTTTGTATGATCACGCTTGGCTTTAGGGCCAAACGTTCGCAGATATTCTCCCGTTTCCGAGCAAACTTCAATAAGACCACCAGGGGCAGTGGTTTCAGTATCTGCACCTAACATAGATATCAAATTATTTCCATTAGGCAACGCTATCACAGTATGTGGATGAGTATATTTGCTTTCTTCAACAATATCTTTTTCTACCCTCTCAACATAAGGACGTTTTGGATCATCAAGGTTTACGATATGAATCCGACTGGAGAAAAGGCCAGGCAATAGAATTTTACTTCTATCTGCATTGTAACCAAAGTGATGAACTTCATCTCCAATCGTTGGTAAATCCATGCGATGAATCAGCTTACCGTATTCTTCCGGAATTCCAGGGTCAGCACCAATAACAAGTAACATGTCTGGATTTTTTTCATCGCCCTGATTAATGGCACCAACATAAAGCAATTTTTCGCGAACGATAGGTGTGGGATCTGGCTCAGGTAGATTTAGCCAGTCAATCTTCTTGGCCATACATTTTTTTTCTTTATCATTTTCATTTTCCTTTTCCCTCTCATCTTCATCAATTTGATTTACATCTCTATATTGTGATCGGTTATAATCATCAGCCATAGTTAGAGTCGAAGAAATCATAATTAAACTAAGTGACAGACATATAATTATAAAAATATGTAAGCGAAGGGGATGATGTAATTGTCTATAGGTGTTGTGACTCATTATTCTCTCCCTGAAAAGTAAGTTGAAGAAGAGAATTAACTCATGTTAACTTCACGCCAATATAACGAAATCATCACAAATCTATCACAAAAGAGTGATTACTTACTCAAAATACACACTTTGGCCGTTTAATAGTATTTATGTAAAAACGGTTTTTGTGAACTAGAAGTTTATTTCAAGTAAATACGGAGTTTAGTTTGTGTGGATTTATAAACTAGAGTTTAGAGTTTCGGAACAAAAAAAGGAGAAAATTTAAAATAAAAACTTGACAAACTAACGCTATCGCGCGCCGCTCATTAGATAATTTTAAAAAACAAAAATTATCTAATGAGCGGCCTT
>Ga0316207_10004708_pt1 | contig 11696 bp, 10 predicted proteins | sample 6weekpyrite_MG_FD_204943 | JGI IMG/M metagenome (GOLD analysis project Ga0316207, IMG submission 204943) | Microbial mat bacterial communities from mineral coupon in-situ incubated in ocean water Damariscotta River, Maine, United States -... | ecosystem: Environmental > Aquatic > Marine >...
ATGCCTGAAAAACATATTCCCTGGATACAACCTGACCAACTCGACTTTCCGGATGTCTCTGAAGCCTGGACGGAACCAAATGGTATTCTGGCAGCTGGTGGCGATCTCTCCACAGCTCGACTGCTAGAAGCATACTGCCGGGGTATTTTCCCCTGGTATAGTGAAGATGAACCTATCCTATGGTGGTCTCCCGATCCACGTTGCGTATTAATTCCGAATGAGATTAAGATTTCCAAGAGTCTGAAAAAACTGATTCGTAAAGAAAAATTCACGGTTAGTTTTGATACCTGTTTTGAACAAGTAATTTCAGCCTGTGCCGCGCCAAGAGAGGAAGATCCTGCCACTGATCCCGGCACCTGGATTTCAGATGAAATGATGCAGGCTTATCTCCGGCTACATGATACCGGCTATGCACATTCTGTTGAATGCTGGTCAGAGGGCGAACTGGTTGGTGGATTATATGGATTAGCGATTGGTAAAGTATTTTTTGGTGAATCGATGTTCAGCAGGATTAGCAATGCATCAAAAGTGGCGTTTACAGAGATGTGTCATAAACTGGATGAAATGGGATTTGAATTGATTGATGGTCAGGTTTATTCACCGCACCTTGAAACGCTTGGTTTCAAATTAATACCACGCAGTGATTTTATAAAACAACTTATGGTATTAACCGAACCGAGAGAAAAAACTGTTTTGATTAAATAGCCTTAGCGGTTTTGTAAAAAATTATAATAGTTTTCTTTACTAATTGCCGCTACTTCTTCAACACTTATTTTACGTTCCTTAGCAACGCACTCTGCTACGTATCTCACATAGTCTGGCTGATTCTGCTTGCCCCGCATCGGCACCGGCGCCAGATAGGGAGAGTCCGTCTCGATCAGAAAACGATTTGCCGGTACTTTTCTTACTACCTCTCTGATCTGTTCAGCTGTTTTAAAGGTAACAATGCCGCTAAATGATATATAAAAATTTTCATCCAGAGCCTGTTTAGCGAATGCCCAGTCTTCCGTAAAACAATGAATAACGCCACCGCAATCTTTTACCGATTCCTGCTGCATAATTTTTATCGTATCAGCACCTGCGTCACGTGTATGAACGATAACAGGCTTTTTAACTTCTTTCGCGGCAGAAATATGATGACGAAAACGTTGTTGTTGCCACTCTGGTTGGTCTTTATGATAGAAATAATCAAGCCCTGTTTCGCCAACGGCTACCACTTCATCTCGACTCACATATTCCAGAATCTGGGAAACGGATAACTCCTTGCCAGGAGCATGTGTAGGATGCATTCCTGCTGACACTGAAACCTGAGGGTAGTCTTTGACGGTTTGATACATCTTATCAAATTCGAATAAATCTATACAAACACACAGCATGTGATCAACATCATTTTCACTGATCTGCTTCATTAAAGTACTAAGATCACCCTGATCTTCACCCAGTTCAATACAATCAAGATGGCAGTGGGAATCGACAAACATAAAACAACTCATTTATAGAAATAAAAGCGGCATGAATCATAGCATTATTTGTATAAAATTAATCTATTTGATGCTTACCGAATAATATGAAATCAAATATGTGTTTTTAGGCAAAAACAGCACCTAACTCTCCAGTGAAAGTCCGGCATAGGTTTCTTCTGCCCATGCCACAGCATCTAAATAGCTATCGGCTAATTCAGATGATTCAATATTTTCTGCATTTTCTTTAGAGACTGAACAATTTTCATATTGCAATACACATTGTAACGTCTTTCCAATTAAACCCTGCTTAAGAAGAGCTTGTTTTAATTCATCATTAACATTGAGTTCATTAAGAACCTGTTCCATTGGACGGTCTAACATGGCATCAAGTACTGATAACAGACCAACTGAAAAATAACTACTGCTGTCTTCAAGCTCTATCTTAATTGCCAGTATTTCGCACATTTTAGCTCTGATAAGAGCCAGTTTAGAGAGTTCAGTTGGTTTATCATCAACGCCCGTCAAAATAATGATAATAGTCAGATTCTTTATTGCCTCACGCCCCAAATAAACAATAGCTCTGCTTATTGAGTCTATTTCATCAATATTATAACGTGCACTATTTATCAGTCGCAGCACCCGATAGCTCAGACTGACATCTGATGAAATTAATTCTTCGAGTTCAGGTAACTCCAGTTCCGGATCTAATATTCTCGATAAGGTTTTTATAACGGGTAACAAAACCGTTGGTACCGACTTTTGAGTTTTAATTCCGGGTTTACTTAAAAAGAAACCCTGAAAATAATCGATACCAATACCCTGAAGTTCAGAGATTTGCTGATAATTTTCAATATTAATAGCTATCATTTTACAACTGAATTTTTCTGCCAGCTGTGATGCCTGTTTAAGCTGCTCCGGCGTTAAAGTCTGTGTATCACATTTAATAATATCAAATAATTGCAAAACTGAAGCCTGCTGATTTTCCGGCCTGAAATGATCAATAGCCAGTTTAACGCCCTCTGATGATAAACGAGTCAGCACTTCATGATGCCTGTCAGAAAGTTCATTATTTATGTCTATTTCTAAGGTGATAGAGGATGAACCAAAAGGAAGATCCACTACATCATCAATATCATCAATGTAGTTGTTGCTTATATTAATGTAACAGTCATTTCCTGCTGTTAGCTTTTCAATACCCATATCGATAAGAGATGAGAGCATAACCTGGGAGGTAGCAATCTCTTCATTAAGATATTCTGCTTGTTCAGTGAAGCCATCACGAAATAATAATTCATAGCCATGTAATTTATATTCGAAATCAAAGATTGGTTGTCTAGCCAGAAATATATCAGCCATTGTTGAGTTAAGTCCCTGTTTTTCATTGCCTGTTAGAAAAGTATAGAACAATATTTTATAATTACTTGAAATAATAGAGTTTTATCTCTATAAACAATATATCATTTCGGTACAAGTTTAGATAAACAACTCTTATTAATTGTAGTCACCTAGGTATCAGCTGTGTCAAAAACGTTTCTTGTATCCAGTATGAACATTGCTGAAACAGATACTATTCTATTAGATTTTTTATTATCCGTTCTGGAAAAACAAACTGAACATAAGTGGTGCATGAGAAATGTTCAAAATGCGGATATTTATATTATCGACATGGAGCAAACTGATGCCCCCTTACTCTATAAAGAGCTTGTTTCTAGCGCCATACCACCTGTTATTATAGGTTATACTGCTTCTGAACAAATTAAACCTGAGTACACCTTAAGCAAGCCACTGCGATCATCAGAATTTATCAATCTGATGAAGTTCGTAGTAAAAAATCACCCCGATATTGGCAATGTATCCTTGCCAGAAGAAAATATCGATTTAAAAGTCTCTGAATCTCATACTCTGCGGCCTGATATACCTGCATTTACTGAATTTAGAGTCAAACGGCCTTCAACAGAACGCTTACATAATTTATTAAGTATCTATCAAACACAACAATTATTGATACAAGTACAACATCAGGGCATTAATCTTTTTATAGATTTCAGCAGAAAAACATTTTACTGTGAACACCGACTGATTAACCTTTCAGCGCTGTTTAAAAGTGATGTCCACACACTTAACATCACCGAAATAGATGATGAGTCACTATTAAAACTCACACACGGAATATCATCTCAGCCACTTGATGAACTCATTTGGAGCAGCCTTTTATCAGGCTCATGCGGGGAAATTGATGATCGTATTAATGAAAAAACATTACTGCACATGAATCAATGGCCTGATTTCACTTCCTTTTTGCATAAGCCGGAACATATACTAATTAGCGCATGCCTAACAAAACAAACACTGAATTTGCAAGAAATTACTCTGCAAACACATACATCAGTAGAAACAGCAACTGACTTTATTAATGCATGTCTGACTATGGGCTACCTCGATATTGTTTCCTCAATCAAGCCTTCATTAATCAGAAAAAAAGTTAACAACACTAAACAAATCGATGTGTTTTATAAAATCCGGATGAAACTGGGTTTAAAAACAAAAACAGATATCAATTCACTTCTGATACCATTCCCATCGCAGCAATAATTAAATAATCTCAGCCACTCACAATCAATAGTCGAACATTTTTTTTAAAATTCATCTATTATAGAACGATAAAATTCATATATTAATTTTTTAGCAGTGCATAACATTAAGAATATGTTGTTTCCAGATTGTTGGAAATTTATAATATTCTTTTACACATCACCCGGGACCAAAATTGTCTGATATTAAATTCATTTTCACTGGACCACCAGGCGCGGGTAAAACAACGGCGATTGCCAGTATTAGTGATGAACCCCCAATTATTACAAATGCAATTTCTTCACAAAAAGTTGATGCTAATGGCGTTGCTGCTGCCGCAATGGATTTTGCTGAAATCACATTACAAGATGATACAGTTGTACACTTATACGGTATACCAGGACAAGAACGCTTCCGCTTTATCTGGGAAGTGATTATACGGGGTGGACTTGGTCTTATAATTCTAATCGATAATACACGAACATCTCCTCTGGATGACCTAGATATCTATCTTGATAACTTTGCAGATTATATCAAAACAACCTCTGCTGTTATTGGTATTACACGAATAAATAAAGAGGATAAGGATTCATTACAACTTGATGATTATCACAAACACCTGAAAAAGCGGAATTTGGAGCTGCCACTTTTCCCGGTTGATACTCGCAAAAACAAAGACATCAGTTTATTACTGGATAGTCTAATGGCAATGCTAGAGTTCAACTAACAACCCACCTCATTTTCTGTTAATTTATCACTACTAAAATCACCCGTGAATACTGATTATGCAGAACCATTCTATTACATTCGAATTTTCGAATATAAAACTCATTTTAAAAACCGGAGATTTATTATCCGCACCTACCGACACGATCGTTAATCCCGCTAATGGCGGTTTATCACATGGCGGTGGTCTGGCAGAACAAATACTTACTGAGGCCGGTGAAACACTGGAGCAGGAAAGTAACGAAATAATAAAAAAACGTGGCCAGCTAAATTCGGGGGATGCGACCTTTACCACAGCTGGCAGATTACCTTATAAGTCAGTTATACATGCTATTGGACCACGAATGGGCGAAGGCAACGAAGCAATAAAAATTTCAAAGGCTGTAGCGAATTGTCTGCGACTGTGCAATGAAAACAACTGGAATTCAATTGCTTTCCCTGCCATCAGTACTGGAATTTTCTCCGTACCTGATAAACAATGTGCCGAGGGATTTTATCAGGCAGTCACTGCCTGGCATAAATCAGACAATAATCTTCCTACCACTATATATATCTACCTTTCAGATAAGACACTCCCCATTTTCATCTCTCTTTTTGATAGCCATCAAACCCAGATAGATAACAAACCACAAGCAGAAGAAAAGTCGCCAGAAACAGGCATTATTAATCTTAGCGATGATGATATCACTGAATTAAATAATGATAATATCAATGACTGGTTTAAATAAATTGTCCGGCTGTTGTTTGATTTTTTATATGTAAATTCAGGTATTGTCCATTAAGTGATAACTTTATGTGAACTATTTCTGATATTTTATGCCCGGCCTCGTGCATGATAGTGATTACATCAAATAAAATAAAATAAAAATCAGCATGATTAAAAATCCAGCCTCTAAATTCCCCAGATACAGGGTGCAACAATTACTCAACTCAAATCTGAGCAAACCCGATAGACTCGATTACCTCGAATTTCAGCATGATGATATTACTTTCAGGTGTTTTGGTATATTGCATGGAATAACCGGTGGTCTTAATTTTGAATACCGTGACTTTATAAAACAATCAATAAAGTCCGTTGATGGCATTAAACTGGCTGAAAAAGGGATGAAAAAACTTTATCCGTACTGTCAGATAGATGCTGAACTCGAAGACTGGGCCGTATTAAGACCCGTCGACTGTTTTTTAATGGGTTTTAAATTAATAGCCGATCCCCGCTGTTTATGGATGATTAGCATCGATTCTATACGTGAATTATGGCAACAAAGCGATGCCTTTATAAGACATCACCGACTGAATACTTCCGACCTCGGTGAATCGACATTTTTTCATTATCTGGATGAACACGAACGCCGTGATATTGCTGGCTTTAGCCCGCCTAAACAGGCGCTGCAACAGGATATAGAATCATTATCACACTGGTATAAGCCCCCGTTTGTAAAACAACGCATTAAGCCCGTCATTCATCCTCAGTGGAAAAGAATATTAATATTAGAAAACCACATGCACATCCCTGCCCGTTCTGTACATATGCTGGCTTATGCAACTGCTTTTGCTAAAAAGCATAATCATAAACTTGTTAACCTCTTTGTCGGTGAAACCCACAATACCGATATGCAGTATCTGGCCAGAGAAGATAAACAATTAACCAAAATATTCAGCCAGGAACAATTAAAAACAATCGATAAGATAACTAATCGTGCAACAAAAATGGGCAGCCCGAAAGATAAATTTGACATCATTAGAGCTGCATTAAATAAGACCTTATATTTATTAAATTTATTATTAGGTACGGCGACAGCCATCGGCTTATATTTAATTATCTTTCTAAATATTTATTAAATACAATTAAAAGATAAACACTAATATAAATAGGATCCAGCGATGATCTATTGAACTAAAAATGGCACCACAAAAGAATCATCTTCTGTCAGCCAGTTCGGTGGCAGCCTTCTGCTATCAAGATTAACAATCAAATCATTCATAGCCGTCAGATGATACTGTAGTCTTTCCATGGTATATGCATTCAACATTTTATCTTTCGGTTGGTCTGAAATATTATATAGCTGCGAACTAAGTGTATGAGTAAATACTCTGATTGCCTGACGTGAGGATGTATTAAGGTCAGGCAGTATAAGCTTCTTTCCAGCATTTGAATTGTACTGTTCCAGCATTTGCTGAAATTCATATTGATTATAAATGTTCTGGTAATTATGTGTCAGTCGATTAAAAAATAACAAAGCAGCGGCTTTGCTGACATCGTCGTAATTATTCTTTTTCCATATATGCAGCTGATGACAATGCTGGTTTTTTAATAACCATTCATAAATGTCTCTGAGTTCACCTTTTCCTGAATCAACGGCAGGCCTTGTGAAACCAGGCTGTTCTCCAGCATCGTATTTCTTTAACAACTGATTATACTTATGCCTATAGACATTATTTAATTTACAGGTATAAGTAATCTTATTAAAATTTAATGCCGGTTTTTTTCTGCTGATACTGTCAGTTGTTAAGTAAAACTGATTTTCAGCGGTTTTAAACCAGAGGGCCAGATCAGATCTTTCATAATCTCTTATTCGTTTAAATAAGGCGGTTTTTTCAGCCTCAGACTGCGTGTTTAGAAATTCCTTTCTAAGGGCGAGACTATCGTATATAAAGTGCTGGCTAGCCTCTGTTTCACTACTCCAGGCACGCCCTTTGTAGCCTGAAATATATTTCAAGTTGGGCAGGTATCTATGCCACACACTATGTTGCAATATCTCATTAAGGCGTGTTGTATAACATCCTCTCAGTATTAAATTCTCAATAGTAACGGACATTTTTTTATTATGAGTGATTGCTTTCAATAACTCGTTAATTCGTAATTGGCCATTTTTACCCGAATATGAGGCAGGAACATAATGCCCTGACAGAATCAAAGTCGATACCGTTTTACCTTTTAATGCGGCAATAATCTCAGGTAATGAATCTTCATCAATACGTTTAATGTCTTTATTAGGAAAAACTAAAACGGTTTCCTTGACAGTGGCACTATATTTCCTGACTTGTTCAACTGTAGAGGTATTATTATTGAAATCTAATACAAGCGTATCAGCAATAACCAACTTCATTGAAAACATAAAAGTAAAGACAGATAATCTTAAAAACATCATTATTTTTGTTGTTAGATTAATAAAACACGACAAACAGACCGATTCTAAACCAGGTCAGCACTATATGTGCACGATTATTAAACAATATTAAAAAAGTATAATAAATGTAAACAATTGGTTACAAGTTAGGTATATTAGCATTTTATGTTTGAATACTCTTAATAAAGCGTGTTAAAAATACTTTAACCTAAAAATAATAAATCAGGAGGATCATATAATGTCTAACTTGGCCGCAGAACGCAGAGATCGGACTCGTATTGAACTAAAAAATCTGGTCAATGACCGCACAGAAATGTTATCGCAATATTGTTTATTGGCTGGTACTGGCAATGCCCGTGGCAGTGTAGACAATCAGCAAGTTGTGAATGATAACATCCTGCTACAGGAGTTTTGTGAAAACCTGATCGACTATCTTGCTAAAGGCCATTTTGAACTGTATCAGCGGATTAATGATGGTGAAGAACGACGCAAAGATATTATTAATCTTGCTAGCGAATTCTATCCACGTATTGCAGAAACCACGAATTATGCGGTTGATTTCAATGATGAGTTTGATAAAAGTCTGAAAAAAATGGGCAGCTTTGATCACTATGGTGAACGCCTGTCAAAACTAGGTGAAGAGCTGGCGATTCGTTTTGAGCTTGAAGATAAATTAATCAACTCTCTTTTAGCGTCTAAAGAAGATCGTAAAGAAGCGCTCTCTGCATAATGAAACAAGGGTAATTGAAGCTACAATTACCCTTATAAATCAGTAACTTATTTGGTTATTTTCCAGCAATGATGAATCGCTTTTGGACGATTAAAGTCTTCCGGCATTGTTGCTTTGGTGATGTCTTTAACTGCGAAACCACGCTCCTCTAAAGCCGCCTCATCCAGCTTAAATGACTTCATATTATTAGAGAAGATCAGCACTCCTCCCTTCTCTAACGAAGCCATACAGCTCTTGATCAGAAATAAGTGATCTCTCTGTATATCAAAACTTGATTCCATGCGCTTCGAGTTAGAAAAAGTTGGCGGATCCAGAAATATAAGATCAAATTTTTTCTTATTTTCTTTTAGCCACTGAATACAATCAGCCTGCACAAACTGGTATTCCTTTTTCTCCAGTTTATTTAACCTGAAATTTCGCTTTGCCCAGTTAAGATAAGTGTTGGACATATCGACTGTCATTATAGAACGGGCACCACCAGCCGCAGCATAAACACTTGCTGTGCCGGTATAGGCAAAAAGATTTAATACTTTTTTGCCATTACTCTCATCACGAATTAATTGTCTGACCAGACGGTGATCAAGAAACAACCCGGTATCAAGATAATCAGTCAGGTTTACATCAAATAATAAACTCGACTCACTGACGGTGAAAAAATCTTTATCCTGCCGGTGTTTTTCATACTGAGAAACACCGCGTTGGCGCTGACGTGTTTTAAAAACAAGCTTAGTATCATCAGCACCTGTCACCTCTTTAACAACACACTGCATTTCCTGCTGGCGTTTTTTAACTTTACTTAACTCTATCTGACCCGGTGCCTGATATTCCTGCACGTGAAAACGGTCATCATAAACATCAATCGCAAAAGCAAACTCGGGAATATCGGCATCATAAATACGGTAACAGGAAATATCACTTTTCCTTGCCCATTTTTTTAGATGCTTAAGATTTTTTTGCAGACGATTTTTAAAGGTAATCGCCTGTTCACTGATTTCATCAATCGTCAGTGGTTTTTGTTCGGCTAATAATGGCAGTATCTGATAATGATTAAGCTGACAACTCATCGCACCATTAAAAAACTTATTAGTTTTATGTGCTCTTAACGCAATATTCTTTAACAGTTTTTCATTGCAACTAAAAACAGAGGCTTTCCAGTTTTCAAACTTGAGTTTTAAGATATCACCCAGATCTGAATACAGATAACGCAATGATTCAGCATCACCAAGGCGCTCACCGTAAGGCGGATTAGTAATCACCAGCCCCGGTGTCATGTAATCGGCAGGCGCGCAGTCTTCGAGCTTTTGTTTACGGATTTTTATAAAATCAGACAGTTCCATCGATTCAATATTATTAAAAGCCGCTTCTACTGTTCTCTCATCTTCATCATAACCGTAACACAGTGGCAAGCTATTGGATTCTAAGGCCTTATAGAAGTCCTCAGAAGCTTTGCTTTTAATTTCATCCCAGTAATCTGAATCGTGCCCTTTCCAGCCAACAAAGCCGTAATAATCACGTAATACACCGGCTGCAATGCCGCCACCCATTAACGCCCCTTCCAACAGGAAAGTGGCCGAGCCACACATCGGATCTAATAAATTACCACCGGCTTTTGCTATTGCCGGCCAGCCAGCGCGCAGCAAAATAGCAGCCGCCAGATTTTCTTTTAACGGAGCCGTCACATTACTGACACGATAGCCGCGCTTATGCAATGATTCACCACTCAGATCAATACTTAATGTTGCTTCATTATTATTTAAATATAAATGAATTCGTACATCCGGCTGCTGCTTTTCAACATTAGGGCGACTATCATATTTATCAACAAACTGATCAACAATCGCGTCTTTCACTTTTAACGCCGCGTAATGACTATTGGTCATTTCAGAATTATTAACAACAGCATCAATAGCAAAGGTTGAGAAATCATCAAAATGCTGATCCCAGTCTACTTCCCGGACTGTCTGATACAACTGTTCTTCATTTTCAGCAGGTGCCGTATGAATTGGCATCAAAACACGACTGGCAAGGCGTGAATACAAACAAACATCGTAGGCTTGCTTAAGATCGCCCTCAAACTCAATAACAAAACGTTTCAGTCGCGGATTTTCAATACCGAATGACTTCAATTCATCGATTAACAGGTCTTCCATACCTTTTGCAAAGATAACGCGGAATAATGTCGACATTATATAGACCTTGATTGAATGATTTTTTTCACCTGTTCCAGATCTTCTGGTGTATCAACACCATGACCCGGTAACTCGACTGCTTCTGCTACATGAATTTTTTTACCGTTCCATAAAATTCGCAGCTGTTCCAGTGCTTCATGCTTTTCCAGCGTGCAAACAGGTAACGATGCATATTCTTTAAGAAAGCTAACGCGGTAAGCATAAATACCAATATGACGCTGATATTCGGACAGATCATCAACGGGTATGGTCATATCGCGATCATAGGGTATATCTGCGCGGCTAAAATAAAGTGCAAAACCATTAATGTCCGAAACCACTTTTACTACATTCGGATTAGTAATTTCTTCCCGGGAGCTTAACGCTGCACTTAGTGTCGCACAGACGGCTTCGGGATTTTTGTGTAGGTTTTCTGCAACCTGCATAATAATTTTTTCAGGCGTCAGTGGTTCATCACCCTGTAAATTGACCACCACATCATCATCCTGCCAGCCCATCTTTTGCGCGACTTCAACAATCCTATCTGTACCCGAAGCATGGTCACTGGATGTCATGCAAACAGCGGCACCAAATTGCTCCGCAACAGATGCTATCCGTTCATCATCCGTTGCAATCACAACGGTATCCGCATTCGTTTTACAGGCACAGTCATAAACATGTTGCAGCAATGGTTTACCACATAAATCGACCAGTGGCTTTGCAGGAAAGCGACTGGATGCATAACGCGCCGGGATGACGATTTTAAAATCATTCACTATAGTGATCTTCTCTTATATCTTTTAAGTTTTACTTATCTTCAGCAGTAGCCGTTGAGCGTGCTTCTTCTGGCAACATAACAGGAATACCATCTCTGACAGGATAGGCTAACTGATCCTGCCCACAGATGAGT
>Ga0316207_10004709_pt1 | contig 11695 bp, 5 predicted proteins | sample 6weekpyrite_MG_FD_204943 | JGI IMG/M metagenome (GOLD analysis project Ga0316207, IMG submission 204943) | Microbial mat bacterial communities from mineral coupon in-situ incubated in ocean water Damariscotta River, Maine, United States -... | ecosystem: Environmental > Aquatic > Marine >...
AATCAGAGCAAAAAAATCATATCCTATTTTATCGAATGGGGGACTTCTATGAATTATTTTTCGATGACGCCAAACAAGTATCACAAATTCTCGACATTACACTAACAGCCCGTGGCCATTCAGGTGGCTCCCCCATTCCTATGTGTGGTGTCCCATTTCATTCAGTGGAACCATATCTAGCAAAACTGGTTAAACTCGGTAAATCAGTAGCTATATGCGAACAGGTTGGCGATCCAGCGACGAGCAAAGGTCCTGTAGAACGGAAAGTTGCTCGTATTCTTACCCCCGGAACAATTACTGACGAAACACTTTTGGACGAACGTAGTGATAACCTACTTGCCTCACTAAACAGTTTCGACAATATATTTGGATTAGCCACACTTGATGTGAGCAGTGGTCGGTTCAGTATTATCGAAGTCAACTCAGAAGAAGCGATCCTGTCTGAACTTGAAAGATTGCGACCCGCAGAACTTTTAATTAGCGAAAACTTGAATACAAATTTTCTTCCTGCTCAATTAAATGGTCTCAAAAAACAATCGCCTTGGCTATTCGACACAGAAAATGCCATACACAATCTTACCGATCAATTCTGTACAAAAGATTTAAGTGCATTTGGATGCGAAAATTTACCTACCGCTATTGGTGCGGCGGGCTGCTTATTAGAATACGTGAAAGACACACAAAGAACTGCGCTACCCCACATTCAAAGTTTACAAACGGAGCAACGCGAAAACACCGTTATAATGGACGCAGCAACACGCCGTAATCTGGAAATTGAACACAATCTTTCTGGCGGCAACTCAAACACGCTGGCGAGTTTAATGGATGCGACGGGAACTACGATGGGTGCTCGTATGTTGCGACGCTGGTTAAATCAACCCATTAGAAATCAGGAAACGTTAGAGCAACGATATTCTGCAATACATTCATTAATTGAGAATCATCGTTATCACGATTTAAACACATCTTTAAAAGTGATTGGAGATATCGAACGAATACTGGCGCGAGTTGCACTGAGATCAGCTAGACCAAGAGATCTATCTGTTTTAAGAGACTCTCTTGAAATCATTCCTGAATTAAAATCTCGGCTTTCACAACATTCTGAATCGGAACGCCTTTCAAACCTGAATAATCAAACCGAAACACATTCGAATGTCTATTCCCTCTTAAGCGCGGCAATTATTTCAAACCCGCCCGTTGTCATACGTGATGGCGGCGTTATCGCACAGGGGTTTGATCAAGAACTGGATGAATTGAGAAATTTAAAAGAAAACAGTGATCAATTTCTCATAGAGATGGAAGCCCGGGAAAAAGCTAACACCGGCCTTAATAATCTCAAGGTAGGATACAACCGTGTTCACGGATTCTATATTGAAATAAGCCGTTTAAACTCAGACAAAGCACCAGCACATTATATTCGAAGGCAAACATTAAAAGCCGCTGAGCGATTTATTACACCTGAGCTAAAAGAATATGAAGATAAAATCCTTAGCGCAAAGGAAAGAGCTCTCGCGAAAGAAAAAGCGATATACGAACAAGTAATTAACGATTTACAAGTACACATTCGTACATTGCAAAAAACGGCATCCGCTATTGCTGAAATTGATGTGCTGCATTCATTGGCGAGCAAAGCCGTTGCCCTAAATTTCTGTCGCCCTGTTCTAACAGACAAGTCAAGCATCGATATAAAATCAGGTAGACATCCAGTAGTGGAAGACGTACTCGACACGCCGTTTGTACCAAATAATTTACAGCTTTCTGAGAATAGAAAAATCCTGATTATTACCGGTCCAAACATGGGTGGTAAATCGACATATATGCGGCAAACAGCACTCATCGTATTACTCGCACATATTGGCAGTTACGTACCCGCTGAAGAAGCAAAAATTGGCGTCATTGACAGAATATTCACTAGAATAGGCGCATCCGACGACTTGGTCGGTGGTCGTTCAACATTTATGGTTGAAATGACAGAGACTGCTAACATCCTACATAATGCAACCGCAAACTCATTGGTTTTGCTGGATGAAATTGGACGCGGAACAAGCACGTTTGATGGGCTCGCACTCGCATGGGCATGTGCTGAACATTTATCAAAAAAAATTAAGTCACTAACTCTCTTTGCCACCCATTATTTTGAACTGACGTCCCTGCCAGAACAACGTAGCAATGTTGCAAATGTGCACCTTTCGGCCACCGAACATAATAATAAAATCGTCTTTTTACACTCGGTAAAAGAGGGCGCGGCAAGCCAAAGTTACGGACTACAAGTAGCAAGCCTCGCTGGTGTCCCAAAAATTGTTATCGAAAAAGCCAAAAATCGCTTATATGAGCTTGAGAACCAAAACCGGCCGTTAATCGAAGAATCAGGCCAACAGCAACTCTCCTTAATGATTGATGCGGGTGACGAAGACCAAAAAAACCGCGAATTAAAAGAACGCATCGTCGAGATAAACCCTGATGAAATGAGCCCAAGAGAGGCACTTGCCCAACTCTATGCACTCAAGGAAATGAGCAAATAACAACCAACATAAAAAAAGTTTTTTTTTTGCTTAGTAAGGCTCGCAGTATTCGCCTTTTCACATTAAAATAGCGCCAGAAATTAGAATCACTATTATTAAGTAAGGGAGTTTTCAAACAATGACCTATGTTGTTGTAGACAACTGCATAAAATGCAAATACACCGATTGTGTAGAAGTTTGTCCGGTAGATTGTTTTCATGAAGGCCCTAATTTTCTCGCAATTGACCCAGAAGAGTGCATTGATTGCACCTTATGCGAGCCAGAATGTCCTGCCGAAGCAATTTTTGCTGAAGATGACATTCCCGAGGGACAAGAACATTTCATTGCACTCAATGAAGAGCTTTCACAAAATTGGCCAGTTATCACTGAACAAAAAGCAGCTCCAGATGATGCCGCCGAGTGGGATGGCAAACCTGACAAACTGCAATATCTTGAGAGATAATCAACTGACGGGGAAAGAAATCAAATCCTTTCCCCATTTGATCAGAAGGATTTCTCTTCGCAAAAATACGTTATCGTAGAATGGCCGTAGAATTTTCCAGTCCCTCGATTCACTGCTTGCCCTATTCTGAAAACCCTTCGCTGTTTCTAGCGAAAAAAATTATCAACGATTTTAATGGACAGCTACCGCGTTTAGATAACATTGTCATTTTAATGCCAAATTATCACGCTTCGGCCAAGTTACGCGAGCATCTAAGCCGAATTGCTCGCTCGAACGGTTATGATGCGCTACTCGCACCTCAGATTTTTACACTAAAAGACTATATTGAAAAAAACACCCTCACAAACCATCAACGAATTCCTGCCAATTCGAGAGAGCTCTTTCTCATTCAAGCGTTGGAAGAAAATCAAAATTTATTTGGCAATCAAAATTTATTAACCGTTGCAGAAGCACTTCTCTCATTATTTGATGAGCTAACACGCTATCATACTTCCTTACCCAAAAACTTAGACACGTTCATTCAGCAGCTGGAAAAAGCTTATTGCTTGTCAAATACAACCATCAATACATTGAGCCAAGAAGCCAATATCATTCATACACTTTGGACTGCTTGGCATACACAATTGTCAGCTGAAAAAGTTGTCGATTTGGAAACCTATTACCAATTAAAATTATCAATAAATTCAAACAAGAAAAATAACACTTATTTTTACATGGCTGGATATTATTCATTGCTTCCATCAGAGCTCATGTGGGTAAAGGAACAAATAAGCGCGAAAAAGATATCGCTCCTTTTTCATGGGCCGACCGAAAATTCAGAGCTACAACCTTCAACAATATTACAACGTATTTTATCTGATCTCGATATCAAGCCAACCTATATTGAAGACAAGCATGGTAGCTCAAATTACCTGGATACACTTTTCCAAAGCGAAAACATCCCATTTTATAATCGTGCGAATAAAATCAAGCAAACATATTCACGCAGTCCAATAAAAAATGATATTTCAACTTTTCGCGCCTCAACCTTTGAGAACGAAGCGAAGGCAATCACATTACAGATTCGAGCTTGGATGAGTAGCGGAAAAAAGCATATTGGGTTGGTGGTAGAAGACCGAATGCTCGCCCGTCGCGTACGCGCCTTTCTGGATCACGAAGGCATCGGCTTAAAAGATATGGAAGGATGGGCGTTATCAACATCTGCTGCGGCAGCAATTCTAGAAAGCTGGCTGCAATGTATTGAAGAAAACTTTCACCATCAACCGTTGCTTGATGTCATCAAGTCACCTTTCTCATTTAGTGATTTTGATCTACACCCAGAAACGATTTATCGTTTCGAAACAGACATCGTCATTCATGAAAACATTTCCAATGACCTTAACCGATACCAAAAAGCTATCACAAGACGATTACACCGCCTCAATATCAAGGATAGCGAAACAGCCCAGCGTATAAACGACTTGCTCGAACACGTCAGAATTTCTGCATCTCCCTTACAGACTTTGCTTAACGGAAAACACAAATTATCTCATTTCCTTTCATCACTAGCTCTATCAATTCAGCGTTTGGGATGCTGGGGTCCGCTCCAGCAAGACAATGCCGGACACACAATAATTTCTTTAATAGAAGAACTGCAACAAAGCGTTAAAATACGCGATATCGATTTTGACTGGGTTAGTTTCAGACACTGGCTTGGCAAAAAATTTGAGAGTACAACATTTAAACCTGACACACCACAAACCCATTACATTGAGCTACTCCACTTAACACAATCAACACTTGGGCACTATGATGCGCTGATCATTGCAGGATTGACACAAAGCAATTTTCCTGGAGCACCTGAACAAACGCCATTTTTCAACCAAACCGTCAAACAAGAACTGGGACTACCCACAAGCACAAATACGCTCCAAGAAAAACTTTACCACTTTAGACGATTACTTCAGGCAGCGCCTCATATACTTTTAACCATGCACACAGGTGCACAAGAAAATTTACCGAGCAACTGGTTATCATTGCTAGAAAATTTTCACCAATTAGCTTTTCACCAATCCCTTGAAAACGAGGACATCGCACATTGGCTACGTGCAACTAACGTGAACAACTCAGAAGAGACTGTTCATAGCCGCGCCGCTATTACGGTGCCATACTCGGACGTACCAAAAAAGCTTTCAGCCAGCAGCCATCAAACTCTTATTAATTGTCCATTCGCCTTTTTTGGAAGCAATATACTAAAACTTCAAGCCACTGAAGAAATTCGAGAGATTTTAGCCAAAAGTGACTATGGCGAACGAGTGCATACCTGTTTATTCGCCTTTCATAATGGTGGAGTGAAAAATTTGCCCGGACCATTTTCAGAACCCCTGTCTAAAAACACTCGACAAAACGCTATTGATTTTTTGATTAAGATTTCGCTTAAGGTATTTGAACTCGACATAGAAGACAACTTTCAACACCGTGGTTGGCAAAAAAGATGGCTAAATCAAATTCCCAGCTATATCGATTGGCAAATAGAAAGAGAAAGTGAATGGAGATACTACAAAGGCGAATATACCGAAAGTAAAAAATTAAAAAATGGTGTAGAGGTTCACGGGCGAATCGATCGAGCCGACGTAAAAACCGATGGTAAAGAAATTGGTATTATTGATTACAAAACGGGAACAACGTCAAAACTTGTCGAAATCGAACTGGGCGAATCGGTTCAGCTTACCCACTACGCTATCGCATCCAATCAACCAATATCTCAGGTAGAATATGTATTATTGGAGGATCCCAGCAAAAAACAAGTTATATCAAAATGTAAAATTACACTTCCCGACCTGGCTTCGCTAAAAGAAGAAGCTGAAAATCGGTTACACGAAATTTACCAGCAAATTAATAATGGCGAGCCCTTAGTTGCGTGGGGGACCGATTCAGTTTGCCAATATTGCAACTATCGAGGTGTTTGTCGAAAAGAGTTTAGCGGCTAATTAATTCCGAAAAAAAGCAAAAGACGGCCTAGTCAATAATCACAGCACTCAACTAGACCGTCAAAAGGCGCCTCCTTAGCAGATGACTTTATAACCACCTGCGCCAAATCCTTTTGACGGGAATGGAATCCATTGCATCGTCCCTGGAAGTCCATACTGTTATTTTGTCTTCCATGAATTCCAATGGCAATTACGTTACCGCAAGAAGTCCAAAATAAAAACCATTATATTCTCTATAGATATATGTCGATTATTTGCTCGCTCTCGAAATTAATTCGATATTTCAATAGACTAAGAATCACCAAATTCATACAAAATGATGACGTACAAATAAATCATTCATGTACTACAAGTCGATTAAGCAACAAATCGCTAAAAATCAACGGACAACACTTGCTTCAGTCAGAAAGCTCTCTGTAGTCGTTCAACGCATCCGGCACCAATTGGAGAATTATTTCACTAAATACTTGCCGTTTTTTCAAGATTAACTATACTATCGCCTCTTTGCCGGGGTGGTGAAATTGGTAGACACGTTGGATTCAAAATCCAATGGGGGCAACTCCGTGTCGGTTCGAGTCCGACCCTCGGTACCATATCTAAAAAAAAGCCGCATTTATGCGGCTTTTTTTATCGATCATACAACTGGCACAACACCCGTAACTGAGTAATAACCGTTGGCTGATCCAGATCTTCCCAACTAAATCGCCAGGACCAGTTATTTCCCAGTGTGCCTGGCACATTCATTCTCGCCTTTTCGCCGAGCGACATACAATCTTGGAGCGGAATAATGGCTAAGTTAGCAACAGATGCAAATGCACACCGAATAAGTAGCTCAGGAATGGATTCGTGATTTTCGCCAAAATATCGGTAAACCAATGCCTTTTCGCCATTGCTTAACCCGCTAAACCAACCCAGCGTCGTATTGTTATCGTGGGTTCCAGTATAGACAACCGAATTAACTTCATGATTGTGAGGGAGATAGGGATTGTCAGCGTTGCCTCCAAATGCAAACTGCAATATTTTCATCCCCGGCAAATTAAATTGTTCTTTCAACGCAATGACAGCCGGTGTGATATCGCCAAGGTCTTCGGCGATCAACGGCAAATCATGGTGAAACGCATTTTTTACCGCATTTAACATCTTTTCGCCTGGCGCGGAACACCAAAGGCCGATTAACGCAGTTTCTTCTTCTGCAGGGATTTCCCAATACGACTCCAGGCCACGGAAATGATCGATGCGCACGTAATCAAATAAGATAAATTGCGTTTTCATTCGCTCAATCCACCAACTAAAACCCGTTGCTTCATGAGCTGGCCAGTCATAAACGGGATTACCCCAACGCTGACCGGTTTCTGAGAAATAATCTGGTGGCACCCCAGCAACAAATTTGGGTTGCCCTCGTTCATCAATCTTAAATAAATGGGGGTTTGCCCAGACATCAGCACTGTCATGGGAAACAAAAAGGGGTAAATCACCAAATATTTGGATATTTCGCTCGTTAGCGTAATGCTTGAGAGACAACCACTGTTTAAAAAAGACATACTGTACAAAATTAACAAAATTAATTTCGTCGCTTAATTCCTCTTTTAAAGCACTTATTGTTTCCGTATTTCTTTTGGCAACATCTTCGGGCCAATCAGCCCAACCACGTTGATGGTATTTCGTTTTGCACGCAACAAATAAACTGTAATCGGCCAGCCAATAGTCATTATCTTCAACAAACGTTTCGAGTTGTTCTTTGTCATCATTGGTCGACTGGTCTTTATATTGCTCGAAAATAATTTTTAGCAACTGATTCTTTCGGCTTCCCAGCCGCACATCAAGAGAACCAAGTTTTGTCTTAAGGAAATCACAGTCAATCCAATCAGATTTGCATATCTCATCAAGTGAAATAAGCTCAGTATTTCCCGCATGAGCAGAAATCGATTGATAAGGTGAGTTATCTGACATAGTCGGTCCTAGCGGAAGCACCTGCCAGATTTTAATGCCACTATCCGATAAAAAATCAACGAACCGAAAAGCAGATTCTCCAAAGTCACCATTTTCTTCCGAACCTGGGAGTGACGTAATATGAAGTAAAATACCCGCCATACGATTTGATCTAAACAAATTATTATTCCTTACAATCACTCCCGTGTCGCATCACACCGCCAGCGGCAGGCGCTCCGCCACCAACACTAATCACTTTTGCCAATGACTCAGGGACAGGCTCACCTAACAGTAAATAAAGCTGAGATAAATGTGTGCGAAATAGTTTATCAAAATCGTTCACAGAATCTGCTGGGTTGTAGTCTCCAAACCACCAAAACCAGTCCGACCCCTCACAAATCGCAAGTTGTTGTGTAACCTTTCTTCTATCGGACTCAGATAACCTGGAATCGTTAATTTTATTATCATAAACCGTCTTTGCTTCGCATAATAAATCCCAGGCACGGTTTTTTTCCGGATCACCAATCCACGTGGAAAAAGTGCCATATACCCAGCTTCCTGAAATAATCTTATCCAATTTTTCCGTTTTAATTTTGGCATCTTTTAACGCCGAATATGTGGTTAATTCAAAAACTTCACTTGATGATAATTTTTCGTAAAGCTGAGACAGGAAATAATAAGCATTTTCGGGATAGTATTCCCATGCGTTCTCACCATCCATAATAATGGAGATGACGGTGTTTTCCTTGTCGGGACATGTCGCTGAAATGGTTTCAATATGATGAACCAGATTATTGATCGCATCATCGGCGTGCCAATTAGAATAGTCAAAACCAATCATATCTGAAAGACCGTCATCCCTGAAAAAACAAAATGTCGGCAATCCCTTTAGTTGAAACGCTTGATGAATACACTGATCATCCTCAATGCCGGATGCTGAAAGGCTATTTCTTAATACAGTCTCTCCACTTGCTACCCATTCAACCCCTTCATCCGCGTACATGGAAATGGATTCGTCACACACACCGCCTTCAGAAGGCCAACAACCTCTGGGTGAAAACCCAAAATATGATTCAAATACTTCCTTTCCTTTTTGAATATGCCACCTTGAACGCAGTTTACCACCGCTGTATTCTTTTGTTTCAGGCAAAATCATTTCAGGAGATGCCTCTCGGGCAACAGAAAAATCATTCATTAGGGGCACAATAGGATGGGCATAAGGCGAAAACGAAAGTTCAACTTTGCCTTCTTCAGCAAGCTTTTTGTATCTTGGAATAACCCCTCGGATTAGGTCACCCATGAGTAATACCAGCTGTCTTCTATCTTCAAGCGTGAAGTTTTTTTCTTTTAGAACGAGTGCTTTTACAAACTCGTTTTCACGTTTTTCCGTCTCGGCTATCCACGAAAGGTTGTACCAAACAAGCAAATCACAAACAAACTGCTCACTAAAATAATTCGATAAAGCATCTTCCTCAGCGAACTGCTGTGCTATTTTAAATAGTTTCGCAAAATGAGAATATCTATTTACCAGCCTTTTCTCGTTGACCCGTAAACAATCAGACAACAAAACATGATTATTTGAAAAACAGGGTAACATGTCATCAGAGACCAGCGCATCCAACATCGGATCCGAAATTTCTGTTCCATTAATCGACCATTGATCAATTTTATCCGCATAATCAGCAAGCTGCTCAAGTAAGACGGGAGCAAAATTAACAACAGCTTTTGCACTTGCACATGCTTCAATATGCGCAGCCATATCCACATAATCTTTTATGGCGTGGAGATAGGTCCAAGGGAGAATATAAGTATTAGTCGATGAATCAACATAATTGGGCTGGTGCATATGCCAACACATCACCAATTTTGTTTTGTCCACAACACTATCTGACATGGTGAAGTTCTTGACCCAGCATGCCTGGTGTTATCAAAACAACACCGTTTGGACTGACATGATATTTTTTTGCGTCATCTTCCAAATTCTCTCCTACGACCGTGCCTTCTGGAATGATGCATCCCTTGTCAATGATGCATTTATTTAACCGGCAATTTCTACCAATTTCTGCATCAGGCAAAACGACGGCATTTTCTATATTTGAATAAGAATGAACTTTCACATTTGAAAAAAGCAACGAATGCCGCACCATTGAACCAGAGACAATACAGCCTCCTGAGACCATCGAGTCCACTGCCATGCCTCTACGATTATCATCATCAAAAACAAACTTTGCCGGTGGTTTTTGTTCCTGGTATGTCCAAATGGGCCACTTGGTATCATACAAATTCAACTCTGGTGTAATACCAATTAGCTCTAAATTTGACTCCCAAAATGAGTCGACTGTACCTACATCTCGCCAATAAGCCTGCTCACCACTGGATTCATCTCGAAAAGGATAGGCAAAGACTCGACATTTTTCAATCATACTGGGAATCATATCTTGACCAAAATCTCGACTGGATTGTGGGGAGTCAGCATCTTTGATCAATTGCTCATATAAAAAACGCGCGTTAAAGATATAAACTCCCATAGACGCCAGCGCTTTATCTTTATTCTGAGGCACCGATTCAGGCTCATTGGGTTTTTCACTAAAACGAATAACGCGATTATCCTCATCCACACTCATTACGCCAAAAGATTTCGCTCGTTCCAAATCGACTTCCAGGCAAGCAACCGTCATATCAGCTTGCTTAGACTCGTGAAACGCTAACATGGCCCCATAGTCCATCTTATATATATGGTCACCAGCCAGGATTAAAATATGTTCCGGGTCATGGCGACGAATGATATCGAGATTCTGGTACACGGCGTCGGCTGTGCCGGTGTACCAAGACTCTTTAATGCGTTGTTGAGCAGGTAGCAACTCAATATATTCTCCCAGCTCAGCACGTAAAAAGCCCCAACCATGTTGGACATGCCGAATAAGCGAGTGTGACTTATACTGGGTGACCACTGCTATTTGGCGCAACCCGGAGTTAACACAATTGGATAATGGAAAATCAATGATTCTAAATTTGCCGCCAAATGGCACAGCGGGCTTAGAACGCCATTCAGTGAGCTGTTTCAATCGAGAACCTCGACCGCCTGCTAAAATCAAAGCAAATGTATTTCGTGTTAGACGACTAACAAAACGTGGATCCCGTTCCAATTTCTCATCCCCCAAGTCAATTATTCGTTATTTTATATCCCTACACTTTTTGAAAGGCAACACTGACGTCCAGCCTCAAAAAAGTGAAGTAATTTACAGGGACTTCATCTCAGTTTACTGCTTTAGTTATTAGTATCAATCTTTTCGACATTTACCTAAGACTTTAGCATATCAATATGAAATATTTTATTTCAATATATTTCTGTTTCACAATATTCAATTTTATATTATTTAAAATGAAATCTGTTAGAATAACAGTAACATAGTTATCTTCTTTAAAAAATTGTTACCAAAAAAACAATGCAAACAATTAAATCCCCCAATTTTGAAGATTATGCCGGTGCGCCATTTCACTTTCTTGGACCTTCAGTTCATGAAAATTTTGTCGAGATAACCGTTTTTAGTCCTCACACCGACACAATTTGCCTAGACGGCACATCTCTCACCCTGCTCAGACAAGGGGAGAGTGATTATTTTTACATAAAGTGTAAATCGAATGAAATTACTGAGCATTACACATTAAATCTTTACTATAACAATAAGGATTCTCAACAAATTGTTGATCCTTATTCCTTCAGAGAAATTATCCCAGAATACGATTTACATATTTTCGCGCAAGGTAATCATTGGCACATTTATGATTATCTTGGTGCCAATGAGAAAACCATAGACGGGATTACAGGAATT
>Ga0316207_10004710_pt1 | contig 11694 bp, 20 predicted proteins | sample 6weekpyrite_MG_FD_204943 | JGI IMG/M metagenome (GOLD analysis project Ga0316207, IMG submission 204943) | Microbial mat bacterial communities from mineral coupon in-situ incubated in ocean water Damariscotta River, Maine, United States -... | ecosystem: Environmental > Aquatic > Marine >...
ATTGGAACGGCAACTAATTTGATCGACTTTGGGACCGGCCTTGGCCCTTCGATAGACAGCCTGCATCTGTGGTTTAGGCAGACAGCAGGTATCACCTTGCGATCACAGTTGTATAACCATCTGCCGCTCATATCGTTCGATGATGCTTCGCGGGGCCATATCAGGCATCTCCGCATCAGTCAGGCAAGCAAGGGTATCACGGCGCAAGATGGTGCTGGCGGATCTAACCCCGGTGGATGGAAAATTACGATAGCCGAGATCGGGGCTTTTGATAGTCCATTCGTGACGGATGGCGGGCTGGACTTCATCAAGATAGACAACATTCATGTCTGGCCTTTTGGCATCTCGTCAGATGCTGATTTGATGGGTATTTGGGCCGATGGCGCGGCGACTGGTAGTCAGATCATTTCCGCCGATGGTCTAATGATTGACACTTTTTCTACATTCCAAATGCCTGTTGAGGTGGGCGATGCTTCTTCGACAAGCATTCTACCATTTCTGCTTGGCATACAACTTGATGGAGACGGGTCGCGGTTGGTCCTCAAGGGCGGTAGAAGCGTAATTACTAGCCTCTACTCAACGAAAGCAACACCCACAGCGACAACCATTGTTGCGGAAGCGGGCGTCCACCACCTTAATATGCCACATCTTATTGGCGGCGAAACCAATATTTTGGAGGTCCAGTCAGGAGCAGTTGTCAATTTTAATGGAGGATACCTTCGTCAACACCTATCAGCGGACAAGCGCGGGGCGGTAGTAAAATCAGGAGGGACGCTGCGTTTCAATGGCACCCACTTTTCTTTTCCGACTGGCGCAGGAACAGTTCCGTTCATCGAACAGGAAAGCGGGGGCAGGCTGGTTGTTATTGACTGCACAGGACCGATAGGAAACGCTACGGCACGTTCAGAGGTCGTTAAATACAATAATGATGTTAATGGAAACGTCTTAAATGGCGCGCCTCTTTATCCACATGGATGCACTTTTACGACTGAGTGGAGCCTTGGGTTTTACGAAGATGCGGGCAATAGATCAGTGGGGCACCATGATCTCCTAGCTGGCACGCAGCGCATCTTCGGAGCGGCGACAGGCTCACCGACCGGCGGCAAGTCTGTGTTCTACACCGCTGCGGATTACGACACAACCTACCAACACTATACAATCGGGGCGTATGAAGATGATCTTCGCATCTTGGCTGGCGGTTCAGTAGCTGCTCGGTTCCGTGGTATAGATTTTGAATTGAGCGGCGGACTTAACACTGCTGCCATTCTGACATACGCAGACGACGCAGCGGCAGGGGCAGGCGGACTTATCACAGGCGATTTCTATAAGACATCAACGGGTGAGTTGAGGATTAAGTTATGATCCCGCTTAGAAAAACAGCCGAAATCATCATGGCGCTATATGTGCTCGGTTTCGGAGCCTTTGTCGCCGCGAAACATGAGCGGAAGGTGGCATGACCGGCTTCGTCCCGACTGCATCGGCCCCGACTGCGGCGCAGAGCGTGCTGCTACCCCGCACGCGCCTAGTGAATATCACGGACGAGGAAAGTCCCGCGCAGGCGCATGTAGCCAGCAGCCCCAATTCCGTGGTATTAGCGGATGAGCAAAACGAAACGGAAATTTAAGGGTCGCCATGTCCTCTATCTTCTGGATCAAACAGAACGACACCGGCCCCGCCATCGCCGCGACATTGCGCGATGCGAACGGCGATGTGGTGGATCTCACGGGCGCGTCCGTACGCTTTCACATGAGGCTCAAGGGGTCTACCACGGCAAAGGTAGACGCCGCAGCTACCGTGGTCAGTGCCTCTCTCGGTGAGGTGTCCTACGGCTGGGCCGCCGCCGATACGGACACGGTCGGCAAGTTTGATGCCGAGTTCGAGGTGACGCACTCCGACGCCAGTGTCGAGACCTTCCCGAACACAAGCTACATCACCGTGATCGTAAAAGACGATATCGCGTAGGAGGTGGGATGAGTTTTTTTGATCGTCTAGAACAAGCATCGAGCGGGCTAATTGTGGCCGCTCTCGCGGGTATAGTTAGCGGTATTGGGTGGCTAGTCCGCAGGGTGTTCACAAACCAGAAGCAAATCGAATTGACGCAAATGGAAATCCGGCACCGCGATAAGGAGCGGTCGGCTGATCGCGCGGTGATCGAGGAAATTAGAACAGATCAAAGGGCTTTTCGGGAAGAGCAAATCGAAATGCGGACCGAAATCCTCAGTCTGTTTCGCAGTCACAATGATGAAAGGGGCCAACCATGAAACTTGTCAGGAACTGGAAGGCCATTGCTCTGCGGTCGCATTCGATGCGCGCGACATGGCTTGGTATGGCCGTTTTGGTTTTGCCTGAGATCTGGTTCATGGTAGCGGGCTTCGATCTCGTCAGTCCATATCTGACGGGCACCGTTGGGCTTGCGCTGCTCGTTTATGGCGCTCTTGGCCGTCTGGCCGATCAAGGCATAGGTGACGCATGACGCGGCTATTTATCGCCATTTCCGTTCTTCTGGTGGGCGCAATGTCCGTCCCGCCGCAGGTTGCGCCGCCCGCCATGGGCGCGCCGACATGGGCGCAAACCGCTGATGTCATGATACCTCTGGTCGCAAGGTGGGAGGGCACCGGGCCAACCGTTCCCTGTGGGGAAAGCGCCGAGGGTATTTGTGCGCGGGCCTATCTTGACACAATTGCAGAGCCTGACGTTTGGACTGTCTGCTATGGCGACACAGACGGGGTGATCCCGAATGAATTGCGACCTATCGAAGATTGCCGGGTGCAGCTTGGTCGGAACCTGCGTCGATATCGTGACGGGCTGCATCGCTATTTCTCTGAGGAAACAGTCGCCGGGCGGCTGACACCAGAGCGGGACGCGGCATATTCGTCTCTGGCCTATAACGCCGGCATCGCTGGTATCGGCAGATCGACCGCAACGCGCCGGTTGAACGCGGGCGATATCCGCGGCGGGTGCATCGCTATAGGTTGGTGGAACCGGGCGGGCGGACGTGTCATTCGGGGGCTGGTCAACCGGCGCGCTGACGAAGTGGCGCTTTGTATGGAGGGACTGGTCTGATGTTGTTCTTGTTCTTCGGTGCCCCAGTTCTTTTTCTGTGGTCGGTCTGGGCGGCGGTCCACTGGCTCACGAATTGGGTGCTGGTGGACTATGCAACCTTCGCCGCCGCAGTGGTGGCAACCACACTGGTTGCTCTCGTCGTGGCCATGAACAGGATGATGGGCTGATGTTCGGTCTGAACCTCAAGGCTATCCTTCTGGGAGCCGCCATAGCCGCCACGGGCCTCGGCTACGGGGCGTTCAGGGACGGACAGGCCCAGCGCGCCCTGCGCGACCGTGACGCCGCTCTGGCGAGCCTGCAGGCGGCCAGAGGTGAATTGCTGAACTGCGCCACCAGACTTCTCGATATTCAGGAGGATGCCGCAAGTGACCTTGAGATTGACCAGATCCCCGATGACGACCTCGCTGATCGCGCTCTTCCTCACTGGCTGCGCGACGCTGCCGACGGTGACACCGCCCCCAATTGAGGGTGCACTATTCTGCGATATCGAGGAGCCCCGTCGGTTCAGTCAGGAGGAGATTGACTGGCGAGCAGAGTACGCGCCATGGAATTTGAGGCGCGACTACCAAACGAACATAGCATGGGACCGGGAATGTGTTAACGAGGTAGAAGAGGGGTGAATAATATGCTGAGCATAGTCATTCTAGCCTGTGTGCTGGAAAACGGGGCGCAGTCTTGCGCCACCACATCGCCGCCGCCCGGCTTCTTCGTCGCGGCACCAAACGGACTGTTTGTCGCGGAGGACCGCGACGAGTGCGAGCGGCTGGCCGGGCTCACGGCGAATTTCGTCCTGAACCAGCTATTGATACGGGGATATGAGGTCACGCGGGTTGACGGAGCCTGCGTCGGGGGGCAAGATGCGTGACACGCGCCGGGCGTTTCCCGGTTTTGCATGGAAAGGGTCCGTGTAACTGGCATCTTGCCGTTTACCCGTCTGCCCCAGACGATCCAACTTTCCCGTCAACCTCGGTTGGCGGGTTTTTCTTTGCCCCCTCCGAATACTGGTTTCTGCTGCGACCTCGACGAGCCTTTCGCCTCTCATTCTCTCGTCTCGTTACGATCTCCATGTGCTCGGGGTTCAGGCAAAGACGATTATCGCAGACATGATCCACCTCCATGTGTGCGGGGATAAAGCCGAAAAAGTGTGTGGCCACGACCCTGTGCACAGCAACCGTGCGCCCGTTGAGGCTCATGCGGGGGTACCCCCCACCTCGTCCGACGCCGGACGTAGCCTTCTGCCAGATATAGCAGTTTGTCGCCGGGCAGGGCGTTATGTATGCTTTAATCCGGGCAAGAATATCGTTTCGTCTGCTCATGCCGCTCTCACGTGCGCGATGAAATCCGACTGCCGCAGCTGCTTGCCGCGCACGCGGTCGCGCTTCAGGCTGTCCGTGGTCCCCTCGGCGAGGATCAGGTGGTTCATGACGGTCTCCGCCTTGCTGCCCTGCCGCACGAGGCGGGCGTTGACCTGATCGTACAGTTCCGGTGACCACGTGGGGCAGTAGTGGATGATCTGCCCCGCGCTGCTCTCCTGCAAATTGAGGCCGTGGCCCGCGCTTGCGGGGTGCACGGCCATGAGGGGGGTGCGACCGGCGTTCCAGTGCCCGATATGAGCCTCCATCTCCGCCTCGCCGGTATCGCTGCCCAGCACGGGTATGTCGTCACCGAGCAGGGTCTTGATCTGGTCGAGATCTTCGCGGAACCAATACGTGATGATCGCCTGCTCACCCCCCAAACCGCCTACCAGATCGGCCAGCTTGCGCAGCTTGGCGTCGTGCAGGATCTCCAGCGTCTCTCCATCCTTGTAGATGTAGCCTTGGGCTATCTGGTCCAGCTTACCGCTGGCCACGGCCCTGTTCAGGGCCTCCACGACGTCACCCCCGACCTCGGCCACGAGGTGGCGCATCATGTCGCGGTAGGCATCGCGGGCCCTATAGGGTAGCTCCACCCAGTGCTCGATGGTGCGCAGCTCCGGCGTGGGCGGCAACTCGGAGGGGTCCACGGTAAAACTGAAGCGCGCCGCGTCGTCGTGGATCTGCTGCTTGTAATCCTCGCGGATCGACCACGTCAGCTGCGTGTAGACATCGTCGGGCATGAAATATTTCATGCGCCAGTTCAGGAAGGGCTCGGGCCAGACAGTCTTTCGGCTGATCAGCCGGGCCGGCATGTAGAGATCCGCCTCGCTGTTGGGCATGGGCGTTCCCGTCAGCCCGACCCGATTGTCGAAGCGATCCGCCGTCAGGACGAGGGCGCGGCTGCGCTTGCCCATGGGGTTCTTGTAGCGGCTGATCTCGTCTATCCCCAGCGCGTCGAGCCGGGGGTCGTCGTCCGGCCAGTCAGCCATCTGCTCCACCAGCCACTGCGTGTTGTCGATGCCGACGACGTGCAGGCTGGCGGCGCTGTTCAGGAGCTTCTCGCGCTGGGCGGGCGTGCCCGCCACCAGCACGACCTCCATGTCGGAGAGATGCGACCACTTGGCCGCCTCCTGCCGCCACACGCCCGCAGCCACGGCCTTGGGGGCGAGGATGATGCCGCCCCGGGTAACGCCGTCTCGCTGCAGCTCTCTGGTAGCCGTCAGGTAGGACGCCGTCTTGCCGCCGCCCATGGGCACGATGCCCATGACGCTGCCGCGCTCGTAGATCTCGGTGACCGAGCGGTCTTGGTAGACGTGGAGGTCGGCGGGCCCGAGCATCAGCTCTCGTCGCCGGGCGTGTAGCCGAAGGTGGCGTTGATGGCTGCCATCAGTTCATCCTTCAGCAATACGCTGAAATCTGCGGGATCGTCCACGCCGATCTCCCCCGCCAGCCATGACAGGGCCGTGGCCTCGTCCATGGTGGCGTCGTCGCGGCCCCACACGTGGCGCTCGAACATATCGGCTACGACGACGCGGATCTGGCCGACGGGCTTGTTGCGCAGGCTGAGGGTCATGTTCTGTTTCACGGCTATTCTCCTGAGGGCAGGTGGATCATGATGGCCTTTATAGCATAGATCAGGGCCTCCGCCTCCGCCTGCGTATCGGCAAGTTTCAGCGTGCTGTAGGGGTTGTCATCTGCGTCACGGACGAACAGGCGGTCAGCACCGTACGCCCCGTCGCCTCCGGCGGCGAAGATGCTCACGCTCTCGTTCGCCCGCGTGAAAACACGGGGCCCGGTCGCGGGGTGCTTTGCCGTGCCGATGCGCACATGCGGCACCTCGGCCCAGACACCCATGAGCTGGCTCCACGCCTTTTCGTTGAACCCGTTGCCCAACAGAGCGAGCCCACCCATGAAACGCAGCGTCAGCTGCTCCCTCTCGCTGTGCTCGCAATCGGTCATGATGTACCGGCTCAGACCCGCCACCAGCAGGGTCAGGTTGTGTTCGCTGTACTCTCGCATCATGTCAGTCTCTCCTCGTAAGGGTGTCGCAGCGGGGGTCATCCAGATCGTCCAGAAAGATCAGGGCCTCTTCCTCCAGCTCGCCCAGATGCGAGCGCGTGAGGTTGTGCGTCTGCACGCCCCGGGAACTGAAGCGGCCCGTCTGGCCAGCGCCGTTGAAGACGTACTGGCCCTTCAGGTTGTGGTCGTCGTCGGCGAGGCTCAGGATCGTGCGAAACTTGGCCGGGGTCGTGGATCCGCCGTGAATGCGCAGCTCCATGACCTCGCGCAGATCGCTCTCGATCTCGGTCAGGTCGTCCCAGCTGTCGTAATAGGCAACGGCCTGCTCCAGTCGCGCCCGCTCCGTGCTGTACTTGGCGGCGCGCTTCAGGCTGCCGTCTTCGTGCAGCAGTTCGCGCTTCTCAGTCAGCATCTTCAGCACGTTACGATCCGCGATCTCGTCAAGGAGCCAAGCCTTCAGCTTGTACACCCCCGTGACCTTATCTACCCGACCCTCCGTCACATCGCGGATGCGCTCGTTCATCACGTGCACGGCCTCGTCGTTCAGGATCGCGGCCCGGGCGCATGTGTGCAGGTCCACTGGCACACCACGGTCGTTGATGCGCTCGCTGGCCCAGTATGTCTCCCACTCGCTCAGCCCGAGGGGTCGCGTGGCGAGGTAGACGTCGCGCATGGCCTCCACGTCGAGGCAGGCGTACTCCACGAAATCCCCCCAGTCGTCGGGCCGGGACGCGGGCGTGGCACCATTCGGCGGCTCGAAGAGGCCGATCAGCTTCGACCCCGTCTCCAGCTTCTGCGTACAGCCCACGAATTGCGCCGCGTGCGCCAGCTTGCCGGGCAGGTTCGAGGCTGCGGCCTGCGCCATGACGTCGATCCAGTGTTCGGGTACCGTGGGCGGGAAATCGCTCTGCGGGCTGTTCCAGATCAGGCGGTCAAAGGCCGCGTTCCATGCCCCGTACCACGCGTCGCCGTCCATCACGCGCTCGTGAAAGCGGTGTACCTCACCCGGCATCTGCGCCCAGCGAACGGGGGTGCGGGCATCCCCGTCCGTCTCCACGGCCCACGCCTCCTCGCTGCCGATGGCGGCGGACCAGATGCTGGCCATGGCCTGCCGGGCGTAGCGGTAGCCGCCAACCTTGGTGACGTCGTCGATGGTAGCGCCGGGGATCCGGCGCGTCTCGCTGTCGATGAAGCAGAGCTGCTGCTCAAATTCGGTGATCATGATGTACGATCTTTCGTGACCTCCCCGCTCCCATGCAGCTTAGCCCCGCAACTGCACTTCTTCCCCAACCCCGCGAGGCTCCACAAATAGGCGATGATGTCAGCGCCGCAGAAGGGGCATGTCACGAGGATGCGCGTGCGACCCATCTCGTGCCACTTGCGTTTGTAACCGTCTATCTGACGGGTCTCAGTGCTGTTCGAATTGGTCATGGGTCCGTCTCCGTGTCAGTCAGAGGGGGTGGGCCGCCCCCCGAAGGGGGCGGCCCGAGGCGCGTCCGGCCTTGCACGGACGCGGACGCGCCGGGTATCAGGCTGCGGGGCGACGCCCGCGCCGTGTCGGCTCCGGCGCGGGTCCGTCTCCCTCGGAACCGGAAGACGCCTTTTCGGGGGCCTCCGCAGCCTGATCTGCAGCCGCGCGACGGCGACGATTGGGGGCCTCAGCCTCGGCCTCGGGCTCGGGCTCGGCCTCGGGCTCCGCCCCCGGGGCCGTGGTGTCGTCGAGCGCACGCCACGATACGAAGTTCCATTCGGGGACCACGGTAACGCCCCACTGCGGGTGGTCATAGCTGTCTTTCCCGAAGGTGACGACGGCCACCGGCGTGGGGTCGGGCTTGTCCAGCTGCGCCATCAGCTTGTCGAGATAGCCGCTCAGCAGGCGCACGCCCGAGACGCTGTTGGTGTCATAGACGACGACGACGCCCTCGTCTTCGCCGGAGACGCAGGTCAGCTCGACGCTGATGCACGTGGTCCACTCCCACGGCTGGCCGTTATTCCAGCCGTCGGGATCGATGTACTCGGCGAGGTTTGCCTTCTCGGGCTTATCCTTGCCCAGACCCACGACAACCTTGCCAAGGTTCTGGTTTTTCTTTTTGGCTTCCTTCGGGTAGTCCGTCCAGCAGACATACCCGTGCATGAAGCTGAGCGGATTGATGGCCCAGAGGCTGCCCGCCTCGACGACGACGCCCTGCTGCCCGTAGACCCAGTTGCCCGTCTTCTCCAGCTTGAGGAAGGGCTTGGATCCCACGTCGGGTACCTCGCTCCGGGTCTTGGCCACGGCCTGCTTCAGGCCCTGAAGGTTGGCGAGATCGCCAGCTGCGGCGGCTGCCGCTACGTTTGTTCCAGTCATTGTCAGCTATCCTTGTTCGCTGGTTGCTATATACGGGGGTCCGTTGCCTTGGGCCGCCCCCGCGCGGCCCTGACGCACGATCCGATATCAGGTGGGATCGGGCAACAGTTTCTCTGCTATGGCTGTCGCCTTGTCGGCCACAGTCTGCACCGCAGGCCGCTCGTCGTCCAGAGGCGCGAGCGTGACGCCGGTGCGCGGACGAAGGGCCTGTCTGTCGGTCAGCAGCTTCTTGCCCTTCTTCTTCAAAAGGGCATTCGCCTGCGTGGGCGTGATGGGTTTGACGACGCGGCGCTCGGAAGCAGTCAGGCCCTTGTTCGCCAGCAGTTTATCCGCCGTGTTCGGCGACGTGTAGGCGAGATGGCCGATCTTCTCCACCAGCTTCATGCCCGCAGGCGGACGCCCGGCCTCGGCCTCGCTCATGGCCAGCCCGCGCACGCTTTTCGCCCACTGCTCCACGATGTCGGCCTTGGCCAGCCACTGGGCCAGTTGGGCAGGGGTGACTAGGCCGGGCGCGAGATCCTCGTCAACAATGGCGGCCTCTTTCGCCTCCTGCACGTTCGCCGGGGTCTTGTCGCCGCCGACCAACGCGGCCAGCTTCTCCCCGACCTGCCTGTAAAGAGGACAGATCGGTGACGCCGTGCACCAGCGACAGTGGTCGCCCCGGGCCACGCGCGGATCCTCGGCCCCCAGCGCCTCTTTCACGGCATCCTGCAGGGCGATTTCGAAGTCTTCCAGCTGCACGGGGTTCGTCGGCCAGACGGAGGGCTCTTCCGAGATGAAGGGCTGGGCGATGATCAGGTCCACGAGCCAGTCGTCGGGGGCGTTCTCCCATTCGCCGATGGCCTTGGGCAGGAAGAGCGCCTGCGCCGTGTTGGAGCTGCCGCAGGCGTAGTACATCTGCTGCTTGTTTTCCTTGGCCGAGACGACGACGCCCTTGCCAAACTTCCAGTCCCAGACTACGGAGCGCTTGCTCGTGTGGCCGATGATATCTGCGGTGCCGAAGGCGTCGACGATGCCGGGGAAGTGGACCGATTGCTCGACGGCGAAAATGAACTCGCTTTCATCCTCGGCCTCGATGCGGTCCACGTAGTCCCAGAACATCTGCCACGCGGGCACGAGGCCTCCCTCGACCATGTCCGACGTCAGCTTGATGCCATAAAACTCCCTGCCCGCCAGCTCCTGTACTCCCTCCAGCTCCAACCCCTCGTACAGGGCGTGCTCTATGGCGTTGTGCAGGGCCGTGCCCTCGGCGGCGTAGCTGCTCTCCGCCTGCGGGGGCATGGTCTGGATCAGCCTGACGCTGGCGGGACAGGCGAGAACGCGGGCGGCGGAGCTGCCGCCCACTACGTTCGAATGGGCGGTGGGGGTGTACTGCGCGTCGGTCATTTGCGTTTATCCTCCACGTAGGTTTCCTGCTTGATCCAATCGCGGATAATCGGCGCAATCGTCTCCGCCATGATGACCGCCTCTGCGATGATCATGCCCACGACGACGGGGATCATCACGAACCAGCGGTCGGCGTACTCTCCCGCCACCCAGACCAGCAGGGCGGTGAAGCCCAGCATGATCAGGTTCAGCAGGAAGAAGGCGACGACCGCTCTTCCCATGTAGCCCGGTTTCTTTTGGTACGGCATCAGATCTCTCCCTTCAGAGCATCTTCCAGTTTCATATCTCGCGTGGCGGGGGCCTTGGGGTCCCGGGCGTAGCGTCGCCGGGCCAGTGCCCGGCTGTAGCGTCTCTTGCCCTTGCGGCCTGCGGGTTCGTAGCCGACGGGCGGCGGGTCCAAGGCTGTCATGATCAGGTCTTCCAGAACCTCGCTGATGTAGACGCCCGTCGTGTCCGCCTCGCAGGAGAGGCGCAGGTAGGCCTCATCGCTCAGCGTGAACTTGCGGCGCTTATCCGGTCGCTCGGGGAGCGCTTCCTGCAGGGGCGTTTTCGTCATTGACTTCCTACTTGGTGGGCCCTTATAAGGGGTCACGTCTGGTCCCACCTTCTACGGAGCCCCGAGCACCATGTCAACACCCAAACCAAAGAAGCAGCCTGAGAGCTACCTCGAAAAGCAGATCGTCTCCCTGACGGAGAAGAAGCTAAGCGGGGAGGCTCTGAAGATCGAGATCAAGGGTCGGCGCGGCTGGCCTGATCGCCTGCTGGTGCTGCCCAATGGCCGCGTATGGTGGATCGAGGTGAAGGACGAGAAGGGCGTGCTGAGCCGACAGCAGGAGCTGCGCATCGCGCGCCTGCGGGAACTGGGGCACGAGGTTCATGTCGTCTGGAAGCTGGGCGATTTTCGCCTGCTGATCGAGGCGATGCAGCTGGACCAGCTGGCCCGCGCCAAGATTGAAGCGTACCTGAGCGACCTGCTGGAGGGCGGGTCAACCGAATAGCGGCCCAGGTCGCTTGCGGGTCGGGCGGTCTCTCCCCCGCCTGGCCCGCAGAATGAAAAGGAAAGGTAAAAACATGGCTCACCACGGATCGAACCCATTTGACGGAATGCCTGAACGCTTGCGGCGACTACTTGGTGACCGGGATGAGATGCCCGAGTTCATCCAGCCCCAAGATGGCGCGAACGTCGAGGAGAGAAAGCGCGCCATGACCCGCGCCCTTTTGGACACGACGGGATTTATTGGAGCGGTCGGCACACATTCGCAGGGTGCGCTCACTCCTGCGGATGAAGGTGATATTCAATTCCGCGTTGGAGCCGAGAACGGAAAGGTCATCCTCGACTTCGGAACTCCAGTGAACTGGGTCGGAATGGACGCACAGCAAGCCGCTGATCTGGCGTCATCGCTCCTCAAATGGGCGAAGATTGTAGGTCGGAAAAACGGCAAAACCATCACCTTGAATTTGAACGCACCGTAGCGCGGTCAGTTTGTAACGCTGACCGCCGATGAAACGACACTGACAGAGAAA
>Ga0316207_10004711_pt1 | contig 11692 bp, 7 predicted proteins | sample 6weekpyrite_MG_FD_204943 | JGI IMG/M metagenome (GOLD analysis project Ga0316207, IMG submission 204943) | Microbial mat bacterial communities from mineral coupon in-situ incubated in ocean water Damariscotta River, Maine, United States -... | ecosystem: Environmental > Aquatic > Marine >...
CCATTTTTGACTGTTGTATAAGAAGTTTGTTCTGTTCCCAACTTTTTTTAGTCTCTATTTCAACACGCTCTTGCAGTATAGACTCTTTCTTCTGTAGTAAAGAGACATCAAAACCTATAACAAGTACTTCTTTGATCGTGTCATCACTCTCTTTTAAGGGGGTGAAGGTCAGGCGCAAGTAGACAAAACTAAAGTTTTCATTTTTGAGTCGTAACACATTTTGATAAGTGTTCCCATGTTTAAGTACCTCTTTTAATTCGTCCAGAAAGTGGATATCATCAGTATATATGTACTCTCTTAAATTCGTTCCCTGTCTTATTTGGACACCATTGTTTAATATCTCGCACAGGGCGCTGTTAGCATAGGATATATCAAGATTAAGATCAACTTTAAAGAATATGGCTGCCTCATCAATGGCCTTATTATACATAGCAAACTTTGTTTCATGTACTTTGAGTTGGCGCTGCTGCTTAAGCTCTTGAATCATTTTGTCGACTTTTAAGAGTAACTCTTCATTGGCATAAGGTTTTTTAATAAAGTCATTGGCTCCGTTTTTTATGACTCGGGCTATTTTTGCAGGATCAGATGTTCCTGAAATGACCATAATAGGGATTAAGAGATTGGATTTGTGCCGCCTGATAACGCTCAGAAGACGGTTTCCATCCATGACAGGCATCTCAAGATCGATAAGTGCAGCATCAATCTTATGATCTTTCATAAGCTCTAAGGCTTCTTTTCCATTGGTGGCAACAAGTACCTTAAATCCACGTTTTGATAATAGAATACGCAGATGGTTACGCATAAAGTTTGAGTCATCGACGACCATGACAGTCAAGCTTACATTGGTCGTGATACGCTCAATAAGTTGAACAATTGAGAGTTCCATATCATCAAAATGCCGTTCCTTTGTGATATAGTCGATAACAATACCAAAGGCAAAGAGGTTCTCTCGTCGATCTGCATCACGATCGGATGTCATAACAATGACCCTGATCTCTTCATGTATCTGTAAAAAAGGTAGGAGGGATTCCCCATCACCATCAGGCAAAACGAGGTCAAGCAGGGCATAATCAAAACTGTTGTCTAACAATAACTCTTTTGCCCTAGCAATATCAAATGCCTGTGTAACCTCAAAACCTCGTTGTTCAAGAGATGTTTTTAGACTATTATTGATGAATTTGGAATCATCAATGATTAAGATAGACTGTTTGTTCACGATTTTTCCTTTGTAGTTTCGCTTGCATGGGAGTCAAGATCAAAAGATAGAGTGAAAATCGCACCTGCATCACCGTTTTGGACACGGAGTGTACCATTCATATTGCCTTCAATAATCATCTTTGACATATACAGACCTATCCCCGTACCTTTTCCCTCTTCTTTGGTCGTAAAGTAGGGCTCAAACACCTGTTCTACGACAGAGAGGGGAATTCCACCTCCATTATCAGATATGTGAAGGTTTAAAATATTCTTCTCTACAGATGCTTCTATCTTGATCTCACCGTCATCTCTTTTAGCTTCGACAAAGACATCCTTGGCATTATTGATAAGATTCAGTATTACCTGAGAAAATTCATTCTTATATCCGTAAATCTTATATCCCTCGTCGACATCCAAGACAAGTCGTATATTTTCGTTATACAAGGAAGCATCGATGATCTCGAGTGTGTCTTCTATAGCATTTTTGATGTCAAAGTGTATCTTTTCTTTGTTTGGCTTGAAAAAATCTCTAAAATCATCAATGGTTGTTGACATTTTATTGATGAGTGTTGTTCCCTTGTTAACAGTTTCTTGAAGTTTTTCACTGGTTAACAGACCCCGCTCAAAGAACATCTGCTGCTTTTGAAGTAGTAGAGCAAGAGCATTAAGAGGCTGTCTCCATTGGTGAGCAATATTTCCGATCATCTCTCCCATTGAGGCTAGCTTACTCTGTTGGGCCATTAAGTGATCTTTCTTCTTACTTTCTAGGACAGCTTCTTTGATACGTCTCTCAAGTGTATTGTTGAGTCGTTGAAGTTCACCGGACTTTACTGATAAAGAGTTATGCAGGTATTCAACCTGCTTTTCATGGGTGATGTCACGGCGGATAGAGCTGTACCCCACGACTTCTTTATTGTGGTCATAGATGGGTGAGATAGTGGAGTCTACCCAATAGACCGTTCCGTCTTTTTTTGTATTTTTAAGTTCTCCGTGCCATGTATTTCCCAACTTGATCGTTCGCCATAGTTCTTTATAGATCTCTTTGGGCATATCTACATGACGTACGATGTTTTGAGGCTGATTTATAAGTTCATCATGACTGTACCCGCTTATCTTGCAAAAAGCCTGACTGGCATAGGTGATATTTCCGTGAAGGTCCGTATTGGAGGCGATGACGTTTTCATCAAACTTCTTTAAAAGATCGGTGAGTTCTTCGTTTTCTCGTTGAGCAGTTTTCGCTCGGACTACCGAATCGATATCAAGCACTGTTCCCAGCATTGAGACAGGTTCTCCGTCATCATTAAAACGGACATAACCAGCCTCTCGGACAGAAATCAAGGTACCGTTTTTTTGTTTGACAGGATGATCATATTCATACGGCTCATGGCTTTTCATCGCTGTATCAATAGCCTGCTCAAGTCCTGCGTGATATTCAGTTGGAATATAGGACTTGAACCCATCATAGCTGGCTGGAAAAGATTGAGGTTCTTCTCCAAAAATACGGTAGACCTCGTCCGACCAGATCAGTTCTCCTGTTGCGATGTTCCATTCCCAACTCCCCATATGACCAAGCTCTTGGGCAGTTTCCATATTTTTCATTTCCAAGAGGTGTTTTTTGTTTGCGTGAAAGTTTTTGTAACTGTAGGTAAGGATTAACACTATGATGGTTCCCAGCGTGAAAACTGCCCATATGAGTATGTAATCGATGTCTTGATATTCAGGCTTATTTGTCCATTGATGAATGATCTGGTTCCGCTCTTTATTTGAGATTGATTGCATAGACTTGTTGATGATATCATGCAAAATGGGTTGATCCTTATCGACAAAGAGGGTTACCTCCATGACAACAGAGGTCTTACCGACAATCTTGATATCATCAAGTCCCATTTCACTGAGGCTATAGCTGGCTAAAGAGTTAGATGCTAATATCGCGTCAAATTTTCCTTCTGAAACGCCACGCAGTCCAATTTGAATGTTTTCGACTTCGATGAACTGCATCTGTGGATAATGCGTGAGGAGATCGGCAGTATAACCATACCCTTTGATGATGGCAACCTTTTTATCTTTAAGCACCTTCAGGTCCTCTACATAATTGGCATGATCATGCATAATGATGATAATAGGATTGATAAGATAAGGTTCAATAGGATTAAAGTTTTTATTAAGCACCTTGTCTGCAACATCACCTGAGATGAGAGATACTTTCCCCTCTGTCGCTATACGTAAAGATTCTGACCAATTTTGAACGACAGTCGGTATAAAGTGTAGACCTGTTCTTTTTTCTATAAGCTTTAGATGGTCTGCTACGATACCGATGTAGTTTCCATTTTCATCAAAGGCCTCATAGGGCAGCCAGTTTGGATCACCCGTAAAACGTACATTTGGATTTTCTTTGATCCAGGCCTTTTCTGTTTCATTCAAACTAAGACCCTGAGCCGTTAATACAGAATATATACACAGCAGTAGCAATAAGAACTTCATAGCAAACCTTTAAAAATCAAAAATATCATCTAACTCTTCTTCGGTATCATCGTTTACAAAAACAGCGCGTATCATCTGGACATTACTGCTGATAGAACTATCGAGAAAGTCTACTGAAGGCGCACCTGTATGAAAGATCATCTCTTTCCACAAGATAATATCATTGATAAATGAAGAGACCATAACAGCCAGTTCTTCACTCATACGTAAAAAATCTTCACTGTATTCATCCAAAAGTTCAGAAAAGAGTAACAAGGACTCCGAGACTTTAGCTGCATCTCGGGAGTAGTTTAAAATTTTAGAAAGCTGTTTTAGGTACTCATTCATCGTGTCAATATCATCAAGTTCAAGTTCTGAGGAACCCATAAGGGCGACCTCGGTTTTAAGTTTTGAGACGATGACCTCAAACTCTTCAAGCGTACTGTCATCCAGGATATCATAGGTCTGTAGAGTTTCGATAGGTGCAGTTGAAGAGTGTAAGGTGTGAGCGGCGGTGTCCTCATCTATAACTCTTGGTAGGGTGAAAGAGAGAAGGTTGTCTTTTAGTGTATAGATAGCTCGTGGACAGTACTTTTGAATCATTTGTTTGATGGTATCATTTGAAAGAAAATTCATATTATCCATGGTAAAGTAAAAATTGTTTTCATCTTCTTCAAGGAAAACATGACAGCTAAAAGACTTTTGCAGTTGATAACTTCCCAGACGGTATAAGAAGCGTACAAAATCACTTAGATACGAAATATGCTCTTGGAACTCAAAGCGTACCAGCATCGTCTCCCAAAATTGTGCCAACTGATCATCATTGCCAATGAAAAACTTCATCTGATAACTGTAAATATTATGCGTGACAGTATTAACAGCGCGGCTTTGAAAACCGATTGAATTACGCGAAAGAATGAGCTTTTTGTAGTTGTTTAAGCGGTTTAACATGATGGCTGAACTAAATGGCTTTAAGACATAGTCTTCGGCACCTTCGTTCAAGATCTCTGTTTTCATATCTTCAGAGTTTTCAGAAGAAACGACGATAATCATGATAGAAGGGTGGCTTTTTTTGATGGCTTTTGTTGCTTCAAGACCGTTCATAACGGGCATCATAATATCCATGAAGATAAGATCGATCTCTTTTTCATTACAGGTATTAACAGCCTCTTGACCATTTTTAGCTTGATGAACTTCAACATTGACCTTGTATTTTCGGCTGTATTGGGTAATCAAACGTTCTAAACTATCACGATTGTCAACTATGTCATCTACAATCAGTAATTTCATAAGTTTCCTTTTTTATTATTAAATATCATACTAAATTCAGCGCCACTGTCGCTGTTTTTTACCTTCATGACCCCGTGCATATTCTCTTCAATGATCATCTTGGACATGTATAGACCGATTCCTGTGCCTTTACCTTCTTCTTTTGTTGTGTAATAAGGTTCAAAGATACGGTTAATAATCCCTTCATCAATACCGCCGGCATTATCGCCTATTTTGAAGATGACCTCTCCTCTATTTTGCGTACCGGTGATAAATACTTTTTTATCTTTTATCTGCTTTTCTATCAATGCGTCTTTACTGTTATTAATTAGATTAAGAATGACTTGGGCGAACTCGTTCCTGAAACCGTATATCTCGCATTTTGGCTGTGTAACCTTAATGTAAACCTTGATACCGGCTTCTTCAAGCCCTGCGTCCAATAAGTTAATGACATCATGTACAACATGTTTCAGGTCAAAAAATTCCATCTGTTTATTGGGCTTGAAGAAGTCTCTAAAGTCGTCAATCGTTGAAGACATACTTGCTATGATAGTCGTAGCTCTTTGAACATTTTCACTCAGTACTTCTTGGGTAAGTCTTTCACGTTGCGAAAAGAGCTCAACTTTTTGGATAATAAGACCCAGGGCATTTAGAGGCTGCCTCCATTGATGAGCAATGTTTTCTATCATCTCTCCCATTGAGGCTAACCGGCTCTGCTGTACCAGCATTTTACTCTGTTCAGTCTGCTCTTTAACTGCTCGGTCAACCTGTTTTTGCATATCATTAATATAGTTGTTGATATCTACGGCCATTGAGTTAAAAGTATGGATGACTTGTGTGAGCTCATCCTCTCCTTTGCTTTGCACATGTACATCAAAGTTTCCTTCTGCCAGTCTCAGCGTTGCCTTATGCAGTGTATCGAGTCGTTTAAACACAAGAAAATACATCAAAGCCGAGAAAAAAGAGACCATAATAATAATCATGACAATATTCATAATGGCCGTATTGAGGATGCTCTGCTTTGTCTCTAGATATTCCTGAGTCATGTCAAAGACGAGATGCAGGACTCCTGTACTTCTTGAAAGTACCTCTCCTTTTTGAACAGGAAAATCAATGGGGAAATAACCGATGATATGTCTGTCTTCTTCCTTATAGGTGATGTCAGAAAACTGATCTTGCACGACTTTTTCGGCAATACTTTGTTGAAACACATCCGGTTTATCATGTGTATGTGAGGAGATATGTCGTGAAAACTTCAGTTCAAGCCTTGGGCTGTAAAGATCGACCTGATCTAAGGTTTCGGCCATGTAGGGTGCGGTTAAACTGATCATCTTTTGTTTAGAAAAACCTTCGCTTTTTATCTCAAATGTTATACGGCTTGCCAATCTGTTTCCTATGACCTTAGCCTGATTTGAAGAGGTTTTTATCATCTTTGAATAGGCACTGTTCATCTGTATATAGGTCTGGATGAAGACCAAGACGAGACCCGTAATGAAGACCAGTAAAGGAAGAAGGTATTTTAAAGGTATATTCATGATTAGTCCTGAATTCCTTTGATAATCCGGTTGTCTAAAAGAGGTTCGACATTGATGTTTTTTTCTAAACTACCTTTAGCCTTCATAAGTTCAGAGAGCCTCTGCATAGGCGCGATTAAGGACCCGTTTTTATGAAGCATTTTTAAGTTCTCGCTCTTGGACGGGATAATAAGATCCTCATAGCCTTGTTGAAACTCTTGAACCGTTGTTGCTTCATGCTTTGACATCTGCTGCATTGCTTGGGCATAATTTTTTTGAATATAATCTAAAGACCTGAACCAACCTCTTACCAAGTTTTGCAGATCTGAGGTTCTTGCCTCAAGGGTTTTTTCGTTTGTAACTAAAACGTCCACGATCTCATTTGGAATTTGTGAGCTGTCAAAAAGAACATGTGCACCTGCTTTGATAAGTAAGGATTTTGAAGGCTCGTATGTCACAGCAGCATCGATCTCATCAGCTAAAAAGGCTTTTTCTTGGATATTGATCTCTACCGGCTTTAGTTCCATCTCGTTTATCTGTAGACCATGCTGACTAAAGTCAAGGGCTCTGTGCATAACATAATCACCTAAGGCACTCCCTTCTACACCAAGACGTTTACCTTTAAGGTCATCAAGGGTCTTGATCTCTTTTTTGGCCACAATAGCATCCGCTCCGTTAGAAATATCAAGGATTAAAAATATTCGAGGCTTATCACGTACTTCGGCATAATGAAAGACTTCATCTGCTGTAAAAGCGGCAACATCTATTATCCCGTCTCTTAAGGCTCTGTAGGACTCTGTGGGTGTAGCGAAACGGATGATCCTGATATTTGAGTTTTCATATAATCCTTTAGAAGAGGCTAGAGCCAGAGGTTCGTATCCAGGCCAAGGAGAGATACCGACTTTAAGGACTTGCCTTGACTTTTGCTCACAAGCCGTAAAGAAGATTGAAAGAAAAAAAAGTATAACAATTGCTGACTTATACATCTTCTGTGTCCTTGCAGAGTTTAAATTTTAGCGTAAAACAGGCACCCTGTTCATTGTTCGAGACATCTATAGATCCGTTAAAACGTTCCGTGACAATCTTTTTGGCTAAATATAGACCAATACCGTTACCCTCTTTTTTTGTAGTGAAGTTAAGATCGAAAATATATTCAAGGTCGGCACTTGGAATACCCCCGGCATCATCGTGAATGAGAATAAGGCCTTCATCATCTTGTTTGGAGATTTCGATTTTAATCTTAGCGTCATCTCTTCTTTGCTCGGCTAAGGCCTCTTTTGCATTGTTTACAAGGTTGAATATGACTTGTTGTAACTCATTCTCAATACCGTGCAAGGAGAAGTCATCATGAGCAATAATCTCTATATTTATGCCTTCAGACTTAAATGACATATCTAAAAAAAGATATATCTCTTGTGTCAGTTTGGACATTGAAAAAGTTTTAGATTGCGTCTCATGTCGGTAAAAACTCAAGAAATTATCCATAGTCTCACTTAAAAACTTAACTCTGTTGGTCCCTTTTTGAATAAAATCTTTGATATACTCAGGGCTTAACGGTTGGTAGGCATACTCTATACCTAGATCTTCAATAAGAAGGTTTAGGTAGTGCAGGGGCTGTTTCCACTGATGCGCGATGACACCGACCATCTGTCCAATTTCATAGGATTTGTTCTGCTCAATCAGAAGCGCTTCTTTTGCCTCACGTAAGGCAACTTCTTCTTCAATACGATCTTCAAGATGGAGTTGATAAGCCTCAAGTTCTCTTTTTTGTCGTAGACGTTTTATAACAAGGTTAAGACGGCTTTTAAGCTGATCTAACATGATAGGTTTAAGAAGGTAATACTCTATACCCAGTGAAATAGCTTCTAGAAGATAGCCTGTATCATTAAAGGCAGAGGTGATGATAATGGGGATCTCTTCATCTACTTTTCTGATTTTTTCAATCATTTTCAGACCGGACATTATAGGCATTTGAATGTCGGTAATGATAATATCAGGAAGATGTTGCTGATATTTTTTAAATCCATCCTCTCCATTAAAGGCGACATGAATTTCATCTACAAAAAGTGACAAGATATCTACAAACTCTTCTCGGATGTCGATCTGGTCTTCAACATATAAGACAGATATATGATCATTGATATTAAAGTTGTGCATGATGTATCTCTTTTTTCGTATCAAAACTCTCTTTTATGGAAAGAAAATCATCCAAGTTAGTTAAAAACAGATCGATGAGACTTGGATCAAAATGTTTACCGCGTTCTTCTTTAAAGAGTTCTAATATCTTCTCAAGGGGCCAAGCTTTTTTGTAAACCCTATCATGGCCTAAGGCATCAAAGACATCGGCTATGGCAGTGATACGTCCATACAGATGGATATCTTCACCTTTTAGACCTCTAGGGTAGCCCGAACCATTCCATTTTTCATGATGTTCCATCGAGATAATAGCTGCTGTCTTTAAGAGGGACTGTTGAGAACCCTTGAGCATCTCATAACCTAATTCGGCGTGAGTTTTCATGACGACAAACTCCTCATCGCTTAATTTCCCCGGTTTATTTAAGATACTATCGGGAATGCCGACCTTTCCAATATCATGCATAGGAGAAGCCATCTTGATCTCCTCGGCTTCTTTAAGGTCTAGTCCATGTTTTAAGGCAAGAAGTTTTGAATACTCTGCTACGCGCTTGACGTGATCACCCGTCTCTTTTGAACGTGTCTCACCGATGGCACCCATGGTCGAGATGACTTCTCTTTGTGTAGATATGATTTCACGGTTGAGATGAACCTGATCAGTAATGTCGATATAAAAGCAGAGGACTTCATGGATTTTACCCTCTGTATCCATAATCGGAGTAAAAGAAGATTGCAGATAAAGGTCTTTGCCTTGGGTGCTTTTATGTTTGACCAGACCCTGCCAGTTTTTGTGCATCTTAATTGTATTACGGACATCTTTGTCCAGTTTATTTAGGTAAGTTGGATCAACTAAGGAGAAGTATGAGATACCCTCTATACTTGATTCATTTAGGCCTAAAAGTTCTATAAATGCATCACTTGCGATAGAAATCTCCCCGTTAATATTGGTTCGACAGTAGAGTGTATTGTGTTTTAAAGCACTTTCATATTCATAGATAAATTGTATCTTCTCTCCTAGAGTCTGCACACTTGTGTGCAGCTTCTCTTCAAGCTGCTGTTTGTCAATCTCTCTTTGTGTGACATCGTTACGAATTGAGATAAACTCTTCAATCTCATTTTGATCGTTTAAGACAGGAATAATGGTAGAATCGACAACGTAAAAGGAACCGTCTTTAGCCCTGTTTTTAATTATTCCATGCCACTCTTTTTTCTGTAAGATCGTATCCCATAGCTCTTTGAAGGTCTTTTCGTCTGTTTCAGGGTGTCGTACAAGGCTGTGTGAGTTTCCAATGAGTTCATCTTTACTGTAACCGCTTATTGAACAAAAAGCATCATTGACGTAAGTGATTATCCCGTTCGCATCAGCTTTGGACACGATAGCAGTTTTATCAATAGCTTCTTTGTACTGGATGAGAATCTTTTCATTCTTTTTCAGACGTTTGGTATTGATGATATTGACAGAAGCCTTTTGCAAGGTCGAAAACAGCTCTTTAAGATCAATAGGTTTGAGTAGATAGTAGTGTATCCCAAGTTGAATAGACTCCATAAGGTATTGGGTGTCATTAAAGGCAGAGGAGATGATGATAGGCATGTTCGGATTCATCTCTAAGATAGCACGACTCATGCTCAAACCATCCATGACGGGCATACGAATATCTGTTATAACAATATCGATATCGTGTTCTTTAAAGAGTTCAAGACCCTCTTCTCCGTTGCTAGCGACATGCAGTTCAAGGACTTCATCTTCTAAAATTTCTACAAACTCATCACGAATAATAGCTTCGTCTTCAACATAAAGTACAGTGATATAATTTAAAGAGTTTTTTTCCATATGTCCACCTCGATAGTCTTAATGGTATTATTATAAGAGATTATAGAAAAAAAAGGTAGTGGACAAAGGAGGACAAATCAGATCAAGTGCTGCTTTAAAGCGTAAGTGATCAGTTCAGCATTACTGTTCATATGGAGTTTTTGAAAGATCCGTTTTCGGTAGGTACCGACTGTCTTTGTCTTGAGCTCGTACTTGACTGCGATGTCTGTGGGCTTGACGCCTTTAGCGATATCAATAAAGACTTCAAACTCTCGTTTTGAAAGTTCCTTATGCAGTTTACCTTCTAAGGCAACAGAGGTGAGATTGGTGTCAATTTTTTCCAAGATGTCTCTGTATAAAAAGGGTTTGACAATATAAGCATCAATTTTTAGGTCTATTGCTTGAAGGAGGGTCTGAACATCGCTGTAAGCGGAGATGAATATGGCCAGAGTATCAGTAGAGTTTTTTCGAATTTCACGCAGCATATCTATACCGTTCATACAGGGCATTGAGATGTCAGTTAAGATAATGTCCGGTTTATACTTTAAAAAAAGATCCAAGCCTTCACAGCCGTCTTTTGCCTGATATACATACTTGAAGTCAAGCTCAACCATTGATACTAAAGTGTCTCTTGCTTCTTTTTCATCTTCGACAATAAGAACAGTAAGATCTGTATAACTATTGTTTATCTTCATAGAGATGATTGTAACAAAAAAGTTTTAAAAAAAAATATGTTGTGTTAGAAAGTCACAGGAGAGTACATCCTGTAGAAAAGTCACAAAGCGCTTTTCTACAGAAGAAGTTTATAGTATTTCTTTAAAGAAGTCCTATAGAGCTTTTGTCATAATACGGTTCATACGAGAGATAAAGGCTGCGGTATCGGAAACTTCCATTCCTTCAAAGATCTTCGCTTGATCAAAAAGAACATGGGCCGCATCATTGATCAGGTTCTGATCAGCAGAGTCTTTTAGTTTTGCAAGAATCTCATGCTTAGGGTTGATCTGTAAAATAGGCTTGATTGGTGGTACATCACCTGCATTACCCATTTGTGCCATCATCTGAGCCATCATATAAGATGGGTCTTCTTTGTCAATACGTAGACATACCGGAGAGTCAGTAAGGTCAGATGTGATCTCTACCTCTTTCACATCTTCGCCCAGTGTCTCTTTAAACTCTTTAAGAAGGGTGTCAAACTCTTTAGTCGTCTCCTCTTCAGCTTTCTTCTCTTCTTCACTCTCTTCAAATTTTGCATCGGCAACGTTAACAAACTTGTACTCTTTGTACTCTGTTACCATTGGGAAGACAATAG
>Ga0316207_10004712_pt1 | contig 11691 bp, 6 predicted proteins | sample 6weekpyrite_MG_FD_204943 | JGI IMG/M metagenome (GOLD analysis project Ga0316207, IMG submission 204943) | Microbial mat bacterial communities from mineral coupon in-situ incubated in ocean water Damariscotta River, Maine, United States -... | ecosystem: Environmental > Aquatic > Marine >...
AAGTTAATTGGTTAACAATTTCTGTTCTTGGTTTTTTGGTGATTAATTTATTTTTTCTTCGTTTACAGCAACAAAAAAATGAAAAACAAACCTTAAAAATTAGTTCACTGGAAAAAGATTTGCATGCCCTGGCTAATGCTGCGATCGGTGTTGGCAGCCGGGTATTGAAGGTTGAGCGGGAGCAGCGCAATAAATCGGCAGCAGCTAATGCAACGGAACAAGTTGTTAGTGCGGCTAATCAAAATATGCCGGTTGATTTTTACAATAGCTCCAGTCAACCGTATGAACAGGCTATACGTATGGCTCAAACCGGCGCAACTGTTGATGATATTATGAATGTTTGTGGTTTAAGTCAGTCCGAAGTTGAACTTGTTTGTATGATGCACCGCTTAGATAAAGCCTCTTAAATAGCCTCTGCTTCTCTCTTTGCTATTAAGGAGAGGTTTCAAAAAAACCTCTTTCTTCGCACTTCAATTTTTTAAAATTTTACCGTATATTTATTGCATGTTTGTTGAGTCATTTATTATGACTCTGAGATTAACAAATGTTACGATTGTATCAATATGCAAGAAAAGTCATTTTTTACAAAAATCTTAAAAACGGTATCAAACTTACCCTGGCTGAAAAGCACGTTAGATTCCTCTGTTAAAGAAAAAGAACAGGTTGAGCAAACACCTTTTGCTGATGTCTCAAGCGTATTAACAGAATTAACAGAAGCAGAATTTGAAAAACTGCTGCACAAAATATTTAGCCAGCGCGGCTATTCGATTAATCAAAATGAAGATCCAGGGCATGCAAATGTCGACCTTGTTCTTATGCAAAATAGTGAGATTAGCTATGTGCATTACCAAAATTGGAGAGAGCAGCAAATTGATGAAGCCATCGTTTCTGAGTTTTATAGCGTTGTTAAAGAGAAAAAATTAAAACAAGGTATCATTATTTCTTCAGGAAATTTTAGTGAAGAAGCGCTGGGTTTTTCATTAGGAAAAAAACTGTTACTCATTAACGGAACCGATCTCTCCCATATGATTGGTGTACTTATGCAATCACTGGCGGAGGGCAACTCTGAGGAGAGTGCAGAAGTCACAAAAAACGTATCAGAAGCCGCGCCAGCGATGCCCGAAATTGAACCTCTATGTCCTCTTTGTAACAACAAGATGATTAAGCGTACCGCAAAAAAAGGCCGTAATGCCGGTAATATTTTCTGGGGTTGCTCACAGTTTCCCAATTGCCGGGGTGTAGTGTCGGGTAAAGAGTAAAGGGATTAAATATATCCCCATTTCTCTGTTATTTAGACTTGAAGCTACATTGGACTTCTCTTGCGGGATAAAACAGTGCGTAAAATCAGTAATATTCAAGAAGATAATCAACTTGTTGAGATGAAATTGTAAGTTTTGTTGAACAGGGGCTTTTATAGTTCACTCCTTAACAGCTCATATTTTAGTAGCTATCACTTATATAGATGGCTATGAAATGAGCATTTTACAGTTTCATTTTTTCATGACTGTAAGAAACGACAATAAAACATTTAACTTATTGAAACTAATAGAAAATTACTTAATATCTCTACTGTTTATTTTTATAAATACCTGATATTTTACTAATACCCCCACTATTTACACAATATGGATAAAATGCCTTTAGATATGTTCATTTCTGGACATATATATTATTGGCTAAAATAAAAATAAGAGTTAGGAATGACTACTAGCAAGGGTAATTTTGATTTTCTTCAAGAGCATGATCCAATCTTTTATCAGATAGGTTCTGCTGCGGAACGCGCTTTTGCTGGTGATCCAAATACAACCTTATTAAAGCTTCGTCAACTTGCTGAAGCTATGGCACAAAATATTGCTACTAGAACAGGCATTGAGTTTGACGAGACTGTTACACAAGCGACACTGCTATTTAAATTAAAGAATAAGATAGGCCTCGATCAATCAATTCAAAATATATTTCATATATTGCGTATTGAAGGAAATAGAGCAAATCACCAATTTAAAACCCAGCATAAAGAAGCCATGGATGGTTTGCGTCTTGCTCGCTCTCTAGCGATCTGGTTTCATCAATCTTTTGGCAAACAGGGTACAAACTTTGAATTTGGTCCTTTTATTCCACCGCAAGATCCAAGTAAAGAACTTCGCGGGCTTCAGATACAAATTGATCAATTAACAGCAGAACTCACCGACAGTAACCAAGAGCTTAAGAATAATCAAAAGCTTTCAGATTTAATTACTCGAGAGAAAGAGGAGTATGCGGTATTAGCCGAGCAAATGGATGCAGAGGCACGTGCTTTTGAACAATTAGCAACTGAGCATGAGAAAGCACTCAAAGAACAACGAGAAGAATTTGAACAACGTTTAAAAGAACTTCAACCTAAAGATATAGAACAAAATCAAGCAAAACAACAAGTCAGCGAAAAAACTCAAAAAGCAACAGCTGCATTTTCACCGAATGAAGATTTAACGCGTATCCTTATTGACCAGCAATTAATAAATGCAGGTTGGGAAGCTGATACCCAAGAGATGACCTATAAGAAGGGTGCTCGACCAGAAAAAGGTAAAAATAAAGCTATTTCAGAGTGGCCAACTAGAGGCCGGGAAGTTGCCGACTATATATTGTTTATCGGTCTTACACCGATAGCCGTTGTCGAAGCAAAACGTATAAATATTGATGTTGCAGGAAAAATTCACCAGGCTGAACGTTATTCATCTGGATTTATGCCAACTGCAGAAATGCAGCTAGCCTGGGAAATTGAAAAACGTACTATTGCCTGGCCTGACTCAAAAAATGGTCATTTTCAAATTCCTTTTGCTTTTTCATGTAATGGTCGTCCATTTGTTAAACAGTATAAGGAAAAATCTGGTACCTGGTTCAGAGATTTACGTGAACCATCTAACCTTTCACGAGCATTGGAAGATTTTTATAGCCCTGATGGTCTTTTAGATTGCTTAATTCGTAGTCGTGAAGAAGCTGAAGAAAAATTAAAAAATGAAGGTTTTGCATATTTAAAACTACGTGATTATCAGGAAAAAGCTATCCGTAAAGTTGAGGAAGCATTAGAGAAAGATACACCAGACGAAGAATTACACAAGTGCCTGCTTGCGATGGCAACAGGAACTGGTAAAACCCGAACAATCATCGGTTTAATGTATCGGTTTTTAAAAACAGAGCGATTCAAACGTATTCTGTTTTTAGTTGATCGCAATGCATTGGGCACTCAAGCACAAGATGCTTTTGATGAAGCACCTTTAGAAGAAAATAAATCTCTCTCCACAATATACAATATTGCAGAATTAGGGGATATGGCAGCAGAAGCGGAAACGCGTATACAAGTCGCAACTGTTCAGGCAATGGTTTATCGCATTTTCCAATCTGATAATCCACCACTTATAGATACCTTCGATTGTATTATTATTGATGAAGCGCATCGTGGTTATACGCTGGACCAGGAAATGACCGAAGGTGAATTAGCTGTTCGTGAGCTCAGTCAATATCTATCAAGTTACCGTCGTGTATTAGATCATTTTGATGCAGTAAAAGTCGCAATGACGGCAACACCAGCAAAGCACACGACAGAAATATTTGGTAAACCTATTTATACCTATTCATATAGAGAAGCGGTTGCTGATGATTGGTTAATTGATCATGAACCACCTATTCGTTATGAAACCTTACTTACCAAGCATGGCATTCATTTTGATGAAGGTGAAACGGTGAGTGTTGTTAATATAGGTACTGGTGAAGTAGAAATTACTGAACTGGAAGACGAGCAAAATTTTGAAACAGAAGCATTTAATCGTCGAGTAATAACTAAATCATTTAATGAAGTTATTTGTGAACAACTTGCTCAAGAACTTGATCCTTTTGCTGATGAGAAAACATTAATATTTTGTGCGACTGATTCTCATGCAGATATGGTTAAGACTTTGTTAGATAGTGCTTTTAAAAAGTTGTATGGCAATGAATACAATGAGGCAGCAGTACGTAAAATCACTGGCGCTAGTGAAAAAGTTAAACAACTAATACGTCAGTATAAGAATGAACGAAACCCAAGCATAGCCATAACAGTAGATTTACTCAGTACTGGCATTGATGTTCCTAAAATTTGCCATGTGGTTTTCTTGCGAAGAATACGCTCACGTATTCTTTATGAGCAGATGATGGGGCGTGCCACTCGCCGTTGCGATGAAATCGGTAAAACCGTCTTTAAGATCTATGATCCAGTTGATATATACGCCGCTTTGCAAGCAGTTAGTACCATGAAGCCATTAGTGAAAGATCCGAATGTCACTATAGAACAATTAATAGAAGAACTTTCTGATCCAAAAAGTTATGAAGCACCGGGAACGCAAGCTGATACAACACATGCCGATGATGTACTTAATGAATTAAATCAGAAAGTTATGCGCGTTTTACGCAAAGCGACAAAGAAAGCAGAAAAAACACCTAGCATAAAAGAAAAGCTCGAAGAGTTAGAACAAATTTGGGGAGTAGAGCCGGGTAAGATGCATAAGCACCTTCGTGAAATGGGGCCAAAGCAAGCCAGCGTATTCGTCCAAAAACAACATAACTTTATTAAGCAAATCGATGAAGTTAAAACACTAATTGGCTCAGAGAATAAACCCATTATTTACGAAGGTGAAGATGAACTTTTAGGTCGCACACAAAGCTATGGAACACATGAAAAACCCGACGACTATCTGGAAAGCTTTAATGATTTCATTTTAAATCAGGTTAACGAATCAGTAGCCTTGGCGATTGTGGTAAATAAACCCAAAGACCTCACTAGGGAACAACTTAAAGAAGTACGATTGTTACTTGATCAACATGGCTTCAGCGAAGCCAAGTTAAAGACGGCATGGCGCAATAAAACGAATCAGGAAATCGCCGCCAGTATTATTGGCTATATCCGACAAGCTGCGCTTGGTGGAACACTAGTTTCATTTGAACAGCGAGTCGCGCATGCAATGGAAGGTATTTACCGCTTGCACAACTGGTCAACCGTACAGCGTAAATGGCTAGAAAAGCTGGCTAAACAGCTCGTGCATGAGGTGGTGATTGACAAGCAATTTATTAATGACCTGCCTGCATTCCCGGGTGGGGTAAAACAACTAGAAAAAGTACTTAATAATCAGTTAGATAGTGTCATTGAAGAATTGAAAACCCATATATGGGAAGCAAGCTAATTAGCGGTTTATGTTGACGCCATCGATATGAGTGAACGACATGTCGAAATATTCAAATAATATCGACATAAGACACCAAAATACGGCTCAAACTATAATAAAAACCTTTCTTATTTTACTTTAGATGCTAAAATAAAATAACTATAAGGCTTATTTTAGGTTAATCGGCCAAAAACACGAGTAAGCATTGAATTTAGGAATAAAGAACAATGGATAGGGGATTAACAGGGCAATACATCTCAGCGATTGCAGGCGGTATCGCTTGCAAAGCATTTATCCCGGCGCCATTACCCCCAAACCCGCCTTTAGAAATAGACAGTAAGCTCCAGGGCCGAATCAACCAGGCCATGCTTTCACTGGGTCGGTTAGATGCTATCAGCACATTATTACCCGATGCTCACTTGTTCCTCTACAGCTATGTCCGAAAAGAGGCGGTCATGTCATCTCAAATTGAAGGTACTCAATCTTCACTCAGTGACATCATGTTATATGAAATGGAGGGTGTGCCCGGTGTCCCAATGGATGATGTGCAGGAAGTATCCTGTTATGTCAGCGCACTTAATTTAGGCATCAAACGCATTCGTGAAGAAACCCCTATCAGTTTTCGTCTGTTAACTGAATTACATCAAGCGTTAATGACATCAGGTCGAGGTGTAAATCGATCACCCGGTGAGTTCCGTAAAACTCAGGTCTGGATTGGTGGCCATCGGCCAGATGAAGCCACCTTTGTCCCGTCACCGGCAAATACATTAGCCGATAGCTGGGCAAAGCTTGAGCGGTTTATCAATGATCTCCCCGATCAAACGGATCCACTAATTAAAGCAGCACTTACGCATGTCCAGTTTGAAACCATTCATCCTTTTATGGACGGTAATGGCCGGATAGGGCGCTTATTGATTCCATTGATTTTGGTTGACGATAAAGTATTAAGTGAACCACTGCTTTATCTGTCGGTGTTCTTTAAAAAACATCGCCAAACCTATTACGAACGTTTAAACCAGGTTCGCTTAACGGGGGACTGGGAAGCATGGTTATTATTTTTTGTTGATGCCGTAGCAGAAACAGCCAATCAGGCAGTAGAAACTGCCCAACAGTTAAATGGTTTAAGGGCAAATGATAAAGCACGTTTAACAGAAATAGGTCGCCAGGCTGGATCAGCCAATCAAATAATAGATGCCTTGTTTGAACAACCCATTGCCAGCATTAATAAACTCATTGAGCTAACAGGCATCAGTGCTGCAACAGTGGGTAAAACCCTTGATGCACTTGAACAACAGCTAGGAATTGTAAAAGAAATAACAGGCCAAAAGCGTAACCGTGTATTTGCTTACACCGCCTATATTGATATTTTAAACCAGGATTAACAGCACCCTGTCATTCCATAGCGGTAACAGTATAAACCTGTCATTGCGACGACTGCATGGACGCAGGTGGTAGAGTAACGCAGGAGCAGTTACCGAGCGATAGCGCGGCAATCTACCTGCAACAAAAGTAATTTTTAATAAGAGAAAAACATGACCAACAACAGTATTGTACAAAAACTCTGGAACCTCTGTGACGTACTCCGTGACGATGGCATTAACTATAGTGAATACGTCACTGAACTCGTCCTATTACTATTTATTAAAATGGTACATGAAAACCATGAATCAGGTTTATTAAAAACACATCCATTACCTGAAACATGTCGTTGGACAGATTTAAACGGTTTAGATGGTTTGAATCTTTTAACCGAGTACAAACGTATTTTATATGTTCTTTCTAACGGTAAAGATACCGAAGGCAATACAATTCATGAAGACCCATTAATACAAGCCATCTATACTGATGCCCACACTCGCTTACGCGAACCACGGCACTTAAAACAAATTATAAAAGCCCTCGATCAAATCGACTGGTTTAGCATCACAAAAGATGGCTTAGGTGATTTATACGAAGGCCTTTTAGAAAAAAATGCAAATGAAACAAAATCAGGCGCAGGACAATACTTTACCCCTCGTGGGCTTATTAACAGTATGGTGCGTTGTCTTAAACCGCAAGCAGGAGAAATCATTCAAGATCCTGCCGCAGGCACAGCCGGTTTTTTGATTGCGGCAGATACCTATATTAAAGAACAAACCGAAGACTTATCAGACTTACCGAAAAAACAACAAAAGTTTCAAGTAAATAAGGCATTCATTGGAATTGAATTAGTTCCGAATACTCGTCGCTTAGCGTTAATGAATTGTTTGTTGCACGGTATGGAAGGTGATGATGAAGGTGTCGTGCATTTAGGCAATGCATTAGGCCAGGTTGGTGCATCCCTACCTAAAGCAGATGTGATTTTAGCTAACCCACCGTTTGGTACATCGAAAGGGGGCGATGCCAGCATCACCCGTGATGATTTAACCTATCCCACCAGCAATAAACAACTCGCTTTTTTACAGCACATTTATCGAGGCTTAAAACCCGGTGGACGTGCAGCGATTGTCTTACCCGATAATGTTTTATTTGAAGCAGGCAGTGGCGCTGAGATTCGTCGAGACTTAGTGAATAAGTGTAATTTACATACGATTCTTCGTTTACCCACCGGTATATTTTATGCGGCAGGTGTAAAGACGAATGTTTTATTCTTTACCAAAGGCACCGCAAAGAAGCCTGAGCAAGAAGAAAACTGCACGAAGAATGTTTGGGTTTATGATTTGCGTACTAATATGCCTAATTTTGGTAAGCGCACACCGTTCGGTGAACAACATCTAAAACCTTTTGAAAAATTATTCGGAAAAAAAACAGATGGCACAAGCAAACGCACCGAAGGTGATTGGAGTTTTATTAAGCCCCCTCTCCCTCAGGGAGAGGGCAGGGGTGAGGGTGAAACACTAGAAACCAGTCGTTGGCGCTGTTTTACGCGTGAATATATCCAGGAACAAAAAGGTGATTCGTTAGATATTAGTTGGATCAAAGATGAAGACAGTGTTGATACTGCAAACTTACCTGAACCAGGTGTTCTTGCTGGTGAAGCCATGGCAGAGCTAACAGAAGCAATGCGTGAGCTTGATGGTTTGATGAATGCATTAGGGGCAGGTGATGAAGCTTTGGCTCAACGAAAGTTATTAGTTGAAGCGTTGGGTTTGGAGGACTAATACGTGACAACTTTCAACATTCCAGAAAGCTGGCTTGAATTAAATATCGGCGATATTGCTGATGTAATTGCTGGTGGTACCCCTAAAGCAGCAGAGCTTGATAATTTTGCTGAGTCAGGAACTGCGCATGCTTGGTTAACTCCTGCAGATTTATCTAAGTACAATAAAAAACACATCTCATATGGTAAAAGAGATTTATCACAAAAGGGACTTGATACAAGTTCAGCTAAGTTGATGCCAAAAGGTGCTATATTATTTAGTAGTAGAGCACCAATTGGTTACGTTGTAGTAGCAAACAATGAAATATCGACTAATCAAGGATTTAAGAGTTTTGTTTTTACAAAACATGTTGACTCATCTTTTGCATATTATTATTTGCGTAGTATTCGCGATGTTGCAGAGAGTAGAGGTAGTGGAACAACATTTAAAGAACTATCAGGTGCTAATGCAAAAAAACTTCCTTTTATACTTGCACCTTTAGCGGAACAAATACAAATCGCAAACAAAACAGATGAACTACTAGCACAAGTAGATATTATCAAAACCCGTCTCGATGCTATCCCCGCAATCCTAAAACGCTTCCGTCAATCCGTTCTCGCCGCAGCTGTAAGCGGAAAACTAACAGAAGAGTGGCGAACTGAACAAAAAAATATAAAGATAGAGTTTGAAAGTTATACAGTTAGTACGGATTTACCTGATAGTTGGCGTGTTGTTCCTTTAGGTGATTATGTAGAAAACTTAGATAATCAAAGAGAACCGATTTCTACAAAAGAACGAGAACAAAGACAAGGAACTTTTCCATATTTTGGCGCATCAGGTCAGATTGATACAATTGATGGATTTACTCATCATGGTGATTTCATATTGATAGGTGAGGATGGTGCAAACCTTGTGACGAGAACAAAACCAATTGCCTTTTCTGTTACAGGAAAGGTTTGGGTTAATAATCATGCGCATGTTTTAAAATGTAAGCCTGGTTATGAAAATACATACTTAGAACATTATATAAATTCTATTGATCTCACCCCATGGGTATCTGGAACAGCACAGCCAAAACTAAATCAAAAAAATATGAATAAAATTCCAATTCCAGTTGCACCGAAAGATGAGCAAACTGAAATTGTAAAGCAGGTAGATAGGCTGCTTTCTTTTTTAGACCATATAGAACAACGCGTAAAAGAAGCACAAACCCGCGTCAATAATCTTACTCAATCTATCCTTGCTAAAGCCTTTCGGGGAGAACTTACCGCCGATTGGCGAGAGCAAAACCCCGATTTAATTAGCGGTGAAAATTCCGCTGAAGCGTTGTTAGAAAAGATAAAAAAAGAACGTGAAGCTATAGAGAAAGCAAAGCCGAAGAAAAAAAAGCCCAAGAATTCCACTAAGAAAAAATGCGAGTGAAGCACTATCGCAGATAATAATTAAAAAATGAATATTGACGAAATAAAACATAAACTCATTGAACTGGATAAGGATATATTGAAGGATTTTGTACTTGATCTTTACCTTCACTATCCCGAGTTAAAAGACAAAATAGAAACCCTGGTGTTGTATAACGATCCGGTGGCATTAGCAAAAGCCATTTTAAAACGAGTTCAGTCCATTAAGCGCGGTAGGAAATTTATTGATTATCACGCAAGCTTTGATTTTTCACGTCGTTTGGATTCAATTTATATTGACATTGAGAGCGGCTTGTTAGATGGTTCGCCACAACTTGCATTTGATTTGATAGATAAATTTTTAGCCACGGCAAATAAAGTGTTTGAACGGGCAGATGATTCCGCTGGCTATATGAGTGAGGTTTATCGAAATGCGGTATTACTTTGGTTAACCGCCGCGAAAGCCTGGCAAAGTTCCCTTGATGCTAATCATAAAATAAACTGGCTGGAACGTGTTTATGAACTGTACCTTGGTAATGATTATGGTGTGTTTGATCTTTTATTACCCAATAGCCATATTTTGTTAAGTCATGAGCAGTTAACTCAGTTGGCCTGGCGTTATGAGTCTGAGTTGCGGCAGGCTCAAAAAAAATCTAATGCAGAAGATAAACTCAATATGGACGCATTAACCAGCAGTGTTGCTCTGAGGGCTGTTGCTGAGGCGTTAAACGATCCCGCTTTGTATGAGCGCGCCACGTTAATTACCTCACCCAAGCCAAATGATTTGGAAAAGAAAAGTATTATTAAAATGTATCTTCAATTTAAGCAAACAGACGAAGCGTTGCGTTGGTTAAATACACCCTGGGAGTCGCGTTTTGAAGGTGATCGTTTAGGTTTACTGGATGATGCATATTTACAAAATGGTGACGCTGGGCAACTAAAACAAACGCGTTATCAATATTATCAATGTGATAAAACATATCATAGCTTTCAGCGTTATCTCGAGTTGCTAAACGATAAAGAAAAAGAAAGCGCACAAGATAAAGCCATACGACAGGCTGAACAAGGTGACGATGTCTTTAATAATGCAGATATGTTGTTGTCTTTGGGTGAAGCGGAACGGGCACAGGCACTGGTGTTAAGTCGCGGAGAAGAAATTGCGGATTGTTTTTATACAAACTTGCTTAAATTGGCATCAAAATTTGATGAGCAGAATTGCTTACTTGCGGCAACCCTTTGTTATCGTACTTTATTGCTGGATATTTTAAATCACGCCCGTAGTAAAGCCTATGGCCATGCAGCAAAGTATTATAAAAAACTGACTGTAATGGCGAAAGAGATTAAACATTATGCGCCGCTTGAAACACACCCTGCTTTTGTTGAACAACTTGAGGACAAACATGGAAAAAAGCGAAGTTTCTGGCAACGTGTACAGTGACATTTGTCGTTGCTTTTTCCATCAATAATACCGGCAAGATAAGCCGCATCCTCGGCAGATAATTTTTTAACATCCATATAATTCAATCCCTGAAAAAGAAAAAGGTTCTGGTAATAATACCAGAACCTTTTGTTTGGTGGAGGCGGCGGGACAGCTATTCCTGAATTTTCACTCAGGGCTGGACTATTCCTTCACCTGTAGTCTATGACGTGTGTCATGCAATTACAGGGGAGAGCGTTTTTGGACCGAAATCCAACCTAGTATTCCATTTCTTATTAACAACCACTTAATAAAGTTTTAGGAACCTATAAGTCTCTAGCCGGCTTACTGGTTTCCCATTGACCGGACGGCGTTAGCATAGAATTTCTTCCTTAGCGTTCACCGTATGAGCTCTCTTTTTCCTATAGGGATCACTCCCTATGGCAACCATTTTACTAATCGAACCCGCGTCCGCAAATCCTCTGCTATCAGCTCTACATGCTTATTCTGTCTTTAAATTTAACCGGCTGCTGCCCGACAGACAGGGATCACATACGGTGAGTCTGGTAAGTTTTAGCGGATCC
>Ga0316207_10004713_pt1 | contig 11686 bp, 9 predicted proteins | sample 6weekpyrite_MG_FD_204943 | JGI IMG/M metagenome (GOLD analysis project Ga0316207, IMG submission 204943) | Microbial mat bacterial communities from mineral coupon in-situ incubated in ocean water Damariscotta River, Maine, United States -... | ecosystem: Environmental > Aquatic > Marine >...
AAGCAGTCGCGTTCTGGCGCGCATGTGCCTTATGAATTTGTCTCGCTGGATTACCTGCTGCATGACATGCGGTTATTTAAAAGTCGCGATGAAATTCGCCTGATGAAAAAAGCCGCGAAAATCTCTGTCGAAGCGCATAAACGTGCCATGCAAATCTGCGAACCGGGTAAATACGAGTATCAGCTGGAAGCGGAAATCATACATGAGTTTCAACGCAATGGCGCAACCTGGGCTTACCCGAGCATTGTCGGTGGCGGTGCCAATAGCTGTATTCTGCATTACACCGAAAATAACATGGTATTGAATGATGGTGATCTGGTGCTGATCGATGCGGGTTGTGAGTTCGATGGTTATGATGCGGATATCACCCGGGCGTTTCCGGTAAATGGAAAATTTACCGATGCACAGAAAGAGATCTTTGATCTGGTGGTGCAGGCGAATCTAGATGCGATAAAAAAAGTGAAGCCAGGCAATCACTGGAATGATCCACATCAGGCGGCAGTAAAAACACTCACCAAAGGCATGATTGAGCTGGGTTTATTGAAAGGAACCTTGAGCAAGCTCATAAAAGAAGAAGCGTATAGAAAATATTATATGCATCGTACGGGTCACTGGCTGGGCATGGATGTGCATGACGTGGGCGATTACAAGGTGGATGACCAGTGGCGATTACTTGAGCCGGGAATGGCGCTGACGATTGAGCCTGGCCTGTATATTCCCCATGGTAGCCGAGGCGCGAAACGCTGGTGGGATATTGGCGTGCGTATCGAAGATGACGTGGTGGTGACCAAAGACGGTTGTGAAGTATTAACCGATAGCCTGCCGAAAACCACCGAAGAAATTGAAGCCATTATGGCCAGTGGTAAAACTAAAATGGCTATTGCCAGTTAAAACTGACTGGCGCATAGCTGATTTTAAAGAATCGATAGTGTAAATGACGCAACAATCCCTGCAGTATGACGTAATTATTATTGGTGGCGGTATGGTCGGTGCAAGCCTGCTGGCGGCATTAAAACACCACGCCGATAAAAAAATCGCCATTGTAGAAGCCCATCCTTTTCAGTCAGATACACAACCCAGTTTCGATGATCGAACGATAGCCCTGTCCTATGGCTCACGACGTATTTTCGAAGCCATGGGCTTATGGCAAAAACTCGAAACAGAAATCGAAGCCATCAAAACCATTCATGTTTCTGATCGAGGGCATTTAGGTGCAACTCGTATACACCATGCAGATGAGCGAGTTGAGGCACTTGGTTATGTGGCAGAAAATAAAGTGATCGGTCGCGTATTAATGCAGGAAATCGCTAACCTTCAACATATCGACTGGTATTGTCCGGCAACGATTCAATCTGTAGAGCAAACTGAAAGTAAGGTGTCGATCAGTATTGCCGCGGATAAAACAAATCATCAGCTCGAAGCGAAGTTGCTGGTGGCTGCAGATGGTGTGCATTCAGTCACGCGTCAGCTGGCCGGAGTTAATATTCATCAGCATGATTATCAGCAGTCGGCGATTATTACCAATGTGCAAACGGATCAGCAACATCATGGTATTGCCTACGAGCGATTTACGGATACCGGGCCACTGGCCTTTTTACCGATGACAGCGAATCGTTACTCGGTCGTCTGGACCTGCCCTCGTGATGCAGAACCCGCCATGCTTGAATTAAGTGATGAAGACTTTAAACAGCAACTCCAGCAGCGATTTGGCTTTCGTGCAGGCATTATTGAAAAAGTGGGCGCGCGGTTTAGTTACCCACTGGTGTATACAGAAGCCGAACAGATAACAAAAGGTCGTATAGTGATTATTGGTAATGCGGCGCATGCCTTACATCCCGTTGCAGGGCAGGGTTATAACCTCGCCTTACGTGATGTGGCAGAGCTGGCAGAACTCATTGTTACGGCCAGTGATCCGGGCGAGTCTTTGCGGCTGGCGGAATATCAGGCTGCGCGTTTTAAAGATATGCAGCGCATATACAAAGCTACGGATTCACTGGTGAAAGTTTTTTCCAGTCGCTCATTTGTTCTGGGTCATGCGCGTGCTATGGGGCTCATTTGCGTAAATTTAATTTCACCTCTGCGTAGTTTAATGGCGAGGCAAAGTATGGGCCTGCTGGGGCGAATGAATAAATTGCAACGCAGGCTTCCGTTATGAGTCATCAATACGATGTACTTATTGTCGGTGGCGGTATGGTGGGGCTCACTCTGGCGTGCGCACTGGGTAAAACGGCTTTGCGCGTTGCGGTTATTGAATACGCAGAACCAGAGGATTTATCTGTTACCAGCAAGTACGAATTGCGTGTTTCGGCCATTAGTAAATCATCACAACAGGTGTTTGAAAATATCGGTGCCTGGCCATCCATGTTAGCGCGTCGCGCGAGTGCTTATCAGCATATGCATGTGTGGGACGCGACAGGCAATGGCAAGATACATTTTGATGCGGCCGATTTAGGCACAGATGTACTGGGACATATTATTGAAAATCGTGCGGTACAGTTTTCCCTGTATGAACAGTGTCAACACCTGGAAAACGTAAAACTGTTCTGCCCGGCACAGGTAGAGCATATTGAGTATTTAGCAAAGGGCGCGAAAGTCACTCTACATGATGGCCAGGTTATGCAGGCGCGACTCCTGGTTGGTGCGGATGGCGCGGAATCTAGAGTCAGGCAAGCGGCGAATATTTCAATTAATAAATCGGCCTATGAACAGAAAGCCGTGGTGACGGTTGTTAAGTCAACGAAAGCTCATCAGTCAACAGCATGGCAACGTTTTTTACCCACAGGGCCGCTGGCGTTCTTACCCTTAAGCGATGGTCGTTGCTCTATTGTGTGGTCTGCCAATAATGCGCGAGCCGATGAACTGCTGGCCATGAGTGATGAAGTATTTTGCCGGGAGCTGGAACAGGCCTTTGATTATACATTGGGCAAAGTAGAATCGATTGGTGAGCGAGCCGCCTTCCCATTGATCCGCAGACATGCGGATGAATATGTTAAAGATGGCATGGCGCTGATTGGTGATGCAGCGCACACCATTCATCCTCTCGCCGGTCAGGGGGTGAATCTTGGAATACTGGATGCTGCTGCACTGGCGGAAGTTGTGTTGCAGGCACGAGCTCATGGTCGTGATATTGCCTCGATAACGACCTTGCGTAAATATGAACGCTGGCGCCGCGCCGATAATAGCTTGATGATGTACAGTATGAGCGGCTTCAAAAATTTATTTGGTAATGAACAGACGTCGTTGTCACTGATTCGAAATGCTGGCTTGAATCTGGTTGATAGTCTGGGGCCTGTGAAGCATAAATTTATGCGACATGCTATGGGACTGGAGGGTGATCTGCCCAAAATCGCGCAAACTGTCGGTTGGTAGCCTGCAGGTGTTGAAAACAGCATGCATTTGATTCAATTATCAGATGTGCAGCACTCTGAAGAGTCGATGACGCAGGCCGTTATGCAGATAACGCAAATGCTAGGGCTTTACCATGCCGAGCTAGCGCGAATTTTACAGCTTCAATGTGTGGATATTGGCGAGATGTCCATGGCGCGCGCGCGGCTATCCAGACAAACGAATGCCTGGCTACAGGCTGAGCATTTTGTGCTGCTTTTTGAGCGATTATTTCAAAAATTTCAGGGCGAAGAGGCGCAAATGTGCAACTGGTTGCGCCGAACTGATGCTGATCTACATGGAATTCCGCTGTACTTAATGGTGGATGATGGACGTCTTAAAGATGTTTTACGGATGCTTGAGGAATAATAGTCACTGATAAAAACATACAACTGGTCTATTATGTCTTAACAATACTATAAACCTGCTGGGGAATAGGTTGATGGTTATTGGCTGCCCATGCAGATGCAATGTCTGTTAGAAGTTGATTTAGGTCGCGATGATAATAATAGAAAACCCGTTTTGGTGTTTAAGTAGAATTAAAAGGCCTGTGTGTTGAGGTTGAGGTTGAAGTTCTTTAGTAAGCTAAGTGCATTAAATATAAAACACATCGCTATTGCGTTGGCGGTTTTTTTTGTTATTGCCATCTGGTTTTCATGGCGTATTTATAGCTCATCTGTATCGCTTTACTCAGAAGCTGTGGAATCTATGACACAGCTAGAGAATAAACGCGTAACGGTGTCTGCGATGATGCGGTCTGCTAGAGAAAGAACCTTAAGTCTATTTGAAATGCATATCAGTGATGATGTATTTGAAATAGATGATTTGAATATGGGTATGTCACAGGAAGCCTCAAATTTTCTTGAAAATAGAGCCAGACTGGAAAGCACAGATCTGACACCTCGTGAAGCCGAATTGCTGGAAAATACTCTGCATCTGACGTCGATAACTGCACTCACACAACGGCGTGCAGTCGAATTGCTCGCTGAAAATAAGACAGATGAAGCGCGTGAGTTAATATATGGTTCTATCTTGCCTGTTCAGGAAGAGGTGTTGAAAGAATTTGATTTATTTCTAAAAGGTCTTGAGATAAGTTCAATCGGCGAAATAGCAAGGCTCAATAAACTCCATAATAAAAGCACAGTATATATTGTGCTTTTTCTAGGTCTGATTCTACTTGCAGTTGCACTGGTCTTTGTCGTTTTTTATCTGGAGTTTAAAAAAAATCAGCAGAGATTACTGGATTTGGTGCGTGAACGAACTTCTCAGCTTGAACAGGCGCATGCGCAAACTAAATCGCTGGTGCAAAATTCATCTGATGCCATCGTAAGCATTAATAGCCTGCAGAACATTATTTTATTTAATCCATCGGCAGAAATAATGTTTGGGTATTCTGTGGACGAAGTGCTAGGCAAGCCTGTGAGTGTTTTACTACCAGTCAATACCAGACACTCACATAAAAAATATGTAAATGATTTTGCGAAAAATCATGGTGTGCAGTCGAAGCTTATGAGCTCTCGTTCAGAAGTGGAAGGGAGAAGAAAAAATTCCAGTACTTTTCCTGCTGAAGTGAGCATCTGTAAATCGCCAATTGGTGATGAAATGTATTTTACGGCCTTTGTTCGAGATGTCACGGAGAGGTATGAGGCTGAGAAAAAAATGCGTCAGCTTGCGATGATGGATGCGCTGACAGATTTGCAAAACAGGCATTACTTTGAGGAAGCTCTTCGAGAAACCATTGCCTATCAAAAGCGCAATGCAGATTATAATTTCTGCTTGCTACTCGTTGATCTTGACTACTTTAAAACTGTGAATGATTCATATGGCCATCTGGCCGGTGATGAGCTACTAAAAGTAGTTGCGAAAATTCTAAAAAATAATGTACGAGAAGGAGACAGTGTTAGTCGATTTGGTGGCGATGAATTTGCTATTCTTATGCGCAATCCCGGTTCAGGCAAGCATGCTGAGGAAGTGGCAAAAAAACTCATTCATGCTTTGTCTCAACCTCAGAATACACTGGGTCATACCGTGAATATTGGTGCAACGATAGGAATTTCCTGCTTCAGCCAGCCACCCGACGACCTTGATAGCGTTATCAGAGAAGCAGATAAAATGCTTTATGCAGCCAAAGCTGCGGGTAAAAATACGTTCAGGATATATCAGGCTTAGTTCCAGCCGTATTTTGCCCGATATCAGTTAAGTATAAATTTATGCAAATCATATGGTTACGTTTTCCACATAAAAACTGGCGGATATGCTCAACTTACCCTTTCTCCTGACAGTAAGTGATTAGCCTGAAAGGGAAATGGAATTTCTGCAGCGTCTGGTTTATAGTGGCGCTTCAATTACAGACCGACCGGCTCAAGCTATTGAGTTAGTCGCGTTACAAGCTGTGGGAGAGTCTTTTCCTGAATAATTTCATGGAAAAGCACCGAAGGCGCAACCGCCCGGAAACGCTCAGGTACAGGGACTACAGCTTCAGCCAATGCAGGCAATTGACTCTGGAGAGCGGTTCCATCGAGAACCCACCGAAGGTGACACGTGGCCACAGGTTACGTCAATCTCTCAGGTATCAGGACAGAGGGGCCACTATGAATTTTCATGGCATGAAATCAGTGGAGTACCCTTAATGAGTCAAAAAACCTGTCTCTATGACAATCACATCAATCACGGCGGTAAAATCGTCGACTTCGCCGGCTGGGAAATGCCCATCAATTACGGCTCACAGATGGAAGAACACCATCAGGTGCGTAATGACGCCGGTATGTTCGATGTATCGCACATGACGGTGGTTGACCTTGAGGGGCAACACGTCAAACCCTTTCTGCAAAAGCTGCTGGCCAATGATGTCGCCAAACTGAAAGATTCAGGCAAGGCTCTGTATAGCGCCATGCTCAATGAAGCCGGTGGTGTGATAGATGATCTTATTGTTTATTACATGCGCGATGACTGGTTCCGTATGGTGGTGAATGCGGCAACGCGTGATAAAGACCTGGCATGGATTAACCAGCAGGCGTCGGCATTTTCAGTCAGCGTGAATGAGCGTGCCGAAATGGCGATGATTGCGGTACAGGGGCCGAATGCCCGAGACAAGGCCATGTCAGTCATGCCCTCTGATTGTGCAACGGCTGCAGCAGAGCTCAAGCGTTTTGCAGGCACAGCGATGGGTGACTGGTTTATTGCCAGAACGGGTTATACCGGTGAAGACGGTTTTGAAATAATATTGCCAGAGAACGCCGCGGCGGATTTCTGGGAAGCACTGGCAAAAGCCGGTGTGAAGCCGATTGGCCTGGGCGCGCGTGATACCTTACGTCTTGAAGCCGGCATGAATTTATACGGCACCGATATGGACGAAACCACATCGCCGCTAACCTCTAACCTTGGCTGGACAATTGCATGGGAACCTGCGGGCCGTGACTTTATCGGTCGCGATAAAATTGCAGCAGAGAAAGCCGCAGGGGTTACACAGAAACTGGTGGGTCTGGTACTGGAGGACAAGGGTGTATTACGCGGTCACATGAAAGTGGTGAGCGAAGCCGGTGAAGGTGAAATTACCTCGGGTAGTTTTTCACCCAGCTTAAAACTGTCGATTGCGCTGGCACGTGTGCCTGCCGCTATTGGTGGAAGCTGTGAAGTTGAAGTGCGTAATAAACGGCTAAAGGCCAAAGTGGTAAAGCCAGTATTTTTCCGTGAAGGAAAATCCTGTTTGTAAGCGATTCGTTTATTAATCGTAATAATAAATGTGTTGTTTAAAATGAATTTACAAAGAATTTTTAGTTTAAATTTTTAAAGAGGTTATTAAAGATGAGTGAAGTGCCAACGGATTTACGTTATACATCGTCTCATGAATGGGCACGTCTGGAAGAAGACGGCACAGTAACAGTCGGTATTTCTGATCACGCACAGGATGCACTGGGTGACCTGGTGTTTGTAGAGCTGCCAGAAATTGGCAGTGAGCTGGCACAGGGTGATGCCTGCTGTGTGGTTGAGTCAGTAAAAGCAGCATCTGATATTTATATGCCAATCAGTGGTGAAATAGTTGACACTAATCAGGTACTGGTTGATGAACCTGAAATTATCAACAACTCATCTTACGATGATGGCTGGATTTTCAAAATCAAACCAAACGATGAAGATGATATTGAACAGTTAATGGATGCAAGTACTTACCAGTCTGAATTAGACGACGAGTAATTGCGCAGTGTTCACCCTGGATTTTTAAGTCTCTTAAATATCCAGGGTGAAACTCAATTCTCTTAATGCACAGCGGCTACTTTCCCTCAGCTGATTATTACCTTTTTAAGTGTTACTACTATGCCTTTTATACCTCATACTGAAGATGAAATTAATGAAATGCTATCTGTCATTGGCATCGATAGCATCGAAAATTTATTTGATGAAATTCCTGCGCATTTAAAATCCACCGGATTAAAAAATGTACCGCCCGGTTTAAATGAAATGAGCATTAACCGTTTAATGCAGCAACGTGCCGCGCAAGATGGTCAGCCGTTATGTTTTATGGGTGCCGGGGCTTATGATCATCATATTCCTGCAGCCGTATGGCAAATTGCCACGCGCGGTGAATATTACACATCCTATACGCCGTATCAGGCAGAAGCATCACAGGGCACATTACAGCTGACCTATGAATTTCAGAGCATGATGACGGCATTAACGGCACTCGATGTATCTAATGCGTCTTTGTATGATGGCGCAACGGCGATGGCAGAAGCTGTGCTAATGGCCGTGCGGTCTAACCGTAAATCTAAATCGCGTAAAATTCTGGTGCCACGTTCGGTCAACCCGGCGTACACCAAAGTCACCGAGACGATGGTGAAACATCAGAATATTGAACTGCTGGAAGTGGCGTTTGATAGCGCAACGAGTAAGACCTCAATGGATTCACTGAAGGCATTTGATGGTGAAGATATAACGGCTGTAGTGATTTCGCAGCCAAACTTTTTCGGTACGCTGGAAGATGTTGATGCAATTACCAACTGGGCACATGAAAACAACACAATCGTGATTGCGATTGTAAATCCACTGAGTCTGGCTATTTTAAAACCGCCGGGTCAATGGGGTGAAACGGGAGCCGATATTGCAGTCGGTGATGGTCAGCCACTGGGTGCGCCCATGTCATCAGGTGGACCTTATTACGGTTTTATGTGCTGTAAAAAAGAGTTTGTGCGTCAGATGCCGGGGCGTATTGTGGGTCGCACGGTTGACCAGGAAGGACGTGAAGGTTTTGTATTAACACTGCAGGCTCGTGAGCAGCATATTCGTCGTTCCAAGGCGACATCAAATATCTGTACCAATCAGGGGCTGGTGGTTACGGCATCAACTATACACATGAGTTTGTTAGGGCCAGAAGGCTTAAAGCAAACCGCATTAAGCTGTCATCGTAATACACAACAACTGCTTGAAAAGCTGACGGCGATTGATGGTGTTGAGCTGATGTTTGATCAACCACGTTTTCATGAGGCGGTGATTAAACTGAATAAACCGGCTGCAGAAGTGCTGGATAAGCTGGCGCAGAACAATATTCTGGGTGGTGTGAATTTATCGGAACACTTTGCCGAACTAGAAAACTGTATTCTGCTGTGCGCAACTGAATTGCGTATTGCAGAAGATATTGAAACTTTTGCATCAGCACTTGCTGAAGCCTTGAAATAAGAGGGGCTGGATTATGTTAATTTTTGAACACTCTGCGAAAGGTCGCAAAACTAAAATTCAGTCAACATCAGGTAATGAAATGCCAACGGATATTCCGGCCTCTTTATTACGTGAAGATAAACCCGGCTTGCCCGAAGTATCAGAAATGCAGGCAGTGCGTCATTACACATCGCTGTCGCAAAAAAACTTCAGTATCGATACGCACTTTTATCCGCTGGGTTCCTGCACCATGAAACACAATCCACGGGTGTGTAATTCACTGGCGATGCTACCCGGATTTTTATCACGACACCCTTTAGCACCCGAACAAAACTCACAGGGTTTTATGGCCTGTATGTACGAGTTACAGGAAATGTTGTGTGATGTTACCGGTATGGCGGGTTTCTCATTAACACCGATGGCTGGTGCGCAGGGCGAGTTTGCCGGTGTGGCGATGATTCGCGCCTATCACGATGCAAAAGGTGATTTTGAGCGTAAAGAAATTCTGGTGCCAGATGCCGCGCACGGTACTAATCCGGCCACAGCAACCATGTGTGGTTTTAGTGTAAAAGAAATTCCAACGCTGGATGATGGCGATATAGATCTGGATGCATTGAAAGCGGCGGTCGGCCCTCAAACGGCGGGCTTAATGTTAACCAATCCATCTACGCTGGGTGTGTTTGAACGCAAAATTGAAGAGATTGCAAAAACCGTGCATCAGGCAGGTGGCCTGCTTTATTACGATGGCGCAAACCTGAATGCAATCCTCGGAAAGATTCGCCCCGGCGATATGGGGTTTGATGTTATTCACTCTAACCTGCATAAAACATTTTCTACACCACACGGCGGCGGTGGCCCCGGTTCGGGCGCGATTGGTGTGGCCGAGCGTTTAAAGCCATTTATGCCTTTACCGGTTGTAACCAAAGAGGGTGATGCATATCGCTGGCTAACTGAAAAAGACTGCCCGCAAAGTATCGGTCGCATGTCTGCATTTATGGGTAATGCCGGCGTTTTATTACGTGCTTATGTGTATATGCGTTTGCTGGGTAACGAAGGTATGCAACGCGTGTCCGAATTCTCCACATTGAATGCAAACTACATGATGGCGCAGTTAAAGAAACGTGGATTCCAGGCAGCGATTCCGAATCGTTATGCGTCGCATGAGTTTATTATTACGCTGAAAAAACAGGCTAAAGAACTCAATGTCAGTGCAATGGATTTCGCCAAGCGCTTGCTTGATTTAGGGTACCACGCACCTACCACTTATTTCCCATTACTGGTACCAGAGTGTTTACTGATTGAACCCACTGAATCAGAAGCCAAGGAAGCGCTGGATGGTTTTGTGGAGGCACTGGTACAGATTCAACATGAAGCTGAAACCGATGCAGAGATGCTGCATAACGCACCGTATACGATGCCAGTTAACCGCTTGGATGAAGTGCGTGCTGCCAGACAGTTAGATCTTGCCTGGTCGGCCAGTCGCGAAGCCTGATTTATTTTCATTAAATCGGTTTCGATAAAAAAGCCCGGTGAATTGATTCGCCGGGCTTTTTTGTGGTTATCGTTTTTTACGAGCGATTTATCCAGCCGCAGCGGCCTGATTCATTAGCGCCATCTGTACGGATTCTTCATCCTGATAGACAGCGGTGAGTAGCTGGCTTATTTTTGCAGTGGCCTCAGCTGAATCCGCGGCAGCTTCCAGGCAATGCATATACAGATTTAAATTAGCCAGGCTGCATTCAACTTCAGACAGTTCATTGGGTGATAATACGTCGGTATGTGTCAGCGCTTTTTCCAGTGCCAGCTGAGCCATATGTTCGGCATTCAGCTCCATTTCTTTCATATTGCTAATGGTTTGCTCGATCATATGTGTTGGCATGGCAATCATCTGTTGCTGCATCATTTTGCGAGAGTCACGCAGGGGTTTGATCATGGTTTGCCAGGGCTTAATGGTGTCCAGCAACATCTGCAGATCGTCTTCATTCATGCAGCGTTTCGTATCACCCAGCCAGATGCAGAAGATCAGCAGATTGACATCGGCATCAAAATCATTTTGTAGCTCAAGACAGAGGGGTTCTACTTCAGGCATGGCCCAGATCTGTGAAGAATAAGACCAGAAGTCGCTAGTGGGAAAGTCCATAAATATACATATACTAAAGTTCTATAGAAGCCTAATCCTAGATCAGATCGTGAATGATTTCACCTGTTATGCGGTTAATAATGTTTTTTCAGCAGCAGCGCGCAGTTTTTCGCGGCTGATCACGCCGGGTAATAATTCATCGCCAATAATAAAGGTAGGAACGCTTTTCGCCTGTATAGCACCCGCATACTGCAGGTAGGGTAGCAGGCTGGCGGGTACCGAGTTTTCCGGGCCATTGCTGTAAGGGTCACTCCATGCCTGATTGACAATATTCTCAGGAATATTGTTTTGCCGGGCGATGTCACGCAAGACCGTTTCATCACCAATATTCAGGCCATCGATAAAATAGGCTTCAAAAATTCGCTTATGCAGGGGATAAAACACATCTGCACCCAGCGATTTACAGGCCTCACTCAACAGCAGTGCCTTACGTGAGTTGGTGGTGAGAGTTTGTTCGCACAGGGTGACTCCTTCTTCCTCTGCCAGCATCTGCAGGTTTTGCATCATCTG
>Ga0316207_10004714_pt1 | contig 11685 bp, 10 predicted proteins | sample 6weekpyrite_MG_FD_204943 | JGI IMG/M metagenome (GOLD analysis project Ga0316207, IMG submission 204943) | Microbial mat bacterial communities from mineral coupon in-situ incubated in ocean water Damariscotta River, Maine, United States -... | ecosystem: Environmental > Aquatic > Marine >...
AGGATCAGATCAAGCGTCGGACCAAACCGTAATATGCGACCGCTGACCGCACGGCCTTCCACCTGGAAGGCCGCGACGATGTCATCATCCTTGCCCAATGAATCGAGCGTCATCTCACTCATATTGTTCAGCCGTTTGTTTGCAATTCGCCAAGCGCGTCATCAATGATGGCGATGGCTTCACTGGCATCTTCCTGGGTAATGATCAGGGGTGGAGCCATACGGGCCACATTGTCACCAGCCGCCCCGATCAGGAGTTTGCGATCACGGGCCAAGCCAGCCAATTTTTTCGGATCATAGCCATCCTTGAGCTTGAGGCCGATCAACAGGCCTTTGCCCCGGATTTCTTCCACCTTGACAGAATGGCGATCCGCCAATCCGTGAAGTTGCTGGGTCATGAAATTGGACACTTCCACGACATGATCAAGGAAACCCTCAGAGGTCAGCTCGTCAACGACGACATTACCAACAGCCATGGCCAAAGGTCCGCCGCCATAAGTCGAGCCATGTGTGCCCACAACCATGCCTTCAGCGGCGGCTTCTGTTGCCAGGCAAGCTCCCATCGGGAAACCGCCCCCGATACCTTTGGCTGAGGCCATGATATCAGGCTCGGCACCATCGACCCATTGGTGAGCAAACAATTTTCCCGTACGCCCGGCACCTGACTGCACTTCATCATAGATCAGCATCAAACCGTGTTCATCACAAAGCTCGCGTAAACCCCGCAGAAAACTGTCGTCACCGGCCCGTACTCCGCCCTCACCTTGTACTGGCTCCACACAAATGGCCGCGGTTTCTTCGGTTACGGCATTGCGGGCGGCTTCCAGATCACCAAAATCAACCTGGTCAAACCCTTCCATAGCCGGACCAAACCCTTCCAGATACTTCGGATTCCCGCCCGCATTGATCGCGCCATAGGTGCGACCATGAAAAGCCCCGGCAAATGTAATGATCCGATATTTTTGCGGATTGCCATTGATATACTGATAGCGACGCGCCGTTTTCAGTGCGCACTCAACGGCTTCAGCGCCAGAATTGGTGAAGAAAACCCGGTCAGCAAAGGTCGCCGCCGTCAGCTTGTTAGCCAGCTCCACGCCCGCTGGCACCTGAAACATGTTGGACAAGTGCCAAAGCTTTTCAGCCTGGCCCTGCAGTGCCGCCACGGCTTTGGGGTGGGCATGGCCCAGACAATTGACCGCAATGCCAGAGATGAAATCGAGATAACGATCCCCGGTGTCCGTGAACAGGCGCACACCCTTACCATGATCAAAGACAAGATTGGGCGGGGCGTATGTATCCATCATCGGGGCAGGCATAAAGCGATCTCCACAAGCTGAAAACGGCGCCGATCTGGCGCAATAAATGATATTTCCGGTCTAGGCTGGTCTGCTCAGCTCTTCAAGCGCCAGCCTGCACGCAAGACAGAATAACAGGCAACGACCAGGGCCAGATTGATCACCAGAACCGTGATGACACCAACAGCAAGCGATCCATCAGCAACACCGGTAAAGCCATAGCGGAACCCATCAATCATGTAGAAGAACGGATTATACTGGCTGATCGAGCGAACTGGCTCGGGCAACATCGTCACTGAATAAAAAGTTCCAGACAAAAATGTCAGAGGCATGATAAAGAATTGGGTGACGACTGACAGATGATCAAACTTTTCAGCCCAAATTCCGCCGATCACGCCAACCATGCCCAGCATGGCAGCGGCTCCCAAGCCGAAATACAAAATTGCCCATATATGGGCGGGGGCCAGATCGACAAAGGGTATCAGGGCAATACCAGTGACCAGAGCCACGACCACACCACGGGTCATGGCACCGCCAATAAAGGCGATGGTCAATTCAAGCGCTGAAAGGGGCGGCATCAAAAAGTCGACCGTGTTCCCCTGTACCTTTGAAACCAGCAGTGATGAGGAGGAATTGGCGAAAGCATTATTGAGCAGACCCATCAAAATCAGGCCCGGCGCAAGAAATTCCGCAAAGCTGACCCCGTTAATCGCAGGTCGCGTCGAACCGATAGCCACGGCAAAAACCGTCATGAACAACAGCGTCGTCCCCACCGGAGCGACCACGGTTTGGAAGCCAACCTTAATAAATCGTTGGACTTCTTTCTTATAGAGAGTCCAAAGCCCCAGGCCATTAAAGGCCCCGAATGTGCGCGGTTCAGGTGGTGTCATCATTTGGTCTGACTCATATCTAATTCGCCTTAACTATTAGGTAACTATCTGCGTTAACCATTTACACGGCAAGAAGCTTTCCACAGGAGAGATCATGACCTGATCTTGTGGCGAGCGCCATGAAGGATACAATATCTAGTGTAATTAATCATGAATTGAGATGTGCGGCATTTACCTTCATTAAGGTTGTGAAACGCACCCACCGGGAGAAAGAGTGCGATGGCTTGGACTGATGATCGTGTCGAAGAACTCAAGAAATTGTGGGCCGATGGCTTAAGCGCAAGTCAAATCGCCAAACAATTGGGAGGTGTGACCCGTAATGCCGTTATTGGCAAGGTGCATCGCCTTGGCCTATCAGGCCGTGCAACACCGTCACGCCCGGCGCGACGCCCGTCAAAACCATCCAGACCGCGTACAGCGCCGTCGACGGCATCCTCGCCAGTGCGAACACCAAGACCGGCACCCGTCGCCAGGCCTGATACACCCCCGGCCCCTGTTGAGCCTAAAGTTCTGCCTTCCGGCGAACTCGCAACCGTGCTGACCTTGAAGGAAAGCATGTGCAAATGGCCTTTGGGTGATCCGTCTCAAGCCTCTTTCCGGTTCTGTGGACGCAACACACCCAGCGGCAATGCCTATTGTGAAGCCCATGCCAACATGGCTTACCAGCCGAGCCAGAAGCGTCGTCGTCGCACCAGCGATGCCAATGCCGCCCTGGACTCCATTGCCGCCACGCGTCGCTATAATTTCTGATCGCTTCCTCACCCAAGAGAAACGATCAAAAAGAACGGCCGCCTCCCTCACCCGGAGCGGCCGTTTTTTATGGCTGGATTTAGAACGAAAAGGCCACTATTTTACATCAAAGGAATAACCGGCTGACCTTACGACCGTGACCGAGTTTTCAGGGGTGAATTAACCGTTATGATTTCTGGAAGTCGTGCCTGTCCCAGTTAATTCACATCAAGTGACCTCACTACTAGGTGGGAATAGTTAAAGAGCCGACCTCTCCGGCTGACTCCCTCAATGTAAAAGCGTAGTCGATTTGAAGACACTCACTAAAAAATTCATTGTCATGAAAATATTTCACAGCAAACTCGCCAGTTAAGTTTTCAAATTCACAACGAAACACATACGCATTGTACTCATCTGTCTGGACCAAGGCTTGATACTCTGCGTTTGCGGCGCACTCCCGTACAGTGTAAATTGAAGCATCGACCCTAGGATCCGATCCGGGAAGCCTGGGAGCACTACCGCAGGCTCCATTGCCACACTCCCGAACAAGAGCCTCTGCTATTTCCATCGAATGGTTTTCTTCAGAACAATTTTCGTTACCCCCGCACCCAACCAAAACCATTGCTCCAATAGCAAAAAAAGCAAAATTCTTCATATTTTACGGCCCTACTGCGACTGAAAATGTGTAGGTTCATGTGAAATCGACAGGCATTGGCACCCCGAATTTTCGCATGATCAATCTTGCTTGACCATCTGGAGCGCTCGCACCAAAAACATACAACTGGCCCGGCAGATGGCGGCATCATTTTCGAAACCTTACGCGAAAACGACCTCACAAACCTCTCAGGATTAAAACAGCAACTCGCTGATAAGACTCACAGCCCGCTATTTCACATCGAAAGAATACCCGGCAGAGCGCACCGTGCGGATAGGGTCTTTTTGCCCCTCCTGTTTAAGCGCTTTGCGAAGCCTTCCAACATGGACATCGACCGTTCTGGCTTCAACATAAACATCTGAACCCCAGACAGAATCCAGCAATTGCTCGCGCGAGAACACCCGACCGGGGGATTGCATCATATAATCCAGCAAACGAAATTCTGTCGGTCCCAAATGAATGGCTTCATCATTGCGCGTCACCTTGTGAGACACGCGATCCACAATGACATCGCCTGCGGACAATAAATCATCCGCCAAAGCGGGCCGGATACGGCGCATAATCGCCCTTATGCGGGCAAAGAGCTCTGTCATGGAAAAGGGTTTGACGATGTAATCATCAGCGCCGGTATCTAGCCCCCTGATCCGGTCTGTTTCCTCACCACGCGCTGTCAGCATGATAATCGGCACATTGGCTGTTTCCTGACGAGCTCTCAATCGGCGTGTCACCTCTATTCCAGAGACTATCGGCAACATCCAGTCCACCAGGACAATGTCGGGAATTTCTTCGCTGGCGAGCATCAGGCCTTCTTCGCCATCGCCCGCCAGGGTGACACCGTATCCTTCTTTTTCCAGATTATATTGCAACAGGGTGGACAGGGCGTCCTCATCCTCAATAACCAGAATTTGAGGCTTCATGGACATGACGTCTATCTCCCCGCGGAACACATTAATCGTCGATCACATCTGCAGTTTCCAGAGCGTCACCGGTCACCTGATAGTGAACGGCTTCAGCGATATTGGTGCAATGATCGCCGATACGTTCCAAATTCTTGGCCACAAAAAGAATATTCGCACCCGGATCAACTAGGGAGGAATCTTCCGACATCGCCAAAAGCATTTCCTTGATCAAACTCGTATAATGCTCATCGACCTCATCATCATTTTGCCAAACCCGAATAGCAGGCTCGATATCGTCTGATGACAGGGCATCCAACACTTCACGCAATTGTTTGATGACAATAGTGCCCAGACGTTCGATACGCTGGGTCAAATCCATTGGCGGATATTTGTTCATATGCCTTGAGCGATAGGCAATATTCTTTGCCAGATCCCCGATACGCTCCAGATCACTGGCAAGACGCAAGGCGGTGATGGTCACACGAAGGTCAGTCGCCATGGGCTGACGCAAGGCAAACAATCGAATGACTTTCTTGTCGATCTCTTCCTGCATGGAATTGACCGTCATTTCGCGCTCGCGAATTGTTTTTATGATTGACTCGTCCCGGCGCACAACGGCGGCCAAAGCGTCCAGAAGCTGCGTTTCAACTATCCCGCCCATGCGTGCGATTTCATCCGCAAGCTCATCCAGCTCTTCGCCGTAGGACGTGACGATATGATCGTGTGTCGAAGTCTCCATAACGGGGTTCCTCTGCGGGCGCTTCCTAACCGAAGCGTCCTGTAATGTAATCCTGCGTGCGACGTTCGCGAGGCTTAGTGAAGATATCTTCTGTCGGGCCATACTCAACCAGATGGCCGAGATGGAAAAAGGCCGTCATTTGTGACACCCGCGCAGCCTGCGCCATCGAGTGGGTGACCATTATAATACAATAATTTTCCCGCAATTCATCAATCAATTCCTCGATTTTTGCGGTTGCGATGGGGTCCAGCGCCGAACAGGGCTCATCCATCAGGATAACTTCCGGATTGACGGCAATCGCCCGGGCAATCACCAGACGCTGTTGCTGGCCACCGGAAAGGCCCGTTCCCGGATCACTTAGCCGGTCAGAGACTTCAGCCCAGAGACCGGCTTTTCGCAAGCTTTGCTCAACAATGCCATCCAGCTCGTCTTTTGTCGCGGCCAAACCATGAATGCGGGGTCCATAAGCGACATTGTCATAGATGGATTTGGGAAAAGGATTAGGCTTTTGGAACACCATGCCCACACCCGCCCGCAAGACCACAGGATCAATGGTCGGATCATTAACCTCGCCGCCATCAATCATGAGCGAGCCTGAAACCCGGGCCCCATCAATGGTATCATTCATCCGGTTCATACACCGGAGAAACGTCGATTTTCCGCACCCGGAGGGGCCGATAAAGGCGGTCACACCCCGGTCAGGAATATCAAGGGACACATCAAAAAGCGCTTGTTTGTCACCGTAAAAAACATCAACGCCTTTCACAGCAACTTTGATATTCTCAGCATCAATTTCTTGATGATAGACGGTGGGTTGTGCTTCGACAGCAGTCATGGCGCTACCATCTCCGTTCAAATTTGCGGCGCAGATAAACAGCCAGGGCATTAAAGCTGATCATCAAGCCAAGAAGGATTAAAATTGCGGCCGCTGTACGCGCTTCAAACGCACGCTCAGCGCCGTCATACCAAAGGAAAATCTGAACAGGCATGACAGTGGCCGGTTGAGTAAAGCCCTCAAGGCCAAGCGTCGGTGCATCGGCAATAAAGGCGACCATGCCAATCATCAACAAGGGTGCGGTTTCACCCAAAGCCCGGGCAAGCCCAATGATGGACCCCGTCAAAATCCCCGGCGCGGCCAGAGGCAGGACATGATGAAAAACGGCTTGAGTTTGAGAGGCACCAACGCCCAAGGCCGCCTGTCGAATGGACGGCGGGACAGCCTTCAAAGCCGCTCTTGTGGCGATAATGATGGTTGGCAATGTCATCAGGGAAAGTACCAGCCCACCGAGTAGCGGGGCAGAGCGTGGCATACCAAACATGTTGATGAAGACAGCCAGCCCCAACAGACCGAAAACAATCGACGGGACAGCCGCCAGATTATTGATATTGACCTCAATCAGATCCGTGAGTTTGTTTTTGGGGGCGTATTCTTCAAGATAAACCGCCGTAAACACACCAATTGGCATGGACAGGGCCAAAGTGATGATCATGGTCAGGATCGAGCCATACAAAGCCCCTTTGACCCCGGCCAGTTCAGGCTCACGAGAATCCGCATTGGCAAACAGAAGGCTGTTAAAACCCTTTTCCACCAGGCCGCGCTCAACCAAAGCCCGGGTCCAGATGATTTGCTGGTCCAGAATACGGCGACGCGCTTCTGGTGTATCGATGACATAGACAGACCAGTCAGGGGTTTGGATTTGCGCCGCCTCGCCCAAAACGATCTCTGCCTGAGCCGAACGTCCATCTGAACCCAGCCCGGTCAATTTCAGAGCGCTCTCTGCCGTTTCGACAATAATACTCGGCATGTCACTCGTCAGCCTGAGCATCCCATCCGGGGCATTTGCTTCTGCGCGCAACGCCTCGGCTCGCGCATCAAAACCATCGGCTTGTGCCGTCAAGCGCTCAGCCTCATCGGATTCGGCCAAAGAGGCTTGGTGCCGCGTTTCCTGAGAGCGCAGTTCCAGCCCTGTTGCTTCCGCTATCAAGGATTGGTGTATCTCCTGATAAAGCTCCAGAAAGTCACTCTCGGCTGACTGAAGGCTTAAATCGCGTCTTCCCGGTTCAATATTGAGCGTACCCGACACAGGCAGCGTGCGATCTTCAACCAGCATTCCTTTTAGGTACAGGTCCAGATCATCCGCGATTGGCAACTGGAAAACATACTCTGTTCCAACCAGTGCAGGATCAGCCAGAACTTGATCCATAAGGCGGGTTGAATTCAGGGCCGTATAAAGCTGGAACAGGGATCGCAAATTGCGTCGCCCGGAAACTTCAGGAAACTCCTCGCGCATCGAATTTTGTAAAATCCGGCTGTACGAGCCTCGGCGCAAGGATTGTTCGCTTCCGTCCCCGTTTGGATCAACCAGCTCTTCTGCCAAATTGACGGGAAGCTTTAACTGGTAAGCCGAAAAGGCAGACACACCATCCTTGGCGATAGAACCGATCAAGAAGACCAAGACAGCCACCGAGATGAAAATCGCTGCAATTCCGGCAGACCTGAAACGAAGCTCAGCGCGGTATCGTTGCCCCAACCGGCTCTCGACCGCCAGTCGCGTTTTGTTTTTCACAGTGGGCTCAGTCATATTTTTCTCGATATTTTTGAACCACACGGAGCGCTATTACATTCATGATCAAGGTCATAACAAACAGCACAAGACCCAGGGCAAAGGCGGATAGCGTCTTGGCGCTGTCAAACTCCTGATCCCCGGTTAAAAGCATTACGATCTGCACGGTAATCGTGGTTACAGATTCAAGCGGGTTGGCAGTCAAATTAGCCCCCTGCCCTGCCGCCATAACCACAATCATTGTCTCTCCTACCGCGCGGCTGACAGCCAGAAGTATGGCTCCGATAATACCGGGCAATGCGGCAGGAACCACTACCTGACTGACAGTTTCAGACCTTGTCGCCCCCATGGCATAGGACCCGTCGCGCAGGGATTGAGGCACGGCATTGATGACATCATCCGACAAGGAGGAAATGAAGGGAATAATCATCACACCCATGACCAGGCCAGCTGAAAGGGCGCTTTGTGTCACCACACTTTCAAAACCAAGGGACGAGAACAAGGCCCGGATAGCGGGTCCCACCGTCAACAGGGCGAAAAAGCCAAAAACCACCGTCGGTATGCCAGCCAGAATTTCCAAGACAGGCTTTGCGACTGAGCGAAATTTCGGGCCTGCATATTCTGACAGATAAATTGCTGAAAACAGGCCGATGGGCACCGCAACCATCATGGCAATCGCTGTAATCATTGCCGTACCCGCAAAAAGCGGAATGGCTCCAAAAGCGCCAGACTGGCCAATTTGATCGGCTCGAATGGCAATTTGCGGGCTCCATTGCAGGCCGAATAAAAATTCGGTTATCGAAACCATGGAGAAAAAGCGCATGCTTTCAAAGAGAAGAGAAAGCACGATGCCGATTGTCGTCAAAATGGCCAACACCGACGACGATAACAACAAGATCGTGATCAAGCGCTCGACCTGGTTTCGGGCTCGAAACTCCGGGGCGATCTGAGAGCGGGTTCGCAAAAAAGCCAAACCAGCCACCAAGAGCGTCACAAGGCCAACGGCCAACCTGATCTGCCAACGATATTGCGACATCATCGCGGCTGTCGTTCGCAAATCTTCGGAGTCACGGCTGACAAATTCACCATCCACCATATTTCGGGCATCAGACAAGAAAAGTTGCCGTTGTTCTTTTGGGGCCTGGCTCAGAACAAAACCAGCAGTAGCAGTTGCAGAAGCGCCACCAAGTTGGGCTTCCTCCATTACGCTTTGGACCAATTCATTCCGGCGCTCACGCAGAGCTGAATTTGCAGCGGTTGAAAGATTGAGCGTTTCCACCTGCTCTTCGCGCAATTGTTCCAGACGTTCCGGATCGCGGGCATTATCCCTGGCACTCCGTAAACGATTGATCTCAGCATTCAGTGTCTCGACCTGACCCTCCAAAGTGAGAGCGGTTTCATTGAAATTGATATAATCAGCATCAATATCCAGCTTGTCTTCCAGAACACGGTTCAAGCTAGACGCCTCACCGCGCAGGTCTGCAAGGGTCATCTGTGTAACTAAGGCATTCGCGAAAATACCATAAAACGCCAATATCAAGAAAGCCGGAAGCCCCGTCCAGACGGCAATATAATAGCCATAGTAGTTGGGCAAGGAATGCAAACTGGATGTCTTACCACCCGTGCATTGGAGGGCTTTGGTTCGACCAATATAAAATCCGCCCGCGACCATGACGATGAGTACAAGCGTGACAATGGAAATGATCGACACTTCGGCCACCCCTTAGCCTTGACAGGTGAGAACACAAACGAATTTGCGCACGATTCCCGATCTTGCGCAGCTTCCCTTTATGGACCGGTTGCAACAGTTTTGTGACAATTGGGAATGCACCTGAAACTTCACTGGGGAAAACAGGGCATATTTCCCATCAGGACTGGAATTTTAATCCTGATCATGGTCTTCACACGGCAGAAATACACTGAAGGTTGAACCGTAACCCAAAGCACTCTCCACGGTGAAACCGCCCCGGTGTCGATTGATGATATGCTTTACGATGGCCAATCCAAGCCCTGTCCCTTCCTTGGGTCCGCTCTTTTGGCCATCCACCCGGTAAAACCGCTCGGACAGACGCGGTAGGTTTTCACGGGCTATGCCTTGCCCTTCATCATAAATACGCACCAGGGCATACTGTTTATCAGCTTCCTGACTGGGAGCGGTCAGTGTGAGACGACTTGCCTTTGGTTTCATCTCAATTTGCGGTCTTTCAGCTTCATTTCGGCTTAATCCGGAAGTGATTTCAATTCGGACCTTTGATCCTTTCGGTGAATATTTGACAGCATTTTCAAGCAAATTTTGAATAACTTCCAGAATTTGATCCCTGTCACCGATCACATTCCCACCCGATTGAATATCGGTTTCCACCTCAACATTTCGTCCTTGGATTTGAGGCCGCAAAAACTCAATGACTTCCGCAACAATGGCTGACAAGTCAGCGCGACCCTGAGGGGCGACATGCTCATCCATTTCAACCCGGGACAACACCAGAAGATCATCGATCAAACGCCGCATTCGGTCTGTCTGGTCTTGCATAATCGCCAGAAATCGCGCCTGGGCCTCTTCATCATTCTTGGCATGACCGCTCAATGTCTCAATGAAACCGGACAGAGATGCCAAAGGTGTCCGCAATTCGTGACTGGCATTGGCCAGAAAATCAGCCCGCATACGATCCGCCCGTTTCAACGAGGTTTCATCCGTCAAGGCCAACATCGCTTGCCAATTTTTTTGGTTTTCTACCGTTTTCAGGGGCGAAACAAAAGCCCTGACATGGGCTTCAACGGGTAATAAGGATGAATATTCAACCGGATCAGACCCCTGCCCCTTCAAGGCTGCATTGACAGCGTTCAAAACTTCAGGCTGGCGTATGGATGCAGACAAATATCCACCCTCATCACCCAGCGACAAAAAAGCGCGAGCGGCCGGATTGCTGGTTTCGATTTTCCCATCTGCTCCGATCAACAGGACCGGAATGGGCAGATGATCCAGCATGGTCCGCCCCAATCGTATCGGACGCGGGCCATCATCTGGCTTTTCAGCTTCAATATGAGCACGTTTTTCAAAAGCACTCTGACCCGCGCTCACCGACAAATGATAAATGAAGGCCAAGGCTAGCACAGTCAGCGACCCCATTATCGCCTCAATCAGGGTCAAATTGCCGACCACTGACAAAACGAACAAAACAACAGCATTCGCAAGGACGACCGCAAACATGTCACGTCGACGGATTCTTACCCCCGGCACCTTGTCTTGATTGACATGTCTCAAAGTTCACTCGCCTCTTATGAAAGAATACGGCATATGCTGACCTTTAGATTCCAGGAGCGGATCCAACACCCTATATCTAACCCACAATTTCCATAAATCATGACCTATTCCGCACACGAATTCCAAAGATGACAAAAAATTCATCTCGAAAAACGAGAGGAATTTCATGTCATTCGCTAATTTTTTAGCGTTTTTCGATAAATATCTGTTGACTTTCGCTATATGCCTTTTAGGATACCCTCAAATTTGGGGCAAAACCATGCAGGGACAAAGCATGCCAAAACGTTTGTTAGTTATAGCCACAGCGATCACAGCGACATCCTGTGCCAGCACGCCGACCTTTGAGGCGAGTGATGTTCTGCCCACGCCTCCGGGCAGCTGGGCGGCGGCACCAGAGGTGGCTGGAAGCGTTGAAGCGCAGGACTGGGTTGCCGGTCTTGGCGATGCGCAATTATCCGGCCTCATCGATGAAGCGTTTCGCGCCAACCCAAGCTTGGCAGCATCACTTGCACGCTATGAAAGCGCCCGCGCAGGAGCGCGTTTGGCCGGGGCCAATCGCCTGCCCACTTTGAATGCCAGTACCGGTTACACCCGGACCGAGACTAATGTTTCCGGAAGCGAAAGCCTGTCCCTGGGATTGTCCTCTTCCTGGG
>Ga0316207_10004715_pt1 | contig 11685 bp, 11 predicted proteins | sample 6weekpyrite_MG_FD_204943 | JGI IMG/M metagenome (GOLD analysis project Ga0316207, IMG submission 204943) | Microbial mat bacterial communities from mineral coupon in-situ incubated in ocean water Damariscotta River, Maine, United States -... | ecosystem: Environmental > Aquatic > Marine >...
GGTGATCTACTTTACCGGCTGGACGCCGATCGATCCGCTGTTGTCGTTATTAATCTGTGCGTTGATTCTCTATTCCTGTGTGCGACTGCTGCGCGAAGGCCTGCATGTGATTATGGAGGGGGTGCCACCCAGTCTTGATTTTGTAGCGGTGGCAGATGCGATGGCTGAAACTGAAGCGGTTGATTCTATTCATGACCTGCATATCTGGACGTTATCTAGTGGGATGATAGCGCTGTCTGCGCATGTGGTGATTCGTGATATGAGTGAGTGGGAGGAGGTGCTTGGTGAGTTGGGCAAGCTGCTGGATCAGTGTTTTAATATTCAGCATGTCACGTTGCAGCCAGAGTTGGAGGGGAAAGCATGTGGTAAAGGTTGTTAGTGTATCCATGAATGTTATTTTTCTTCTGTCAGCAATGGAACAAATTGAGGTGTTGATTTGAAGCAAGAGGACAGGAAATATTGTGTAGCTATATCTATGTTCGTAACAGCTGTTTTCGTTATGTATTTAGTGGTTGTGATATCTAGTGTAGAAGGATCAACATCAGGTCTATGGTTTTTTATATTGCCGGTTTACGCGCTGGTATGTTATTTCATTTGGTATGGTGTTGTATTTTCTATAGAAACTCTAAATGGTTCTATAAGCGCTAATGGGCGTAGCTCAATGAGCGAGCGAAGTAAAAAAACATTTTCAATTTTGTACTTGGTGGCATTTTTTGTTTTGACGACTTCTTTCCTATATAGCTTGTATCTTGAAAGTAAGGCAAAGTCTCTTTCGATTTCACCGGCAGAAATGAGTGATTTATATGAGAGTAGCTGGGCTAGTATTGATAAGTATGTGCTGCTAGCGATGGCTAGTAACGTTTCAGCGACACCAGAAATTCTCGATAGGCTATATCATGACCCGTTAGCTAATGATCTTGAGAAGTTAACGAGCCTTAGGGCGTTGATGAATGGTGATTTCCGCTCGTTAAAAGTGCGCATTGCCGAGCATCAAAACACCCCAGTTTATCTTCTTGAGATGTTAGGTAATGATGAAGACCGGTATATCCAAAAGGCATTGGTGCATAACTCAAATACACCAGTCGAGGTGCGTAAGAAACTATGGGATAGAGGTGATAAATTTATTAGGTTGATGCTTGAGGATGAGTTTTCAGAACAGTAGCTAGTTTGAGGTGTTCTTAAGTTATAGATTGTATGTTAGTTATCTTTCTATTACGTCTAGTTTAACGAAAAGCCAACACGGCGAAGCTGATTACCAGAAAAGCGAGAAACGGCCCAATTGGTGCAAAGCGTTTCATCTTTTTCATTGCCGCGATCCCTTCTTCGCCCTCTCTTCGTTTTGCCTTAATGGCGAATATTTTCATTGTGATGGTATAAAAGAGGATCGCCGCGACCATCGCCATCTTCATCCAGAAGGCCCAGTTGAGTGTTTTGATATCGATGCCCGACTGCATTAACAGAAAGTAGCCGCTGGCGAGTAGCAGTATCAGCCCAAACAGGCCCACGCCCGATACGGCGGCGCCAGCACCGAGGATTATCTTCTTGGCGTCGTCGGGGTCTTTCTGGCGGCGTGCGTGTAGCGCCAGGCCGAGCATATAAAAAGAGGTGCCGGCACCCATCGCCAGGCCGAGAAAGTGAAGAATCAGGATAAAGTCATACATGTGGCTATTGTGACACAACTTATGTAGCGGGTAGAAACCCCGCATTAATCTGACAGTTTGATCGTATTTACGTTCTCTTTGCATACAGAGTGGCTGTTTATGGATAAACAGACTACTATCGCGTGACTGGTTGAATATTAGTTTTGATTGAGGATAGTCGCGTGGAAAAAACTGTAGCCCTGTTTGATATGCCGTATCAATGGATCTTTCCAGTCATCTTTATCGTGATGACCGCGACCATTGCGATCTGCTTTATGAAGTATGTGATATTGGCAGATGACAAAGATGATGAAGAGAGCGAAGAAATCGCACCGACTCAAGCAAGCGAGAAAAGCGAAGAGAAGGATTCGAAGTAGATTGAGAGAGTGGCAGTCGGCGTGTTAGCGCGTGGTGAGACTGGCAGGTTTGTCTGTGTCTATCCCGCCGAAGTGCTCCCCTTTTTATAAGTCGGTTCACCATCTGTTCCAGAAAATAATGGCCTAATCGGTTGCTTATTCAATTGATCTAAAATATTAGGGCCTTATCTTTTTTTCACCTACTCTGTACTTTCCTGCTTGAGCTGCCCATATAGGGTGCTTTTGGCATCGATATAAGAAAATAGTTGCAATTGAGAATGAGAATAATTATCATTAATTTACCTTGGGAATAATATGTTTATTTGTTTTGTGAGATTTTGATAATGAAAATATTTAAAAAGCTGGGTTTAAGTCTGTTGGGTGTGATGTTGGCGATACCGGTTGTGCAGGCGGCAGATGATGAGTTGATTGTTTACTCCGGTCGTAGCGACAAATTTGTGAAGCCTGTTATCAAGCAGTTCACACAAGAGACGGGTATCAAGGTTGTGCTGCACAGCGCAAAGTCTACCGCGCTATTAAACAAGTTGAAGGTTGAGGGTGAGCGCACCCGCGCAGATCTCTATTTGAGTAATGATGCGGGTAATCTGCAACTGGGTAGTGATATGGGGTTGTTTCAAGCGCTGCCTAAAGCGGTGACTGACGTGATCGAGCTAAAACTGCGTGCCGCTGATAACAGTTGGGTTGGGTTATCGGCACGTGCTCGAGTACTGGTCGCCAACAGTGGGGTCGATACGAGTTTTGTAAAATCAGTATTCGATCTTGCCGACCCGCGTTTGAAAGATCGCATTGCGGTTACCCATAGTGGTAACGGCAGTTTTATTGCGGGCGTTACGGTTTATATGGAAGCAGCGGGTGTTGAAAAGACGCGCAGCTGGCTCAAAGGGGTGAAGGATAATGTAGGTGGTCGAACCTTTGATAAACATAGCAAGGTGGTGAAGGCAGTGGCGAGCGGCAAGCGTTCGGTTGGGCTGGTTAATCACTACTATATATACCGTCACCTCGATAAGAAGCCAGATGCGCCGATCAAGGTTATTGTGCCTGACCAGGGTGATGGTGAGATGGGCGTGGCATGGAATGTAGCAGGTATCGCAATCAGCAAATATTCGCAGCGATCTGCGGCAGCCGTAAAGTTTGTCGAGTACCTGGTTTCAGAAAAGGGACAGCAGCTGTTTGCGGAAGCTAATCGTGAATATCCTGCACGTCAGGGGGTTGCCGCTTCCGTTGAGATTCCAGCGGTCGATAGCATCAGGGCTTCATCGGTGGAGATGGCTGAACTAGGCAAACAGCGTAACGCAACGATTGATCTACTGGAAGCGGTGGGCATGCCTTAATGTCCGGGTGATAATGACTGATTAATCTATAGTGATAAAACGGTTTGCAATTCTCTCCGGAGTAACGGGGGTAGTCGTCTTAATGGCGGCTATCCCTTTGCTCTTTGTAGTCTATAGCAGTTTACAGCTTTCAAGCGAGCGCTGGCTGGGTTTGTGGGATACGCGCCTGCCTGACCTGCTGGCCAATACCGTGTGGCTGGGCTTTGTGGTGGCGATCGGTTGTCTGGTACTGGGTGTCTCTTCAGCATGGCTGATTGCGCGGCGACAGTTTGCTGGACGAACGGTGGCGATATGGTTGATGGTGCTGCCGCTGGCGATTCCCACCTATGTGTTTGCCTATATTTATACCTCTCTGCTTGCTGATGACGGCTGGCTTGGATTGGCGTGGGTCGCTGTGTTTGGCGATTTGATTGCCATGCCTGATATCTATACTGGCTGGGGTGCGGCATTTATTCTTTCGCTGGCCGGCTTTTCATATGTCTTTTTACTGGCGCGTACCTCACTGATGCAGTCGAGCCCCAGTATGGAAGAGGCCGCGAGGATGCAGGGCGCAAGCCCGTTTGAGGCTTTTTGGCGGGTACAACTACCACTGTTACGGCCTGCACTGGCGGCTGCGCTGGCGGTGGTGGTGCTGCATGTGCTTTCTGATTTTGGTGCGGTCAGTATGTTGCAGTACCAGACCTTTACCTTAAGCATCTATACCCAGATGGAAGGGCGAATGGATAATCAGGCGGCGGCAGGACTGAGTCTGGTGCTGGTGATGATGAGCCTGACATTCCTGGTACTGGAGCGATTCTTTCGCAATCGACAGCGCTATTTCAGTAGTAGTCGCGCGCGTCGATTTCAGGCGCGGCAGGCGACTGGGCGCGAGCTGGTATTGATCTGGGCATGCCTTGGTTTAATCGCACTCTTCTCTTTTGTATTACCGCTGGTGTGGGTGTTGCACTGGAGCTGGCAGGCGTGGCGTGCTGAATTGATTGGTACCGAGTTTTGGGACTATACGCGAAACTCGCTGCTGCTCGGTTTTATGGCGGCGAGTGTCACGGTAATAATCGCATTGCCGGTGGCGCTCTATCATGCACGCATTCGTTCGTGGCTGAGTAGCTGTTATCTTCATCTATCGAGTGTCGGTTTTGTGTTGCCGGGGCCGGTGGTAGCGCTTGGGGTGATTACATTTGTATTGACGCAGATGCCGCTGCTTTACGGTGGCCTGGTCGTTTTATTGATGGCGCTGGTGGTGCGCTTTTTGCCGCTGGCGGTGCAGTCACAAGAGGCGGCTTTGCAGCAGTTAACACCATCGATTGAGCAGGCCGGGCGGGTGTTGGGTGCGGGGCCGCTGGAAAATTTGTGGCGAGTGACGCTGCCGATGATTCGTGGGGGTATGGTCACCGCCTGGGTATTGGTCTTTATCGATGTATTAAAGGAGCTGCCTGCTACCTTGATTTTACGCCCGATTGGCTACGATACCTTGCCTGTTCGTATCTGGATTGAGTCGAGTGAAGAGATGCTGGAACTGGCTGCGCCCGCAGCGTTGATGCTGATTCTTGGTACACTACCCGCGTTGTGGATCATGATGAGAGCAGAGCGTGGGCGTTAGCACGCGATAATTTCCACACATAAAAAATGATTGGAATTCAATGGCGTGACAGTTATATTGGGCGCGATTCAGGTTGAGGTGAGAGGCGCTTTAGGGGCTTGCCTAATCTGTTAAGGCGGTGTCAGTTGCAGTGTGGCCAAAGGTGGCAGGATGTCACTATATAGACGCAGGAAGCGTCATAATAATGTTGGCACGCACTTGATGTCCGCAATTATTGCTTAGTGATGGAGAGTATAGATGGGTGCAAAAACAGCGCTTTATCAGGAACATGTAAATTTAGGTGCAAAGGTTGTCGATTTTGCAGGCTGGGATATGCCGCTGCACTACGGCTCCCAGGTGGAAGAGCATTATAAGGTGCGTGGCGAAGCGGGAATGTTTGATGTTTCGCACATGACGTTTGTTGATCTGAAAGGTGAGCGAGTACGTGAATTCCTTCGCAATCTATTAGCTAATAACGTTGATCGCTTACAGACGTACGGTCGGGCACTATATACCTGCATGCTCAATGAACAGGGTGGTGTGGTCGATGATCTGATCGTCTATTTTCTTGGTGAAACGCACTTTCGCCTGGTGGTCAATGCGGGTACTCACGATAAGGATATGGCGTGGATCGAACATCATGCCAAGTCGTTTGATGTCGCGGTAACCGAGTTGACCAATGTGGCGTTGATTGCGGTTCAGGGGCCTGACGCGCGTAATAAGGTACATGAGCTATTAAGCGATGCGCAGCGAGAAAAGGCGCTCGTACTGAAACCCTTTAATGCTACTGAGTCCGAAGGGTTTTTTATCTCTCGCACCGGTTATACCGGTGAAGATGGTTATGAGGTGATGATCCCGCAGGATCAGGCCGTCGATTTCTGGCGCAGATTGCATAAAATTGGTGTCCACCCGGTTGGACTTGGTGCGCGTGATACCTTGCGCCTTGAGGCGGGAATGGATCTTTATAGCGCCGAAATGGACGAGGAGACCTCGCCATTAGAGGCTGGTTTGAAATGGACCGTGGCGTGGGAACCACAAGATCGTAATTTTATTGGGCGCAAAGCGCTCGAACCACAGTATAATGTTACCCCCGCTCGAAAACTGGTGGGTTTAATACTGGATGATCGTGGTGTGCTGCGCGGTCATCAACGCGTGATTGTTGATGGTGAGGTCGTTGGGGAAGTGACCAGTGGCAGTTTTTCGCCAACCCTGGGGAAAGCGATTGCATTTGCGCGCGTCCCGTTTGATGTTAAAGACCAGGTGCTGGTTGAGATGCGAGGCAAACAGTTGCCTGCACGAGTGGTTAAGCCGCCGTTTGTACGTCACGGCAAGGCCTGTTTCGAATAACGATTTTGTTGATATAAACGTAATTTTTAAGGAACGACTATGAGTAATGCCCCTTCTCATTTGAAATACACCAAATCCCATGAATGGATCGAGACGGTCAGTGATGACACCTACCGCGTTGGTATCAGTGATCACGCTCAGGATCTATTGGGTGATATGGTTTTTATTGAACTGCCTGAAGTTGGTCAGACCGTGAGTGCCTCTGATGAGTGTGCGGTAGTTGAGTCGGTAAAGGCCGCCTCTGATGTCTATAGCCCACTGAGTGGTGAAATTATCGAAATCAACGAGTCACTGGAAGATAGTCCTGACCTGGTGAATCGCGACCCTTATGGTGACGGCTGGCTTTTTACTGTTAAGGCCACCGATAGCAGCGAGCTGGATGAGTTGATGTCAGCTGATGAGTATATCGAGTTGAGCAGCGAAGAGTAGACCTTTGCGAGTTGGTCACTCGTTTTACTTGAAGTCACCCACCGCGTTGGCACTCTATTTAGAGTGCCGCGTTTGTTTTTAACGTACTGTAATTAAGTTTTTAAAGTTATGCCTTTTATCCCCCATACCAAAACTGATGTGAAACAGATGCTTGCGTCGATTGGCGTTAGCGATGTCGAAACTTTATTTGATGAAATCCCTGCTGAGTTACGCATAGGCACCTTAGATAAGGTGCCTGCTGGATTAAATGAGATGGAAATGTCTCGTCTGATGCATGAGCGTGCCGCCGGGCCACAACCACTCTGTTTTATTGGTGCGGGCGCCTATGAACATCACATCCCGGCAGCGATCTGGGAGATTGTGACGCGTGGTGAGTTCTATTCTGCCTATACCCCATATCAGGCCGAAGCCAGTCAGGGAACGTTGCAGCTGATCTACGAATATCAAAGTATGATGGCGCATCTCACCGGAATGGAGGCCTCTAACGCATCGCTTTATGATGGTGCATCCGGACTGGCGGAAGCGGTGTTGATGGCAGTACGTGCGAATCGCAAGTCAAAATCAAAACGAATCTTGATGCCGGCGACAGTCAATCCGACCTATCGTGCAGTTGCGCAGACAATCGTAGAAAATCAGGGCATCACACTGGAACTGGTGGATTATCAGCTTGATGCGGGTTGTATCGATGTCGCGTCTCTGCCCGCTGAGCCTGGCGATGTTGCCGCGTTTGTCATTCCACAGCCTAATTTTTTTGGTGTGCTGGAAGATGTGAATGCATTGACTGACTGGGCGCATGCGCACGGCATGTTGGTGATTGCGACGGTTAATCCCACTTCACTGGCACTGTTAACTCCACCGGGTGAATGGGGCGAGCAGGGTGCCGATATCGTCTGTGGTGAAGGGCAGCCGTTGGGTGTGCCGCTTGCCGGTGGTGGGCCTTATTTTGGATTTATGTGCTGTAATCTGAAACATGTGCGCCAGATGCCTGGCCGTATTGTCGGTCGTACTGTCGATGCTGATGGTAAGCCTGGCTTTGCATTGACGCTACAGGCGCGTGAACAGCATATTCGTCGCTCCAAGGCAACCTCGAACATCTGTACCAATCAAGGGCTGGTAGTTGCTGCGGCAACGATCTATATGGCACTGTTGGGTGCACAGGGTTTAAACAATGTGGCAAACAGATCGCACCAGAATACGCAGAGCCTGAGTGAACAGATGAGTACAATTGATGGTGTGACGATGGCATTTGCATCACCCAATTTTCATGAGTGTGTGATTAAGTTTGATGGCGCCGCTGCAGATGACGTGCTTAATGCATTAATGGCGGAAGGCGTGTTGGGTGGTTTTAATTTAACCAATGATTACCCAGAATTAGGTGAGGCGGTTTTGGTGTGTGCGACTGAGACCAAAACAGCCTCAGACATCACGGCCTACCGTGATGCATTGAGCAAGGTGATGAGCAAGCTCAAAGGTGGTGCGGCATGAGTAACGACATGAAGAGTAATATAAGCAGCCAGGATATCAACAGTCATCAAGATGGCGTGATCTTTGAGAAATCGCATAGTGGCCGTAGCAACGCCTGTCAGGCACCCCGTGAGTTAGCAACCAGTAGTGTGATCCCTGCATCGCTATTACGTAAATCGCCACCGTTGCTACCTGAAGTTTCAGAGATGCAGGCGGTGCGTCATTTTACTCGCCTGTCGCAAAAGAATTTTTCGATCGATACCCATTTCTATCCGCTCGGTTCCTGCACCATGAAATACAACCCACGTGCCTGTAATACGCTCGCGATGTTGCCTGGGTTTCTAAATTACCATCCGCTTGCACCGGTTGAAACGGGGCAGGGTTTTATGGCTTGCATGTATGAGCTGCAAGAGATGTTGAAAGAAGTGACCGGCATGAAAGAGGTGTCGCTGACACCGATGGCCGGTGCGCAGGGTGAGTTTGCCGGGATGGCGATGATCCGTGCCTATCATGATGCGCGTGGTGATAGCGCACGCTGTGAAGTGATCTGCCCCGATGCCGCTCATGGCACCAATCCTGCGACGGCAGTGATGTGTGGTTATAAGGTAAAAGAGATCCCAACGAAGGCTGACGGTGATATCGACATCGATGCATTGAAAGAGGCGATTGGCCCACAGACCGCTGGCATTATGTTGACCAACCCATCGACGGTGGGTGTCTTCGAACGTCGTATTACCGAGATCGCGCAGATCGTTCACGATGCCGGTGGGCTGCTCTATTATGATGGCGCCAACCTCAATGCGATTCTGGGTAAAGTGCGGCCGGGTGACATGGGTTTCGATGTGATTCACATGAACCTGCATAAAACATTTTCCACCCCACATGGTGGTGGTGGGCCGGGTGCTGGGCCAGTGGGTGTGAGTGAGCGTCTGATTCCATTCTTGCCTGTGCCGATGGTGGGTTGCGATGGTGAGCAGTATCGCTGGCTGACTAAAAAAGATCGCCCACAAAGTATCGGACAGCTATCGGCCTTTGCCGGCAACGCCGGTGTGTTGATGCGTGCCTATATCTATGCGCGCCTGCTTGGGCGCGAAGGGATGCCGCGTATCGCCGAGTATTCAACATTGAACGCAAATTACATGATGGTTGAAATGCAGAAGAAAGGGTTTGATCTTGCATTCCCGTCACGTCGTGCAACCCATGAATTTATTGTGACCCTGAAACGGCAGGCGAAGAGACTGGATGTGTCGGCGATGGACTTTGCAAAACGGCTGCTCGATTACGGCTATCACGCGCCAACCACTTACTTTCCTTTGCTGGTGCCGGAGTGTTTTCTGATCGAGCCGACAGAGACAGAAGATAAAGATACGCTGGATGGTTTTATCGATGCGATGGCAAAGATTCAGCATGAGGCTGAAACGCAGGCCGACATGGTTAAGGCCGCGCCTTACACCCTGCCATCACGTCGACTAGATGATGTCCGTGCCGCGCGTGAGCTTGATATCGTATGGCAGCCTAATGAGCAAGGATGAATAAACCGGGTAAACAGGGGATAGCACGTGTTATTGATGCCGCCGGTTACTCATGGGCGGGGCTGAAAGCAGCGTTCAAACATGAAGCGGCATTTCGTCAGGAGCTGTGCCTGTTTATACTGTTAACCCCCGTCGCCCTTTGGTTGGGTGACAGTGGTGTTGAACGAGCGCTGTTGATTGGCAGTCTGCTTCTAGTATTGATTGTTGAGTTGGTTAATTCAGCGATAGAGGCCGTGGTTGACCGTTTTGGTGGCGAGTTGCATGAGCTTTCCGGGCGCGCAAAGGATGTCGCTTCGGCGATTGTGTTAGTTGCGATAATAAATGTTTTTGTCGTGTGGTTGCTGGTGATTGCTGGTTAAGCTTTTATTGGCATTGAAGAGTTATTATTAATAAAAGGAAATGCAATGTCAGCTCTGATTTGTGGTTCTTACGCTTACGACACCATTATGGTGTTTCATGACAAATTTAAAAATCATATCTTGCCCGATAAGGTGCATATGTTGAATGTCTCCTTTTTGGTGCCAGACATGCGCCGTGAGTTTGGCGGCTGTGCTGGTAACATAGCTTATAACTTAAAACTGCTGGGTGGCGAAGCGTTACCGATGGCAACTGTCGGCAGCGACTTTGCACCCTATGCTGAGTGGATGGATAAGTGTGGTATTAGTCGCGATCATATTAAAGTGATTAACGGTAGCTATACCGGGCAGGCCTTTATTACCACGGATCTTGAGGATAATCAGATTACGGCATTTCATCCGGGTGCGATGAGCATGTCGCATGAAAATCATGTGGCTGATGCGCCGGGTGCAACGATCGGTATTGTGTCGCCGGATGGGCGTGATGGCATGATTGAACATGCAAAAGAATTTGAAGAAGCGGGTGTGCCATTTATCTTTGATCCCGGCCAGGGAATGCCGATGTTTGATGGCGAAGATCTGCTGCGTTTTGTTGAGCAGGCAAGCTGGGTGACGGTTAATGACTATGAGATGGAGATGTTGCAGCAGCGCACCGGTAAGTCACCACATGAAATAGCGGAGCGTGTTGAGGCGTTGATCGTTACCCTCGGCGGTGAAGGGTCGCATATCTATACCAAAGGTCAGCGTATTGAGATTCCTTCCATTAAAACTTCTCAGCTAGCAGATCCAACGGGTTGTGGCGATGCCTATCGTGCCGGTCTTTTGTATGGCCTGATGAGTGATATGGACTGGGAAACTACCGGTCGTCTTGCCTCATTGGCGGGCGGCATCAAGATCGAGCATCACGGAACGCAGCAACACAGCTACACACGCGAAGCGTTTTTTTCGCGTTTTGAAAAAGAGTTTGATCGCAGTATTTAATCTGTTTGTACCGCGCCCGGAGTGATCCGGGCGCGGTATTAATTTGCTGGTTTTGATTGCACGACATTTTTGAGTGGTGATAGAATGATTTCATCGAGTACCGCGCTGCCTCGAGCCTCAATGATCAGCGCAATCGCATCCGCGACATCTTCCGGCAATAAATAATTATCCTCATCATCGCCGTGGGTGATGTTGAGTTCATCAAAGAACTCGGTCTTGACCATGCCGGGGTTGACAATGCTGACAGAGACGCCGCTTTTACTGCATTCATCGCGCAGGGCCTGTGCCAGTCCGCGCACTGCGAATTTACTGGCGCAGTAGATACTTCCCTTTCGACTACCTTTAAGTGCCGCCTCGGAACCGATAAAAATAAGTGTACCGCTTTGTTGCCGTTTTAGAACGGGCAAGAATGCGCGTGCAACATAGGCCTGGCTAACAAAGTTGAGGTCGATTAGAGAGCGGATCTGCTTATACGAAAACTCTTCCAACGAGCCAAACTGGCCGCGCCCAGCACAACAGATAACGGCATCAATATTGTTGTGTTCTTTGGCCAGTGTTTGTAATTGCAGGGGTAGCGCATCAATGGCTTCAAGATTTAAAGTGATTGGGGTGAAACTGTTATTGCCACATGGAAACTTGCTAAAGTCACGTG
>Ga0316207_10004716_pt1 | contig 11684 bp, 11 predicted proteins | sample 6weekpyrite_MG_FD_204943 | JGI IMG/M metagenome (GOLD analysis project Ga0316207, IMG submission 204943) | Microbial mat bacterial communities from mineral coupon in-situ incubated in ocean water Damariscotta River, Maine, United States -... | ecosystem: Environmental > Aquatic > Marine >...
CTCGAACAAAGCTGCATCTGAACCAAAAGATGAATTCACTGGGCAGTTCATTACATTAAACCTTCAAAAGGTTGGACTTGGACTAAACTTCCAGCGTCAATATTGCCACTATCTTGTGGTAAAACAATAAAACAATTCGCCTGACACATAGAACTGAGTACATGGGATCCCTGATTTCCTGTTGTTTTCACTCGATATTCGCCAGTTTCGCTCGTAAAAATTATGCCACGTTGAAAATCAACTCGTCCGGGGCGTTTTTTTAATGCAGAAACACATTTTAATTGGATAGTAGTGTTGCTTATTTGTTTTTGACCAAGCAATTGTCGTAAAGCGGGTTGGACAAATTGGTAAAATGTGACCATCGCTGACACAGGATTACCTGGTAAACCAAAAAATAAGGTGTCTCCAAGAGAGCCAACGGCCAATGGTCGGCCTGGTTTCATGGCAATTTTCCAGAAATTTACTTCTCCCAGTGCTTCCAATGTCTGTTTTATATAATCTGCATCCCCAACGGATACACCACCTGTTGTAATTAAAACGTCGGCATTGCGCCCAGCAGTTTCAAAAGCTAGGCGGATGCTTTCTGGATTATCTTTAATAATACCCATATCGAGTATTTCAATCCCAAAACTTTTTAACATGCTAAAGACAGTGTAGCGATTACTGTCATAAATTTGTCCTTCTTCAAGTGGTTCACCAATACTTCGTAACTCATCACCTGTTGAGAAAAATGCCACTCGAATATTTCTACAAACACTGACTTCAGCAATACCTAGTGAAGCAATTAGACCGATATCAGCGGCTTTTAATTTCTCACCTTTTGCTAAGGCAACTGCTCCAATTTTTAAATCTTCTCCAAATAATCGAATGTTTTGGCCTTTTTTATGGCCGGATTCGAGAATAATATTGTCTGATTTGCGGGTAACATGTTCTTGAATAACTACCGTGTCGACATCATTGGGTATAGGTGCGCCAGTCATAATGCGTATACATTCACCCTTTGAAATACTACCCATATAGGTTTTTCCGGCATAGGCTGTTCCTATGACTGCAAGAGATGTTGAACAATCTGATTGAATATCTTTATGTCGTATAGCATAACCATCCATGGCTGAATTGGTAAACGCAGGCACATTAATGGTAGATAAAACATCTTTAGCCAGTATTCTGCCCAAGCCATCTCGTATTGCCACTTGTTCATAACTTGTTAAAGGGATAACTTGTTCTTTGATTCGAGCAAGCGCTTGATCTACGGATAAGGAATTTGGATCGTAATCATCCTGGCAGTTGTTTTTGTTTGTAGGGGATGGCGTTTGGTCGGTCATGGTTAATTTCTCATAAAATAGTTGTTAAAATGTAATTCATAATTTGTTTCGGGTCGTTAATATCTAAAACGGTTATGTTTTTATGTTCAATTATTTCCAAATCTGTTGCAATGGCAATAATTTGATTATCGTCTGGATATAAATAGGGCTTGTTTAAGTCACTTCGGTGTAATTCAATGCGGGGAACCGCTTCATGCTTAAAGCCCTCAATTAAAATTAAATCCAGCGTTGCTGTTTGAATATGTGTTAAAAGCTCAAATAGGTTTGGTTCTTCGGTGATTTCTTCATGTTCATGGATTAATGCCCATCGATATTTTGATGCGATGAGAGTTTCTATAGCGCCTGATTTTCTCAGTCGATAACTGTCTTTGCCTTGGTGATCTATATCAAAATTATGGTGTGCATGTTTGATAACAGCCACTTTTATACCTTGCCCTTTAAGTAGGGGGATTAATTTTTCCAATAAAGTAGTTTTACCGGTGCCGCTATAAGCGGCGAAACCCAATAGCGGGGGATTATTTATATTCATTGGAATTGAATTTCTGTTTGAGAGCGTTTAAGGTTTCTTCGGTATTCACATTAATAAATTGAGCTTGAACATCTGAAAAATCGATTTGTGTATAATCTTGTGCTCGAATCCAGTCACTGACTTTTCGATGGTTTTGTTTAAAGAAGTGATCTAAGTGCTTAAATTTATTTGAATTGAATAGCATAAACAGATTTTGTAAACGTGTGCCATCGTGGGCTACACACAGTTGCTTTGGTGTTGTATTTTGATATTGGTTAAGCATACGTTCCAGTAAGTCCATGGGTAACAGAGGGGCATCACAAGGTACAGTGAGAACTAGTGGGGTGTGAATGTGGGCTCGGCAACTAAGTATTCCAGCGAGTGGGCCTTGGTAATTTTTAAATTTATCTTGTACTACTGGAAAGTTTGTTAATTGATAGTGTGGTAAGTCTTGATTGGCATTTATTAAAATTTGTTCGGTTTGTGGTTGGAGTCGGTCAATAACATGTTCTATTAAGGTTTTGCCAGCAAAGGAAAGGAGTCCTTTATTTTGTCCCTTTAAGCGTCTTCCCAGTCCGCCAGCAAGAATTATGACGGTGATATCATTTTGCGTGTAGTTCATGGTTCAATAAGTTTGTTGACCAGAATTTATTTGCCAATATTGCAGTAATGCTTCACAAGCTTCTCTCTCAAAATTTGCTGAAATTTTTATCGGGCTATTGCCCAGTTTTTTCAGTGTTTCATTACTGATATCTAATTCGTGAAATCCTAATTTTTTTACATCATCGATATTTGTGCCATAAACAATTTGACTAATTCTGGCCCAATGAATGGCGCTAAAACACATAGGACAGGGCTCAGTGGTTGAGTAAATCGTGCAATTACTTAGATCAATGCGGTTTAGGGTCTTTGTTGCCGCATGGATAGCATTAATTTCTGCATGTGATGTGGGGTCCATATCTTTAAGGACAGTATTACGCCCCAAACTAATGATTTTATCACCGAGTGTAATGCAAGCACCAAATGGTCCTCCGTCATTATCACAAATATGTTTTTTGACATGGTCGATAGCAGATAACATATGTTCACGATTTAACTCATTCATGGAATCCATTATCGATAGATCTAAGACCAAATTCAAGACAATCTCTTTATTTAACCGATCTTCCGTTGTTATAATTTTCATAAGGGGTGAAAGTTATGAATAAGTTAAGAAGTCGTTTACAAAGTTTACATCGAAAAAGTTACGGTGCATACAAAGAAATAAAAGGTAGATTTCAATTCGAAGACTTTGAATTGAGTATTGATTATGTACAAGGTGACCCATTTGCTATTCCTACCCGAATAAGTGTCCAAATCGATATCCAAAAATCCGGATTTAATGTTGAATTTTGGTCTAATAATGATCGTAAAATTGCGTTTGAAGATTATTTGGCTCGCTCCACTAAATCTGCTTGTAAAAAAATTGCCAAAGGCAATCGGGGCAGCGGTAAAAGTGGTGTTATGTCGATATACACCAATCATCAGCAAGTATTGCAGCGGAATTCGGTTTTAATTTTAGATAATAAAATTGAAGCGCGATTATTCATTGGTCTTCCTGCCGATGGACGCCGAATTCTCGCGAATGAAGCGGAAACCATGTTTTTCGATGAGTTACCAGAAATTATTCGTACTGCGTTATATTTTGATAGAAAACATGAAATTAATGTAAAAAAACATATTGAATGTGTGGAAGACCAAGCCTTTTTACGTCGTTGGTTAAAAGAAGAAAATCTTGTTGCATTTATTGCGAACAAATCGGTTTTGCCTCGTAAATCGGGTATCAATGATGCGCCAATGGAGAAAAATGCAGTTTTGTTTCAAACACCAGATTCATTATCAAAAAGTGTTGAGTTACCTAATAGTGGTTTATGTGAAGGCATGGCATTACCCGTTGGCGTGACTTTAATTGTTGGTGGTGGTTTTCACGGCAAATCTACATTATTAAATGCATTGGAACGGGGGGTTTACAATCATATACCAGGCGATGGTCGGGAAAAACTGGTGACTGAAGAAACGGCTGTAAAAATCCGTGCCGAAGATGGTCGCTCGATTTTTGATGTGGATATTAGTGATTTTATCGACCATTTACCGATGAACAAGAACACTCAACATTTCGAAACCGAAAACGCCAGTGGTAGTACATCTCAAGCTGCGAATATTGTTGAAGCTGTACAGTGTGGTGCAAATTTGTTGTTAATAGATGAGGATACTTCGGCAAGTAATTTTATGATTCGCGATGATCGCATGCAGGCGCTGGTTTCTTCTGATAAAGAACCGATTACACCCTTAATACATCGAGTACGGGCCCTGTATGAAGAAAAAAACATATCAACCATTTTGGTTATGGGGGGTAGTGGGGATTACTTTGGTATTAGTGATACTGTGATTATGATGGATAATTATGAAACTTTGGATGTTACAAAAAAGGCGCAAGATTTAGCTAAAGACCTAAAGATTTCTGCTAATCCATCAGCGTTAAAATTGAATCTTCAAATAGAGAGAAAGCCTGTGGCCAAAATGATTTCTGCTCGGCGGGGTAAGCATGAAGTAAAGTTTGATGTTAGAAGTTTAAGCGACATTAATTATGGCGAACATCAAATTCAAATGGATCGTGTAGAACAATTGGTAGATTTAGGTCAGAGCCGGGCAATTGCGTGGATTATAAACTATTATGGTAAACAGCTTTTGAAATCTACTCAAGGTTTAGTGCTAGGTGTTGATGAGGTTTTGGCTTTAATTAAACGTTTGGGTTTGGATGGTGTAACGGATTATAAAATCGGTAATTTAGCCATGCCTAGAAAATATGAAATAATCGCCGCGATTAATCGAATTCGCAAAAACCACTAAGTCATTATTTAGCCTAATACTTTTTAATTGTTGTTTTTAATTGATCCGGACTAAATGGTTTTCAGATGCGCCGGCTTCAAGTCCCTTCGCTTTAACTTCTTGACTCAATTCAGTTGTTAAAACAAGTATCGGTTTAAACTTATAGTTGGGCAGAGCACGTAATTCTTCGACTAATGTTAGATCGCCTATATTTGGCATATTAGCATCTGCAATCACTAAATCTGCTTGGTGAGTTTTGGCTACATTTAATGCCTCAACCCCATCACCAGCTTGAACTATTTTGTGGTCGTCACTTTTTAAAGCAAACATCACTAGTTGGCCATTGATATTGAATCATCTCCAACTCAAATTCTGGACAAGAATTGATCTTCATATAATGTTGATTATTCAATATTATGCGCAGTTTGTATTCCACGTTTTTCGTTTACCGTATAAAGTAGCACTATGCCGATGATGAAATATAAAGTGGTGGAAAGCAGTGCTAATCGGTGATCTCCTTGGGTAATATAAGTAATTAAACCATAACTCAGTGGGCCAATTATCGCTGCCAGTTTAGTTGCTAAGCCCCATAAACCAAAAAATTCACCATTACGTTCTGGGGGAGAAAACATCCCCACCAATGCTCGCCCCGCGCTTTGGCTAGCACCTAGAGCAATGCCCACTAAGTTTGCAACAACCCAAAACATACCGACGGTTTCTGTAAAAAAAGCCAGGATAGTGGCAGCAATCCAAATGAATAGGGTGATGCGTAAAGTATTTATCGATCCAAATTTATCTTGTACAAAACCAAAAACAAATGCACCTATTGCTGCTGTAATATTGACTACTAGAATAAGCATGATGGTATCTTGTGTTTGAAAATCCATGACTTCTTGCGCATAAACAGCGGCTAGAACAACAACGGTATTTATGCCGCAGTGATAAATCATTAATGTAATTAAAAAACGAAATAAATCTTGGTATTTATGCGCATGTTGCCAGGTGTCTTTTAAACGACTAAAACCAATAGCGGTATAACTTTGATTGGGTGGTTTGATTTGTTGAGCGCCACGTTCTTTCAACCAGACAAATGTGGGAATACTCGCAATTGCAAAACAAGCAGCCACAATTACCATTGTCATAGGAACAAATTGTTCTGCGGTTTGTTGGTTAGCTTGCGCCCAATTGACATAAAATAGACAAAGTCCTAACACCAATAATCCGCCGATGTAGCCTAATGTCCACCCATAACCCGATAATTTTCCCATGTCATCCGGTTTGCTAATTTCAGGTAAAAACGCTGCAATAATATTTTCACCACTAAAAAACATAACACTCGATAAAATGACAAGGCAAATGGCAAGTGGTATATCACCGGGACCAGTAAGATATAGCAAAGCGGTAAAAATGACACAGCCTACAGTTGTTATGAGTAAAAAGCGTTTTTTATTGCGACTAAAATCTGTAATAGCACCAATGAGTGGTGAGCTAAATAAAACAAGACCGTTCGCAATGGCAATCGTAATTGTCCATAATAATGTTCCCGTACCTTCATCGAGCTCTTTTGCAATAACACCAACAAAAAAAGTACTGTATATGGCCGTTAAGACAACTGTTGTGTATCCAGAGTTGGCAAAATCAAACATTGCCCAGGCAAATTTTTCTCGCTTTTCTACCATTGATGATATCTAGGTTTGCTTTGTTATATTAATAAACGGACGACTCATGAATTTAGAGTGAATCTATAAAAATTGTGTAATTCGCTCATTATATTAGAAATAAAGGAAATTATCAGCCATTAAGCCGGCATAAATACAAGCAACTTAGAATGTTTTCTACATTAACTAATTAAATCCACTTTTGAGGCGTTTTCCATGCAGTCTTGCCGTAATAATAAGAAACTTTCTATTAATCGTTTAGCTTTAGGAATGTTATTAGCGACATTTTCTATAAACGCATGGAGTTTAAGTACTTCATCCAGTAAAAGTATCGAAATAATGCCTTCAGTACAACCAGTAAAGATGCTGGCTAAAGATGGTGATGCAGAAGCGCAATATTTTTTGGGTCGTCAATATCGGGATGGTAAGGGTGTTAGTAAGAATTTAGGTAAAGCACTCGCGTTTTTGACTTCTGCAGCAGAACAAGGTTTTGCTCCAGCACAAATAGACTTAGGTCAGATGTATTCAAATGGAATGGGTATTGAACCAAATGATAAAATTGCAGCGACTTGGTTTAAAAAAGCGGCAGATCAAAACTATCCTACTGCCCAATTTAATTTAGCAAACATGTATCGTGGTGGTAATGGTGTTGATAAAAATATGGATAAAGCCTTTTCATATTATGAGAAAGCTGCTTTAAACGGATTTGCTAAAGCACAATTTAACTTAGCGCTAATGCATTATTTTGGTTTAGGTTCAAAAAAAGACCTGAAAAAAGTCGTATTTTGGTATGAGAAAGCAGCAAATAAAGGATTTCACCGAGCGCAATATCATTTAGCAAATATGTATATTGACGGTGAAGGGGTAGAAAAAAATTACGAACAAGCTTACATATGGATGAGTAAAGCATCAAAAGGTGGAATTAAAGAAGCGTTTGAAGAAGTCAAACTATTGAAAGTTTTGTTAGATGCTGAAAAACAGAAGAAAACCGATCCATCTATTATTGGTAATGAGTTTGCTTCACATTAATAATTTGAAAGCCAGTTAAATAAAAAAGGGAACGTGTAAGCGTTCCCTTTTTTTATGTATTCGAAAAATTAACCGCTAATAGGGAATCCGCGTTGTTTCATCGAATTTTTAGCCTTGTGAGCAGTTTCAGCCATTAATAATTCTTTTTCCCAGTCGTATCCTTTAACCGGTATCGTGTTTTCATTAATTTTAATGTCTTGAAAGCCTTCATTAGCAAATATTCGGACAAAACGATGCTCTTCAATGTTGGGACTTAGGTCTGGCCATATTTCGTTGAGTAAATTTTCAGAGCGAGTGACTTGCCACTCGTCAATGAGTTTGTAATTACTTGGTAATTGCTCACCAAATGACTGGGAAGTCCCTGTTTGTCGTTCACCAGAATATTCGTTGGAATGTTCAGTAAAAATATAAACCACTAATTTTGGATTTAAGCGAACAATATCATTGGTGATATTTTCGGGAGAGGGCATCCATGATGAAAAAATAACGTCTACCGGTAAATCAGTATTTTCAATTTCTCCATTTGTCATTTTGTAGCAAGATTCATCATAAAAGTTTTCAATTTGATTTGGCTTATCTTTTTCACTACGCAAACCGATAACATCGACACCTTCTCTTGCGAGCAAACTACCGACAAAACCATTTCGTGCATGAACATCTAAAACGACGGGTTTTTCCGAAACTTGCTTAGCGTAATTTGCAATGGTCGCCATTTCGTACTGCAATGGATAATAATGCGCGATGGTTGGGCCGTAAACTTTGGGGTCTCGATCTGCATTACTAAAGATTAAATAATGTAAGGGAAGATCTTTAATACGTGCGTCAAAATTTTGGGATTGATCCCAAGCGGCGTGATCTCTTTCTTGGAACCCTATGATTCCATTGAATAATTTTTGTGTGAAAGGTTCCATTTCACGAAGAATTTCAAAGCTCATTAAACCACCTCATATCGATTGAGGTGGAATTATACATGAAAACGATTTAGGTGATAATTCAGTAGAATAAAGCTTTTTTTTTACATGGATATTAGTTAAAGGCGGCTTCTGGCCATAATGCCCATTGTTGGAACTGAACTTGGCTGGCATTATTTTTATGCAACCATCGAATAATATCACTTGCCGATAACGGTCTACTGAATAAATACCCCTGAACCCAGTCGCAACCATGGGCACGTAAAAAACAAGTTTGCTCATCGGTTTCTACACCTTCAGCAATGACATTCAATTTTAAACTTTGACCCATGGCGATAATCGCTTCAACAATTGTTTTACCGTCATTTTCAGTAGAGATGTCTTGAACAAAACTTTTATCAATTTTTAAGGTATTCAGAGGGTATCGTTTTAGATAACTTAATGAGCTATACCCTGTACCAAAATCATCAACTGATAGTTCTACACCCAGTTTGTGAAGGTCGCGTAAAATTTCTTCGGCCTGATCTACATCGTGCGCTAAAAAGCGTTCGGTGATTTCTAATTCCAGGTATTCAGCATCCAGATCAGTATCCTTAAGAATGTTAGCTACCTGGCCAACAAAGTCTTGAGAAACAAACTGACGCATGGATAGGTTAACTGCAACACGTACGGCAGGTAAGCCAAGGTTTTGCCACTGTTTTGCTTCTCGACAAGCTTTTTCTAACACCCAGCTACCAATGGGTTCTACCAAGCCGGTTTCTTCGGCAAAGGGAATAAATTCTTCGGGATTTAACAAACCACGCTCAGGATGTTCCCAGCGTAATAGGGCTTCCACACCAATAATATTTTGGGTATGCAAATCAATTTGAGGTTGAAAGAATAAGCGAAACTCTTCTCTTTCTAAGGCATGCCGTAAATCATTTTCTAATACCAAATATTCATAGGCTTTTGCATTCATATCTGAAGTATAAAATTGAAAACAATTACCGCCTTTGTCTTTGGATCGATACATGGCGGTATCAGCATTTTTTAATAAGCTACGCATATCATCTGCATCGTCGGGGAAGACAGTAATTCCAATACTCGGGGTAACTACCACATTATGGCCATCCAATTTAAATTGAGGTTCCATAAGTTCCAAGATTTTCTCTGCAACAATACTGGCGTCTTCGGGATCTTTTATACCTTCTAAGATAACAGTAAACTCATCACCACCCAATCGTGCAATGGTGTCGCCTTTACGTGCATATTGTTTTAATCTGCGCGAAACGCTTCTTAAAAGTTGGTCTCCTGCATGATGACCAAGACTGTCATTAATATTTTTAAATCGGTCAAGGTCTATAAAAAATAGTGCGACTTTTGTGTCATTGCGTTGTGCTCTAGCAACAGAACGTCTAAGTCTGTCTCGAAATAAAGCGCGATTGGGTAATCCGGTGAGCGAATCATAATTTGCTAAGTAGAGTAATCTTTCTTCAGACTCTTTACGCTTAGTAATATCTCTTGATACTGCTATGATTTCTTTTGTTTCATTGGTATCAGGATCGCGAATGGCTTTACTGTTAGATTCAAGCCAGATATAAGTGTCATCTTTACACCGTACACGATAACAAATTGTTTCTTCAGGTTTGTCAATAAGTTTTGTGAAGTATCGACGTTTTGACTTTAAGTCATCGGGGTGAAAGAAATGAAATACTGGTTTGCCTAACAATTCATCTGGACGATATCCCAAGACTTTAGATACGGCTGGTGATGCATATGTACAGACACCGTCTGGTGAATAGATGGTTATTAAATCAGTGGTATGTTCAGCCAGTAATAAGTAATGGCGTTGGATTTCTTTTAACGCTAATTCGTTTTCTTTAGATTCAGTATTTTCAATACAGGTTGCAGATACGCCAGAGAGTTCATCATTATGATAAATGGGTGTTAACCAGAGTGAAAAGTTTGCTCCACTAATATTAATATCAATGTTAACTCTTTCGCCAGCGAGTGCTCGTTTAAAATAATCTTTGGCGGATAAAAAAATACTTTCATCACTGAAGATAGAAGTACCAAAAATATCATCTTTTTTAAGATTAATTTTTGTAAATACAGTGCCTTGAAAAGCGGTGAAGTAACCACTGTTGTTGATTGTAAAATACGCAATGGGTGCGTGCTCATCTACAATAGTTTTTTTTAAGTGATAACTGGGAGAAAGTGTTTGTAACTCTGTAGACGTTTGAATTTCGTCATCAACTAACATAACAAAGAAAATCCTTGATCGATATTTAACAATATTAGGTTAAGCTTGGGTATATCAGGAGATTTGTCGATTTTATATTCGACTCATCAAGTGCAATAACTAATTTAAAACATTATGATGTAGCGTATTAGTTTTTGCTAATTTACCGTCCCTTTTTTTCAATCATCAACAGCAAGTAAGCTTGCTTTTTGTTAAAAGATATAAAATCTCTTTTTGTTGATTTTTATTACCTCCATGTACCGCAATATCTGCGCCGGATTGAAATTTTTTTTAATCCCTGAAATTGGTAAATTGTAATGCAAGGTCTAGCTTACTTTCTCGTAGCATAGCCATAATGTTTTGCAATTCGTCTCGTTTTTTCCCAGTTACGCGCACTTGTTGATCTTGTATAGCCGACTGTACTTTAAGTTTGCTAGTTTTTATCATTTTGACAATTTTTCTGGCAGAGTCTTTGTCAATTCCTTGGCGTACCGTAATTTTTTGACGTGATTCTGTTCCACGCCGTTCGACATCACTTGTTTCAATGGATTTTATATCGATACCACGTTTCGACATTTTGCCATAAACAATGTCAAGCATTTGTTGAATTTGGAATTCATTGTCGGCGATGAGGGTAATCACATCATCGTCGTCTTCAATAAGGGCTTTACTATTTCGAAAATCGTAACGTGTGGTAATTTCTCTGCGGGACTGATCTAGCGCGTTTGCCATTTCATGCATATCAACTTCAGAAACGACATCGAATGAAGGCACTAAATGTACTCCTATTTATGTGTTTGTGTGTGATGTGATTCTTTTTCTCGATTGAAAACCAGATGATTTTCCATATTGTTGAGAAAAAGGGCAGCTAAAATATCGAAAGATTAAGATCTACGCAAGCAAAATTTCAGAAAATACTACAAAAATTATTAATGAATATACCAGGATTTATTTATGAGCGGTTAATAATGATACAATTGTTTATTTTTTAGGAATTATTCGAATTATATGCAATTTATTCTGTCAGTAATTGTTATTCGAGGTAAAATAAATTATTGGATTAACGGGGAATACCATGAAATTAGTACAAAAATCATCATTATTATTAACAAGTTTATTAGTTGTATCGTTAAATGCTGATGCAGAAGTGTTTGACGGTTTGGG